>ERZ827490.1056-NODE-1056-length-38298-cov-27.478754_pt1 | contig 38298 bp, 26 predicted proteins | sample MGYA00519770_ERZ827490 | MGnify/ENA primary metagenome ERZ827490 (study PRJEB31778, sample SAMEA3449324) | human gut metagenome | biome: human gut; feature: human-associated habitat; material: faeces | place: United Kingdom | collected 2010/2012 ...
TTTGTTTGTCCCTCGCCCCTGTCGTAAGAAAAGCCCGTCGCGGGCCCTCTATGGGATTGTTCCGCAAGTCTCGTATCCGAGTGCAAAGATTTTGCCAGCGAGCGCAATGAGAGCTTGCTCTCAAATTGCCGAGCGCCGCTAAATCTTCTGCAAAGGTAGGTATTTTATTTCATACCTCCAAATAAAATCACAAATGTTTTCCAACTTTTTTTCGTCTTGCGAGAAACGGCACATAGCAAAGCTATGTGAATCACTAACTACCGCTCTGAATATCCTTTACAGATAAATCGCATTGAGAAAATAGAAGGTGAAGTGGAAAAACGAAAACGTGATAATGTAATGTTGTAATGATGTAAGGTGGACACGACGACCTACCTTACAACATTACAACATTACATTATTACATTATTACGTTTTCAAAATGGATGCGTGGTTGGGGTCAAAGAAATAGTATATATAATATAAATATTATATATACTATTTCTTTGAACTATTTTTACCCCACTTTTCCCCTGGTTCAGAATATGAAAACGTAATAATGTAATAATGTAATGATGTAAGGTCCAATGGAACCAAACAAGTTGTCTGTTAGTTCAAATATCGTGCATAAACCGTTAAGCGTCAACTGCTTAACGCCTACTAAAGAGTGTCGCAGGTCTCTTCGTCCTACGCTTGCTCCTTACATTTTGCTTTCGTTAACAAATCAAGTAAATCCCTTCTCCCGCTCTGTTCCAACTCAAAAAAAACAAGGGGAGCGAAGACTGTCCGAAGTAAATGCTTAACTTTGTGGGGGCATTTGACTCCATCGACAAGCCAAAATATGCCCTGCGGCAGCCATTTGAACCGCAAAATCAAGGATAACCCCTCGTTTTCAGCATCCCTGGAGTCCACGTCCTCAACAAGGTAAAAATCAAGCAAACGAATCGTAACTATCTGACACATAACTATTTCATGGAATGCAACCCGTATATTCAGAAGTAGCCTCGAAGGGTCTTACCTCCACAAAAAATACAGGTTTTCTCACGCCAAATGGCGATATTTGCCGTCTTTTGTAGGTGTTTTGCGCTTGCAAACCTCTCTCTTGGGCAGACAGCGTTGCCACCTTGTCGTTTATACACGATAAAAAAGATATATTTTTGTCGTCTATAAACGATAAAAATATTTATCTTTTGCAACAGGATTCTGTTTCAATAGTAAAGAAGCATTACAAAAGACAAGAGTATAGTCATAGCTTGATCCATCTGCTGGTGGATTGGCATATAGGCTCTTCGTAGCCAAAGGTTCGTAATCGTATCCTTTCAGAAATGGTGTTAGCCTGTCCTTACAACCTTACAACATTACAATATTACATTATTACGTTTTCACTTTCCCACTTCCCTCTTTCGGACTTTCGCAGTCGGAACCGACATCTTTGTCCCCGACGTCAAAACGGGGCGCGAATGGTTCGCTTGGATGATGGACAACCTCCCGCTTGACCAGCTCATCTGGGAGACCGCACCCGCGGTTCTGGCGGAGCGTTGCTGGATACCTATTGAAGGCTTTCACAAGTTATCCCCTACCCTTTCTTTGCCTTTCAAAGAAAAGCGAGGGGGAATTCGTTGATTTTGCAAGTAAACGGGGAAGCGGGACGATGGTTGTCGCTGCGGGTAAAAACGGGCAAAGAAGAGGGCGGACGCATAATTTCCGAAAAAACAGTAAGTAAGTCGGCTTTTTTTTGTAACTTTGCACCCGCAAAACATTAATTTATCAAAATCAGAGAATTAAAAAACAGAAATGGACTGGTTAGTAAAACTATTTACGACCCCTGACAGTGTGGCGCACATTGCTTTGCTCTACGCTGTTGTCATTGCCGTGGGAGTCTATCTTGGCAAGATCAAGATAGGCGGCATCTCCTTGGGAGTCACCTTCGTGCTCTTCGTGGGCATCCTCGCAGGTCACGTCGGATTCACAGGCCCGGTGCCCGTGCTGACTTTCCTGCAAGACTTTGGTCTGATCCTCTTCGTCTTTATGATTGGTCTGCAGGTCGGACCAGGATTCTTCGAGAGTTTCGGCAAAGGTGGTATCAAGCTCAACATGCTCTCCACCATCACGGTGGTGCTCAACGTGCTGGTGATGTTTGCTTGCTACTACATTTTCTTCGACACCAAAGACCCCAACAACCTGCCGATGATGGTCGGTACGCTCTACGGAGCCGTGACCAACACGCCGGGACTTGGTGCCGCCAACGAGGCCCTGCAGTCCGTTTTCACCAACGGCAACCCGCCCTCCATCGCCAACGGCTACGCCTGTGCCTATCCGCTCGGTGTGCTCGGCATTATCGGTACGACGCTGCTCATCAAGGTGCTGACGCGTAGCAACTTCGACGAGGAGAACGCCAAGCTGACCGCTGCTGAGAAGGGCAACCCTGCCGAGATGCCCTACAAGATGTACCTCCGCGTGCAGAACGCCCATATCTGTGGACGCAACCTGAAGGAGATCAGTGAGTTTCTCAACCGCGACATCGTGGCCTCGCGCATGGTCCACGATGGCAAGATGTGCGTCCCCAACCGCGACACCGTCTTTGAGCTCGGCGACGAGGTGCTGATCGTCTGCGCGCAGACCGACGCCGAGGCCATCAAGGCTTTCATCGGTACGGAGATCGACGGCGAGTGGATGGACAGCGACGACGAGAAGCAGCCGCTCATCAGCAAGCGCATCATCGTGACCAATCCCGACATGAACGGCAAGACGCTGGGCAAGATGCACTTCTCCAGTGTCTATGGCGTCAACGTCACGCGTATCTCGCGCCTGGGCATGGACCTCTTTGCCAGCCGCAACCACCACTTCCACGTCGGCGACCGCATCAACGTGGTCGGTCCGAGAGACAACGTCAACCGCGTGGCCGAAATGATGGGCAACTCCGAGCGCAAGCTCAACGCCCCCAACCTCGGCACGATCTTCATCGGTATCATGGTGGGTCTGATCTTCGGTAGCCTGCCCGTGGCCATCCCGGGCATGCCAGTCCCCTTGAAACTGGGTCTCGCCGGTGGTCCGCTGATCATCGCCATCCTCATCGGCCGCTGGGGCACACGCTTCCACCTCATCACCTATATGACGACGTCGGCCAACCTCATGCTGCGTGAGTTTGGTCTCGCCCTCTTCCTTGCCTCCGTCGGCATCAAGGCCGGAGCAGGATTCTGGGAGACGGTGGTGGCCGGAGACGGACTGAAATACGTGCTCTGCGGATTCCTGATCACGATCATCCCGATCTTGATCGTAGGTACGATTGCCCGCTTGAAGTTCAAATTCAACTTCTTCACCGTAATGGGTATGATAGCAGGTACTTACACCGATCCTCCCGCACTGGCCTACGCCAACAGCGTCTGCCAGGGTGAGGCTTCCGCCATCGGCTATTCCACGGTCTATCCGTTGTCGATGTTCCTCCGCATCTTGGCGGCCCAGGTGGTCGTCCTATTCTTCTGCGGAGCGTAGAAGACGAACTGATCAACACGGTCATAACTCCTTGATGGGGGATGGAATGCGTTCCGTCCCCCATCGTTTTTTGGTTCTTCCGGAAAATCGAGTGATAGGGTTTGTGCTGTTGCCAATACCTCCTGCTGCCAGGTAAACAACAATACACAAGGCTTGTGGGGACACAATTCCTGCTGAATTTGGGAAAACAACAAATACAACTTTTACAACAACAACCTACACGCTTCGCGCGTATTGCACTCCTGCTGCAAGGTAAACAACAAAAACAACGCTTCGCCAGGACATTACGCCAGTAGAAATCAGCAGGAAATGTGTCCAAGGCGAAGCGTTGTTCATAGTTGTTTCCCTTGCAGCAATCCTTGGTCAGCATGGGCCTCGAAGAGGCGATGTCCCCGCAAAGCTGTTCCATTACATGGCACTCTTTCTCGCCATGGCATAACTTGAGCAAGCTCAGTTCTGCTCATGGCTTACCGAAAGAGTTGTTACTTGTTGTAAAAGTTGTTCAAGTTGTTTTCTATGTGTCCACGTCGAATCACTCCATTTTCGAGAAGAACCTTATTTTTCTGCAGAAAGGTCCTATGGATTGCGCGCATTGCGCGCAGGACCCCATTTTGTCCGCTTTTTCTTTCCCTATGTCTGTGAAATCTTGTACCTTTGCACTTGCAATTAGAATCACATCTAATAGAAATGGGATATCTCACAACAGAAAAGAAAAAAGTTACCGTCAAGACGTTCGTAGAGATGAAGCGCGACGGCAACAAGATAGCCATGCTCACGGCCTACGACTACACGACGGCACGACTGATAGACGAGGCGGGCGTTGACAGCATTCTGGTCGGCGACTCGGCCTCCAACGTGATGCAGGGCAACGACTCCACCCTCCCCGTCACCCTGGACGAGATGATCGTCTATGCGCGCGGCGTGGCAAGAGGTTGCCAACGGGCGCTGGTGGTCTGCGACATGCCGTTTGGCAGTTATCAGGTCTCGCCGGAGGAAGGCGTGCGCAACGCCGTCAGGCTGATCCGTGAGACGGGCGTCGATGCCGTGAAACTCGAAGGCGGCGAGGAAGTCGCGCCCACCATCGAGCGTATGGTCAACGCGGGAATCCCCGTCGTGGGCCACCTCGGGCTCACCCCGCAGAGCATCCATAAGTTTGGAGGCTACGGTGTGCGCGCACGCAGCGAGGTGGAGGCCACGAAGCTCATCGCCGACGCCCAGGCGCTGGAGAAGGCGGGCTGCTTCGCCGTGGTGCTGGAGAAAATACCGGCCTCGGTGGCCCAGCAGGTGACGGATCTGCTCAGCGTGCCGACCATCGGCATTGGCGCTGGCAGCCACTGCGACGGCCAGGTCTTGGTCTATGCCGACGCCATGGGCCTGACACAAGGTTTCGAACCGAAGTTTCTCCGCGAGTTTGCCGCCATGGGCGAGGAACTGCGCCGCGGCGTAAGGGCCTACTGCGAGGCCGTCAAGGGCGACGAGTTTCCCAACGAAAGTGAAAGCTATTGATATTCCCTTATGGACACACAGAACACACCGATACACATACGCATCTGGAGCCGCCACTTCTGGATGCTGGTTCTCGCCAACCTGCTGCTGGGCGTCTCCGTCTTCATGCTTCTGCCCTATATCCCCGCGCAGATGCAGGCTGACGGCTACACGCTGAGGGACGTGGGACTGGTCATGCTGGCCTTTGGACTGGGCATCGTGATCCCTGGCCCCTACGTCTCCTACTTCATCGAGCGCTTTCGCCGCAACAAGGTCTGTCTGCTCTCCATCCTCCTCCTGGTGGTCTTCTCGGCCATTCTCTACGAGGCGGACGTACAGAAGGTCTTCCACATCGGATTCTCCGGCACGCTGGCCGTGCGCGTCCTCCAGGGCTTCTGCTACGGACTGACCGAAATGGTGGTCTATAGCACGCTCGTGCTCGACACCTGCGAGTCGCTCTACCGCACGGAGGCGAGCCATGTGCTCTCCTGGACGGGCCGCTGCTCGCTGGCCCTGGGTCCGCTCGCGGCGATGATCATCAGCCAGGTCTTCGGGGTTTCCATCCTGCCGCTGGCCTCCGCAGGCTGCGCCCTGCTCTCGGTCATCCTGATGTACGTGATTCCCTTCCCCTTCCGCGCGCCCAACGAGGTGGTGAGGCCCTGGAGCCTCGACCGCTTCTTTCTGCCGAAGAGCACGCCGCTCGTCGTCAACACCATCCTGATCACGGCCACCTTCGGGCTACTCCTCTCCTTGCCCCTGAGCCTCACCTTCTACGCGCTGATGCTGCCGGGATTTCTGCTGGCCCTGCTGGCGGAGAAATACGTTTTCGCCAATGCCGAACTGGAGAGCGAGGCCATCACGGGACTGATCGTCCTCTTCGTGGGCTTCCTGATGCTGCTGACGCGCAACTTCGACTGGGTCTCGCCCTATGTGGCCGTGATGGCGGGTTTCGCCTTCGGACTGCTAGGCAGCCGCTTTCTGCTCTTCTTCATCAAACTCTCGCAGCACTGCCAACGTGGCACGGTGCAGAGCTCCTTCTTCCTCTCGTGGGAACTGGGCCTTTGGCTGGGCCTGTACGCGGGATTTGGCCTGCTCCACAGAGACCTCCACTCGGTCGTCGTCTGCTCGATCGTACTCATCGGCGTGGCGCTGCTGGTCTATCATTTCCTCATCCACGGATGGTATGTCACCCATAAAAACAGATAATCATGACAGAAAAGTTCATCTATAACGACGAGCGATTTGCTGACATCGAGATGCTCCGCTACCCGCTCCTGGGTTTTGAGGCACTCACGCTCCAGCAAAAACTCTATATCTACTGTCTCTCCGAGGCCACACTCTACGGACGCGACATCACCTTTGACCAGTTCGGACGCTACAACCTCCTCATCCGCAAGACGCTGGAGGCGGTGCTGCGCCACTACGAAGGGGACCGCACGACGAAGGACTTCCTCGGTTTCGAGACCTATCTGAAGCAGGTGTGGTTCGCCAGCGGCATCCATCACCACTATGGCTGCGAGAAGTTTGTGCCCACGTTCTCCGAGGACTTCCTCCGCCACGAGGTCCTTGCGATCGACCCCGAGGCACTTCCCTTGGCACCAGGACAGACGACCGGCGAACTGCTCGACGCGATCTGCCCCGTACTCTTCGACCCGCAGGTGCTGCCGAAGCGCGTCAACATCGCCGACGGCGAGGACCTGGTGCAGACATCGGCGTGCAACTACTATCAGGGGGTGACGCAACAGGAGGCGGAGGACTATTATGCCCAGTTGCGTGGCGACGAGGCAGAGCCTCCCTCATGGGGACTCAACACCACGCTCGTCAAACGGGACGGACAACTCCAGGAGGAGGTTTGGAAAATTGGCGGGAAATATTCCGCAGCCATAGAAAAGATCGTCTATTGGCTGGAGAAAGCCCGGGAGTATGCCGAGGGCGAGGGACAGCGCCGCGTCATCGACCTGCTCGTCCACTACTATCAGACGGGCGACCTGCGCGACTTCGACCGATATAGCATCGCGTGGGTCGATAACCACGAGGGGAGCATCGACTTCATCAACGGTTTCATCGAGGTCTATGGCGACCCGCTGGGACTGAAAGGATCGTGGGAGGGAATCGTCGAATATCGCGACGAGGAGGCCACACGCCGCACGCGTGCCATTGCGGACCGCGCACAATGGTTTGAGGACCACTCGCCCGTGGATCCGCGCTTCCGCAAGCCAAAAGTAAAGGGGGTCTCGGCCAATGCGGTCTGTGCGGCCATGCTCGGCGGCGACGAATATCCTGCTTCGGCCATCGGCATCAACCTGCCCAACGCCGACTGGATCAGGGCCCAACATGGCAGTAAGTCGGTGACAATCACCAATCTGACGCACGCCTACGACGAGGCGGCGCGGGGCAATGGGTTCCGCGAGGAGTTTATCCCTGACGACGAGATTCGCGAGATGGTGAACACCTACGGCGACCGCTGCGACGATCTGCACACCGACCTCCACGAGTGTCTCGGACATGGAAGCGGGCGCTTGCTCCCGGGGGTGAGCGCCGAGGCCCTGCGCAACTATGGCAGCACCATCGAGGAGGCGCGCGCCGACCTGTTCGGACTCTATTTCCTGGCCGATCCGAAGCTCGTGGAGCTGGGCCTTCTGCCCAACCAGGAGGCGCATCACGCACAGTATTATTCCTATATGCTCAATGGTCTGATGACGCAGTTGGTGCGCATCAAACCCGGACTGCAGTTGGAGGAGGCGCACATGAGAAACCGGGCGCTGATAGCCCGCTGGGGCCTCCAGTTGGCGCAGGAACGGCAAACCCCGGACGCCAGGCCCGCCGTGGAACTGACGAAGGAGGCAGGAAAGACCGTCGTGAAAGTCAACGACTATGAGGCGCTGCGCCACATCTTCGCCGACGAACTGGCAGAGATCCAGCGCATCAAGAGTGAGGGCGACTATGAGGCGGCACGCCGCCTGGTGGAGCAGTATGGCGTCAAGGTGGAGGAGTCGCTCCATCAGGAAGTGCTCGATCGCTACGCAGGCCTTCACCTGGCTCCGTACAAGGGATTTATCAACCCCCGCATGACGGTCGTAAGAAATGAGGAGGGCCAACCCACCGACGTGGCCCTGGACTACACGGAAAGCTATACGGAACAAATGTTGCGCTACGGACGCGACTATGGCGTTCTCTGACAGAAAGTTCTCTTACTGAAGTTTCGCAAGTGGTTCAAGAACGGGCTGAAAGCCCAAAAGATCCTAGCCCAGGGCATCGCCCTGGGTATAATAGCAATCAGCAAGGCGCCCTGTAAGGGCAAAAGCCTTATATATTGCCTGGATTTTTAAAGCTTTTGCCCTTACAGGGCGACAGGTTTGCGTCCGTAATAACCCAGGGCGATGCCCTGGGCTAAGAGCTACTGCCCTTTACCTTTCCCTTCGGCCGGTGACCGTTGGTTCAGGGCGTGTGGAGCTTACATGCGAAAGTTGAGTTCTTTTACAGGCAATATTTTGATAGGAAGTTATCTGACAGACAACACTCTGATAGAATGCTCTCTGACAGAAAGATCTCTCTCCAAACAGAAACAAAACAATGGAAAAAGAAAAAGTAGAAGCGACGGTGAGGACAATCAAGCAATCCTTCCGCCTGCTGATGAATGGTGTGACGGCGCAGTCGATGCGCGACAAGGGGGTGCAGTATAAGCTCAACTGGGGCGCCTCGCTGCTACACCTGCGCGAGATGGCGGCAGAATATGAGAAAGACTACGATTTGGCCATTGCGCTTTGGAAGGAGCCGATCCGCGAGTGCAAGATACTGGCTACGCTGCTCATGCCTACGGACCAGCTGCTACCGGAAGTGGCCGAGATATGGATGGAGCAGACCGAGACGCAGGAGATGGCGGAACTGCTGGCGCTCCATGTCTTCCAATATGTCGATTACGCGCCGCGCATGGCCTTTGCTTGGATCGCCAAAGACCAGCCGCTCTATCAGATCTGTGGCTACCATATTCTCTCGCGCCGCTTTGCCTCGGAACAGATCCCTGACGAGCGTGGCATCAACGAATATCTCGACCAAGTGGAGACGGCTCTGACGGGCAAGGATTTGGCGGTCCGCCATGCGGCCTACAATAGTTTGATGCGATTTTGCGACTTAGGAGAAATCTATGAGTCGCTGGCGCAGAAAGCCCTCCAGTCAACGGGCTTGCTATAGAATCAACGGGCCCTGCTATAGAATCAACGGGCCTGCTATAGAAGTTTTATGGTAGCCTTGGGTCTATCTTGCGTTGTTTCTCAAAAACAACTACAACTTTTACAGTCCCAAATCCTGCTAAAATTTAAAAACAACAAATACAACATTTACAACAAGTTACAACGCTTCGCCAGGACAAGTTTGTCTTTCTCCACTCAATGTCCATGACGACGTTAGGACAAGTGAAGAAAACAACCAATACAATATTTACCTGTACGCTTGAAATTATCCAATACGCCCTGAAAGGGCAAAAGTTCCTAGCCCAGGGCATCGCCCTGGGTAATTATGAACGCCAACCTGTCGCCCTGAAGGGCAAAAGCGTTAAAGAAGCAGGCTATAACCAATTCTTTTGCCCTTACAGGGCGTCTTGTTGATTGCTATTATCCCCAGGGCGATGCCCTGGGCTAGGAGCTTTTTGGGCTTTCAGCCCGCTTCAACCGACACGAAGCGTTTTATCTCCTTGTAAAAGTTATTCAAGTTGTTTTCCCTACTCAGCAGGTCGTGTTGGAAACAATTCCGAGGCCAAGCATTCCGCGCAGCGCTCGCCGTCGATGGCTGCCGAGACGATGCCACCCGCATAGCCTGCTCCTTCTCCACAGGGGTACAAGCCGCGGAGGGAGACGTGCTGCAAGGTCTTGTTGTCGCGGAGGATGCGGACGGGGGACGACGTGCGGGTCTCGACGGCAATCATCACGGCCTCGTTAGTGAGGAAGCCATGAGCCTGGCGGCCAAACACTTCAAAGGCTTTGCGCAGGCGGTCGCTGACCTCGCTGGGCATCCAGAAGTGGAGGGGCGAGGAGATCAGTCCCGGGGTATAGGAACTCTTGGGCAGGTCGAAGGACAAGCGGCGCTTGACGAAGTCGGCCATGCGCTGGGCTGGAGCCGTCTGCTTGTAGTTGCCCTGCTGCCAGCAGAGGCGCTCCAGTTGCTCCTGGTAGGCCATCACGCGCAGCGCGTCGTCCAAGGGGCCGTTCTCCGTTTCTAATACGGAGGCGTCGATATCTTCCGGTTCCAATTGCACCACCATGCCCGAGTTGCTCCACTTCGAACCGCGGTTGGCCGGACTCATACCATTGGTCACCAACTGCTCGGGACCGGAGGCGGCGGGGATGACGAAACCACCGGGGCACATACAGAAACTATAGACGCCGCGGCCATCGACCTGCGTCACGAAGGAATACTCGGCGGCAGGAAGATACTTGCCACGACCCGCTGGGTTGTGATACTGTATCTGGTCGATGAGGGCAGAGGGATGCTCCAGTCGGACGCCCACGGCGATGCCCTTGGCCTCCATCTCGATGCGGGCGGAGGAGAGGTAGTGATAGACGTCGCGGGCGGAATGGCCCGTGGCGAGCACCACAGGGCCGCGAAACTCGTGCTCCGTCTGCTGTCCTTCGTCGCCGCGGCTGACAGCCTCCACGCCCACGACCGACTGGTCTTGGACGATGAGACGCGTCATGCGGGTCTGAAAATGGACCTCGCCACCACAGCCGATGATGCGCTTGCGCATGTTGGAGATGACGAGCGGCAGACGGTCTGTGCCGATATGGGGATGGGCATCTGCCAGGATGGCAGCCGAAGCACCATGCTGGCAGAAGACGTTGAGAATCTTCTCCACGCTGCCGCGCTTCTTCGACCGCGTGTAGAGTTTGCCGTCGGAGAATGCGCCTGCCCCACCCTCTCCAAAACAGTAGTTGGACTCGGGGTCGATGGTCTGCGTATGGGGGATGGCTGCGAGGTCGCGCTTGCGATTTTCGACGCTCTTGCCACGCTCCAGGACGATCGGGCGCACGCCCATCTCTATCAGTCGCAGCGCAGCGAAAAGACCGCCGGGGCCTGCGCCGACAACGATCGCCGAGGGCTGGTCGCTGACGTCAGGGTAGTCCGTGGGCGCAAACGGCTCCTCGGTCGGGAGCTCGTTGATGTAGGCCCGAACCTTGAGATTGACCAGCACGCGGCGGTGGCGCGCATCAATGGATCGCTTCACGACCCGCACGGCGCGAATGGCCGCTACGTCAAATCCTTTCTCCTGAGACAGGTATTGTCTGATGGTGTCCTCCGAGTAAGCCTCCTCAGGGAGCAGGCGGAGCTGATATTCTTCTACCATGCGGGTTTCGCTATATTGAGTTGTCTGTTTGTGAATGTGCTATGTCTACTCTCCTAAATCTATTCTCCTGACTATATCCTCCGTATATATTAAGGAACGGGAACGAGCAACTTGAACTGGTCTGCATCGTCGAGGACGGGGAACTCTTTGCGGAAAGCCTTCAGGCGATCGAGGTCGATCTCGCCCGTCACGATACTTTCCACACCCTCTTCGGCCTTGACGATGGTCTCTCCGAAGAGGTCCACCAGCTTGGATCCGCCAGCATACTGGCCATTGGCATCCGAGCCCACGCGGTTGACGCCGACGACATAGGCTTGGTTCTCGATGGCGCGTGCGCTGAGCAGCGTGTCCCACACCTTCTGTCTGCCCTGCGGCCAATTTGCGACATAGATTGCCAGGTCGTAATCGCCACGGTTGCGGCTGAAGACGGGGAAACGAAGGTCGTAGCAGACCTGCAGCAGGATGCGCGCGCCACGGTAAGGGATCACGACACGACGGTGGCCCGGCGTAAAGGCCTCCTGCTCATGGCCGTAGGTGAAGAGATGATGCTTGTCGTAAGAAGCCAACAGCAGGTCGGGACTAACGAAATACATACGGTTGTAGTAGTTCTCGCCCACCTTCGTGGCCACGCTGCCCGCCAGGGCACAGTTGCGCTGGCGCACGGTGTTGCGCATCCATTTGAGGGCCAATCCTTCGTCGTCGGCCACGGTCTCGGGGTTGGTGTCAAACCCCGTGGTAAACATCTCGGGCAGCACGATGAGGTCGCATTCGCCAACGCCCTCCAGCAAATGGTCCAAGTGTGCGAGGTTCGCTTCGGGTTGTCCCCAAATGATGTCCGTCTGTAACAGTGTAATTTTCATTTTGCTATACTTTTTTTCTTCTTATCCTGACAAGGAACCTTTTGTTTGAAGATGGGTTTGATTCCCCCCTCCATGGTCGGGCGTTTGCGTGTACGTTGAAGATATTGGTTTTGCCTTCGTCCGTTGCGGCTTCCTTATTCGGTTACAAAGATACTAAAAAAAACGGAAAACAAGACAGAAATGGCGAAAAAAGGAATAAAAAACAACGTAAACACCCATTTCTTTTGGTGTTGGAGGGGTGAAAATGGGAAAAAAATGGGCCTGAGAGCGACAAAAATACGACCATTCACTTTTTTTCTTCGTCGCTGGCGCCGATTGGCATAGTTTTTGTACCTTTGCACTATTATTATCGTATTTCCGAAAAAAGCACGAAGGAAATTCATGCAAGGATGAAATTCTAACAAGGATTAAATTCAAGGCGAGAATAAAAATTCAAAGTACGAAGGAAATTCAAAGTACGAAGGAAAAATCAAAGAACGAAGAAAAATGGAACAGAACACAACCCCCGTATTGCTGCTCACAGGCTATTTGGGCAGCGGAAAGACCACCCTGCTCAACCGCATCTTGGGCAACCAGCGTGGCATTCGTTTTGCCATCATTGTCAACGACATAGGAGAAGTGAACATCGACGCGAGCCTTATCGCGCGCGAAGGCATCGTCGGTCAGAGCGACGATAGCCTGGTGCCGCTGCAGAACGGCTGCATCTGCTGCACGCTCAAGATGGACTTGGTCCAGCAGTTGAGCGACCTGATCAAGACGCACAGTTTCGACTATATCGTCATCGAGGCCAGCGGCATCTGCGAGCCGGCTCCCATCGCACAGACCATCTGCGCCTACCCGCAGATCTACCCCAACCTGGCGAAGGAAGGCGTGGCCAAACTCGATAGTGTGGTGACGGTAGTGGATGCGCTCCGCCTGCGCGACGAGTTTGCCGGGGGAAGCGACCTGGAGAAGGAGCACATCGAGGAGGACGACCTCGAAAGCCTCGTGATCCAGCAGGTGGAATTTTGCAATACGATCCTGCTCAACAAGGCCAGCGAGGTCTCCAAAGGGGAACTGGGCCGCATCCAGTCGATCCTGCGCCACATCCAGCCGCAGGCCGCCATTATCCCCTGCGACTATTGCGACGTGGATCTCAACCTGCTGCTTCACACCGAAGCCTTTGACTTTCAGAAGGTAATGGCTTCGGCGGCGTGGATGGCAGCCATCGACGGGGACGAAAGCGAGGAAGACCACGAGGAGGACCACGAGCATGATCACGAGGAGGACCACGACCACGGTCATGAGGACCACCACGATCACGAGGAGGGCCACGGTCACAGTCATGAGGAGGGCCACGGCCACCATCACCACCACCACCATTCCCACGGTTTGGAGAACGAGGAGTCGGGCGAGGCTTTGGAGTATGGCATCAGCACCTTTGTCTATTATCGCCGCCGTCCGCTCGACCTCACGCGTTTCGACGAACTGGTGGCCTCGGCCTGGCCGAAGAGCGTGATCCGCTGCAAGGGCTTGTGCTACTTCCAGGACGAGCCCGACACGTGCTACGTCTTTGAGCAGGCTGGCAAGCAGGTGAGCATCCGCAACGCAGGAAAATGGTACGCGACCATGCCGCCCGCCGAACTCGACGCTTTCAAGCAGCAGAACCCGTCGGTCCTGAAAGACTGGGACGAGGAATATGGAGACCGCATGCAGAAATTGGTCTTCATCGGACAAAACATGGATCGGCAGGAAATAGAAAAGTTGATCGACCAGTGTTTGGACTAAAGGTCAGACTATAGAGACCTCGACTAAAGGGGTTTCAAATTGCCATCATCAAGTTCATCCGAAAAGATTGTTTGTGCTGTTCCCATACGCGCTGCTGAGTAGGAAAAACAACATGAACAACTTTTACAACAAGTTACAACTCTTTCGGTAAGCCATGAGCAGAACTGAGCTTGCTCAAGTTATGCCATGGCGAGAAAGAGTGCCATGTAATGCAACAGCTTCGCCTGGACATCGCCTCTTCGAGGCCCGTGTAGACCAAAGGTTGCTGCATGGAAACAACTATGAACAACGCTTCGCCTGGAAAAATTCGGCAGAGAATGTCCAAGGCGAAGCGTTATATTTTTGTTGTTTAGCTTGCAGCAGGATATAACACGCGAAGCGTGTAGGTTGTTACAAGTTGTAAAAGTTGTTCAAGTTGTTTTCCATATTCAGCAGGGTCAACTGTCCAAGCCGAAGCATTCCATTTTTCAGCTATTCCTTCCCCTGCGCAGCACTTTCCAGCACACTCTTGATGAAGGCGGGCGTAAAACCTTTTTTGCTCTTGGCCACGGCTTCGGGCGTGCCCGTGGAGAGCACTTGTCCTCCGCGCTTGCCTCCCTCCGGTCCCATATCGATGATGTAATCGGCGAGTTTGATCACGTCGAGGTTGTGCTCGATGATGAGCACGGTGTTGCCCCGGTCCACCAGCTTCTGTAGCACATCCATGAGAATGCGGATATCGTCGAAGTGGAGACCCGTTGTCGGTTCGTCGAGGATATAGAGCGTCTTGCCCGTATCGCGCTTCGAGAGTTCGGTGGCGAGTTTTACGCGCTGCGACTCTCCGCCCGAGAGCGTCGTGGAAGACTGGCCCAGTTTGAGGTAGCCCAGTCCCACATCCTGAAGCGACTTGATCTTGGGCAGAATCTGTGGCACATTCTCGAAAAACTCCACCGCCATATTGACCGTCATGTCCAGCACGTCGGCAATGGACTTGCCCTTGTAGCGCACCTCCAGCGTCTCACGGTTGTAGCGCTTGCCATGGCAGACATCGCAGGGCACCATCACGTCGGGCAGGAAGTTCATCTCGATCGTCTTATAGCCGTTGCCGCCACAAGCCTCGCAGCGTCCGCCCTTCACGTTGAAGGAGAAGCGGCCAGGCTTATACCCGCGGATCTTCGCCTCGGGCAGTCCGACGAAGAGCGCGCGAATGTCTGAGAAGACGCCCGTATAGGTGGCAGGATTGGATCGCGGCGTGCGTCCGATAGGACTTTGATCCACCGTCACCACCTTGTCTATCAGATCCATACCCTCTATCTTCTCGTAGGCCATCGGCTTCTTCAACGACCGATAGAAGTGTTGAGAGAGTATCGGCTGCAGCGTCTCGTTGATCAGCGTGGATTTGCCTGATCCCGACACACCCGTGACGACGATCAGTTCTCCCAGCGGCAGCTCCACATCCACGTCCTTCAAATTGTTGCCCGTGCACCCACACAAAGCGATACGCTGGCCGTTGCCCTTGCGCCGATGGGCCGGCACCTCGATCGCCCGCTCATGGTTCAGATACTGCGCCGTGAGCGTATGGGTGTGGAGCATCTGTTGCGGCGTGCCCTGGAAGACCACTTCTCCACCCTTTCGGCCCGCCCGCGGTCCGATATCGACGATCCAGTCGGCAGCCCGCATCATGTCCTCGTCGTGCTCCACCACGATGACCGTATTGCCCAAGTCGCGCAGCGCCTTGAGCGAGTTGATCAGTCGGACGTTGTCGCGCTGGTGGAGTCCGATGCTCGGCTCGTCGAGGATGTAGAGCACGTTGACCAGTTGCGAACCGATCTGCGTGGCCAGTCGGATGCGCTGGCTTTCACCACCCGAGAGTGAGGCCGACTGGCGGTTGAGCGACAGATAGTCGAGTCCGACATCCAGCAGAAAGCGGATGCGCTTGCGAATCTCCTTGATAATCTCCGTGGCGATCTGCCGCTGGGTCTCGCCGAGGTGGTTTTCCACTTCCCCCATCCACTCATAGAGTTCGCCCAGGTCCATCTCAGAGAGTTCGGAGATATTCTTGCCCCAAATCTTGTAGGACAAAGCCTCGCGGTTCAGTCGCTGGCCCTGGCACTCTCCGCAGGTCACGTCGGCGATAAACTGCCCGCTCCATTTCTTTCCCGCGGCACTCTCATCGCCCTCCATAACGGCCCGTAGATACTTCACTACACCGTCGAAAGCCACAAAATAGTCCGTCGTCGTGTGGACCAGTTCCTTGGGGATGCGAACCTTTTCGAGCGCCCCATAGAGGATCTCGTCCATAGCCTCCTGGGGAATGTCCTTCACCGGAGACTTCAAGTCCAGGTCATATTTGGAAAGAATCGCTTCTATCTGCCAAAATATCATCTGACTCTTGTATTTCCCCAGCGGCGCGATCGCCCCCTCGCGTATCGACTTTCTGTCATCGGGAATCACCTTCTTCAGGTCGATCTCGCTGACCATGCCAAGTCCCTTGCAATGAGGACAAGCCCCCTCGGGCGAGTTGAAGGAAAAGATATTGGGCGCAGGATCCTTGTACGACAGTCCCGTCACGGGGTCCATGAGGCGCTTGGAGAAAAACTTCGCCTCGCCCGTGTCGGCATCGATGATCATCACCAGTCCGTCGCCCTGGCGCATCGCCGTCGCCACGGTCTTTTGCAGTCGCTGCGAGAGGTTGTCCTCCGTCTCGCCAAGGCGCGCGGCGAGTTTCATCTTATCGACCACCACCTCGATATTGTGGTTCTTGTAGCGGTCGGTTTTCATGCCCTGAGTCAGTTCCTGAATCTCCCCATCTATCCTTATATAAAGGTAGCCCTTGCGCCGCATGCTCTCGAAGAGTTCGCGGTAGTGGCCCTTGCGGTTGCGGACGAGCGGAGCAAGGATGAAAATCTTCTTGCCGAGATAGTCCTTGAGGATCATCGAGACCACCTTTTCCTCGGTATATTTCACCATCTTCTCCCCGCTCTGATAGGAGTAGGCCGTGGCGGCGCGGGCGAAGAGCAGGCGGAGGTAGTCGTAGATCTCCGTGGTCGTTCCCACCGTGGATCGCGGATTCTTGTTCGTCGTCTTCTGCTCAATGGCGATGACAGGCGAGAGCCCCGTGATCTTATCTACATCGGGGCGCTCCATATTGCCCAGGAAATTGCGGGCATAGGCCGAGAAAGTCTCGATATAGCGGCGCTGGCCCTCGGCATAGATGGTGTCGAAAGCCAGCGACGATTTGCCCGATCCGCTCAGGCCGGTGAAGACCGTGAGCGAGTTGCGGGGAATGACGACATCAATATTCTTCAGATTGTGGACGCGCGCGCCCAGCACTTCTATTTTATCCTTGTCCATCGGTGGAAATACAATCTATTGGTTTGCGTGGGGGTGGAAGGTCTATTCCGTCACCGTTCCTGATCCCGCAGCCTCGTTGTAGGTGCGCAACAGGTTGACTGCCTTGCGAATACGGAAATGGCGTCCGTCAGCTCCCTTGGCATCCACGTTGAGGAAATAGACGCCATCCTTGACGGGTTTGCCATGGAACGTGCCGTCCCATCCCTCCGCAGGGTTGTCCCAAGAAAAAATCTTCTGTCCCCAGCGGTTGAAGATCGTGGCCTGAAACTTCACGATACTCTGATAGGTGCTCTTGGCCTTGAACACATCGTTGACGCCATCGCCATTGGGCGAGAAGGCATTGGGAAACTCGAGTTTGCTTTCGCTGATGGAAAACTCAAAGGGTGGGAAATCGTCGGTGGTGAAGCGGATCGTGTCCGAACCGTTGACAAACGAGACCGTGAGCGCGACGTGCTGCATGCCGGCCTTGGTGAAAGTGTAGCTGGTGGTTTCGTCGTAGCGGATCAGGTAGGGGTTCTGCACGTCGGATCCTTCATAAAAGCGCCATTCGAAATGGGGCGTATAGTCGCCCACCTCGGTGACGCCAGCGTCAAAACTGACCTCTATCGGTGCGCTTCCCGTGTAGCTTCCGCCAGGTTCCATCGTCTGCTCCTCGCCGTTGTCGTCCATGTACGTGGCCAATGGCGAGAGCGCTTGTCCAAATGTCGCCTGTGTGCCCCAAAAGAGCACAAAAGCGGCCAAGATATGCTTGAAAATATGCCTCATCGTTGATATTTTGTGCAAATTTACGAAATTCTTTCCACTCCCATGCCAAAACCAACTATTTTTTGCTATCTTTGCAAGTGGTTAAAATAAAATTGGAAAAATGAGACATTGCTTGAGGATGTGGATCGCGGTCTTCGCCTCGCTGCTTTGCCTTCATGCGAGCGGTCAGGCCCCACAGTGGCAGGACCTGCACAAGGTGAAGCGGGGAGAGACCCTTTTCGGCATCGCCAAAGAATATAATGTGACGATTCAGCAGATCATAGACGCCAATCCGGAAATGAAAAAGGAGGGCTATGAGCTGCAGAAAGGTGCGTGGATAGCCGTCCCATTCGGTAAGAAAGGAGACAAGCGCCGCGGCACGCCCTCCTCGCAGACTGCTCCGCAAGCTGCCAAGGGGTCGGTCGCTGCACAGGGACCGGTCTCGGCCCAGCGCCCAGCGGCTCCCGCCACGAAGAAGAAGGATGGCACGATCCGCGTGGGCGTGATGCTGCCGTTGCACAACGACGATGGCGATGGCCGTAGGATGGTGGAGTACTACCGTGGTTTGCTCCTCGCCTTCAATCAGATGAAGGCCGAAGGCATCAACACCGACGTCCACGCCTGGAACGTAGCCAAGGACGCCGATATCCGCACGACGCTCCTGGACGCCAACGCCGCTTCCCTCGACATCATCTTTGGCCCGCTCTACACCCCGCAGGTGAAGCCGCTGGCCGACTTCTGCCGTCGCAACCAGATAGCGCTCGTCATTCCCTTCTCCATCGAGAGCCGGGAGGTGGAGAGCAATCCCCAGGTCTTCCAGGTCTATCAGACCGACTCGTTGCTCAACGCGATGGCGGTCAGCTGCTTCCTGGAGCGCTATCAGAACAGCCACCGTCCGATCTTCATCGATTGCAACGACCCGACGTCGCGCGTGGGAAAATTCACCCGCATGCTGAGACAGCAGCTCGACGCGGCCAAGATTCCCTACGAGCTGACCAGCATCAACTCGTCGATGGCCGACTTTGCCAAGCATTTTTCTTCCAAGCAGCCCAACGCCGTGGTCCTCAACACCGAGAAGAGTCCGCAGCTGACGCATGTCTTCCATAAATTGGACTCACTCACGGCGACGCGCCCGGGGCTCGCCATCTCGATGTATGGCTACAACGACTGGTTCATCTACCAGGACTATGACCTCAACTGGTTCTTCAAGTACAATACGTATATCCCCTCTACGTTCTTTTATAACAAGCAGTCGGACAAGACTTCTGCCCTGGAGAAACTCTACCAGGAGACGTATGGCGCAGCGATGGACAAAAACTACATCCCGCGCCTGGCCTTGACGGGCTACGACCACGGCGAGTATTTCGTACGGGGACTCCGGCAGTATGGTGCCGCATTCAAGGGACTGGAGAAGCAGCCGACGAAATATAAGGCGCTGCAGACGCGGCTCCGCTTCCTGCCCATACAGGGCGGAGGACAGCAGAACAGGCAGTTTCAGCTGATCCACTTCAAGCCCGACCAAACCATGGAGAGCCTTACCTATTAGTATATGCTACCACAGATGATAGTCAAAGCAGAAATGTCAATCTTTCGGTACGCCCACCCTTGGTCTTCCAAGCGATACGCCGGGCAGAAGCGGTTTCTCAGGCCGATTCTCCTTTTGATAGCGGTGGTGTGCTCGCAGGCGCTCCAGGCGCAGGTGGGAGAGCACCGCAACGTGTTGTCGGTCGGTGTCAATGCGGGGTGCATATTGTCCAACGTCGGGTTCGACCCGAGTGTGCCGCAGAAGATGCACGCGGGATTCACCGGAGGATTGTCGGTCCGCTATACCAGCGAGAAATATTTTTCCACGATCTGCTCCATTGCCGCGGAGGTCAACTATGCCTCGCTCGGATGGAAGCAGGACATCCTCACCCCCGCCGACCAGCCCGTCGTCAACGCCAATGGCAACGCAGAGGCTTACGAGCGCACGATCAACTACGTGCAGATCCCGGTCTTCGCCCACCTGGCATGGGGACAGGAGAACAAGGGCTGGAGCTTCTTCTTCAAGGCGGGTCCGCAGATCGGACTCTACTTGAGCGAATCGACCCAGCGCAACTATACGGCGCCCAACCTCGCCACTGACGGCACAGGACGCGCCAACACCATCGTGAAGCAGGAGGACATGCCCGTAGAGACGAAGTTCGACTACGGCATCGCTGCCGGACTGGGTACGGAATGGAGCCATCCACGCCTGGGCCACTTCCAGTTGGAGGCGCGCTACTACTACGGTCTCGGCAACATCTACGGGAGTTCGAAGAGCGACTTCTTTGGCAAGTCCAACTTCGGCAACATCGTCGTCAAGGCTTCCTACTTGTTTGACATCATCAAGAAATAACATCATCACAAAATAACAGAATAAAACAGAAAGAAATAATAACTCAATTACTAACTCTTCCGACCGCAAGGAAGGAACTAAAATTTCAAAATCATCTATGTTTTCAAATCAACCTAAAGGACTCTGGGCCTTAGCTTTGGCAAACACAGGCGAGCGCTTCGGCTACTACACGATGCTGGCTGTGTTCTTGCTCTATTTGCAGGCAAACTTCGGTTTCGCCACTGGTACGGCAAGTACGATCTACTCCACCTTCCTCATGATGGTCTATTTCCTGCCCATCATTGGTGGTATCGCTGCCGACAAGTTTGGCTTTGGCCGTATGGTCACCACGGGTATCTTTATCATGTTCCTCGGCTACCTGGTGCTCTCTCTGCCGCTGGGTAAGGACACGGTTGCCATTGCCGCTATGGGTATGTCGCTCATCCTCATTGCCTTGGGTACGGGTCTCTTCAAGGGTAACCTCCAGGTGATGGTGGGTCGTCTCTATGACGGTCCTGACTATTCCTCTCAGCGCGACTCCGGTTTCTCGTTGTTCTATATGGCCATCAACATCGGTGCCATGTTCGCCCCGACCGCTGCCATCAAGATCATGGAGTGGGCTCAGGCCTCTCTCGGCGTCAGCGAGGCCGATTCCTACCACTTCGCCTTTGCCGTGGCTTGCGTATCGCTGATCGTCAGTATCGCTATCTACTACGCCTTCAGCTCCACCTACAAGCACGTCCTCGCCAGCGAGGGTAACAAGAAGGCTGCCAACGCTGCCGCCTCCAATGCTCCCGAGCTTTCCAAGGCCGAGACCAAGGAGCGCATCGTCTGCCTCTGCCTGGTGTTCGCCGTCGTGATCTTCTTCTGGATGGCCTTCCACCAGAACGGTAATACGCTCACGCTGTTTGCACGCGACTTCACACGGACCAGCGCTGAGGGCGTTCAGTCTATGCTCTTCGACGTGACCAACCTCGTGGCCTGCATCTTCGTCGTCTATGCCTGCTTCTCTCTTGCACAGAGCAAGACCGCCAAGGGCAAGTTGATCGCCCTGGCCGTGATCGCTGCTGCCATCGCTTTCTTGTTCTACAAGTACAACAGCCTGGATGGTGCCATCGACGTGAAGGCTCCGATCTTCCAGCAGTTCAACCCGTGCTACGTCGTGGCCCTCACTCCGGTGAGCGTGGCGCTCTTCTCTTGGCTCAACAAGATCGGCAAGGAGCCGACCTCTCCTGAGAAGATCGGTCTCGGTATGCTCGTCGCTGCCCTCGGCTTCGTTTGGATGGCCGTTGGTTCTATGGGTCTTGAGTTGCCGCTCGACCAGGCCGCTAAGGAGGGTCCGCGTGTCAGCGCCAACCTCTTGATCTCCACCTACCTCATCCTCACCTTCGCTGAGCTCCTGCTCTCTCCGATCGGTATCTCCTTCGTGTCGAAGGTGGCTCCTCCAAAGTATGCCGGTCTGATGATGGGTCTGTGGTTTGGTGCTACCGCCATCGGCAACCAGCTGGTGATGGTGCCTGGTATCATGTGGGGTCTCAACTTCAACCTCGTCACCATTTGGGGTGTCCTCGCTGGCATCTGCCTGGTGTCTGCCCTGTTCATCTTCTCTATCATCAAGAAGCTCAACAAGGTAAGCTAAGCCGCATCCAGAGGCGCAGGATCATCCCTTGAGGAAGGGACCCATCCTCCGCCCTGCCGCTTGATATCGTGTCGGAATAGTAAGTCGAAAAGGCTGCTATTCCGACATTTTTTTGCTCCGAAGAATCTTTTCCTGATTATAACCATTCTGTCATACAGAAAAGAAAGGAGGAATGTTTGGGCCGTTCGACTTTATTTCATACCTTTGCAGAACCTAATCAAGACAAGGTGAACCGCACTTTTCAAGACAAGGCAGCGCCTCTTTCGTGACAAGGAGAAGCACTTTTCGCGAGAAGGGAAAAACCTTTCGTGAGAAGGCAAAGCCTCTTTCGTGACAAGGAGAAGCATTACCCCATTCCCCTTGTCAAAGGAATGAGACAAAGTAAAGGTAAAAACCTAAAGACGAAAATTATAAAAGTAAACTACCGATTATGAAAAAAGCATTAGCGTTGGCCATGCTTGCCATGGCTGCTAACCAAGCTGCCGGACAGGGCCTGACCTACCCCACCCCTCCGACGGACAACACCGTGGATGAGTATTTCGGTGTGAAAGTAGCCGACCCCTACCGCCCCTTGGAGGACGACCATTCTGAGGCCACCATGCAATGGGTGGAGGCCGAGAACCAAGTGACTCAGGACTACCTGGCCAAGATTCCCTTCCGCGGCAAACTCCTGAAGCGCCTGCGCGAAGTCTCCGACTACGGCAAGGTGGGAGCGCCCTTCTATGTCAAGGCCACGGGCAAGTGGTATTTCTACAAGAACAACGGTCTTCAGAACCAAAGTGTGCTCTACGAGATGGACGGCCTGGGACAGGAGAAGAACGCTCGCGTCTTCCTCGACCCCAACCAGCTCTCTACGGACGGCACGGTGGCCCTGGGCAACATCAGTTTCTCCCACGACGGCAAATACTTGGCCTACGCCATCTCGCGTTCGGGCAGCGACTGGTCGGAGTTTTATGTGATGGACACGAAGACGCTCGAGGTATTGCCCGACCACATCGAGTGGGCTAAGTTCTCGGGGGCCTCCTGGCTCGGCGACGGCTTCTTCTATAGCGCCTATGACAAACCCGAGGGCAACGCCTATACGAGCAAGAACTCCACCCACAAGATCTACTTCCACCGCCTCGGCACGAAGCAGGAGCAGGATCAGCTCTTCTTCCAGAATCCTACCGAGCCGATGCACTTCTTCAGTACGTCGGTCAACCACGAGGAGACGGTGCAGTTCCTCTATGAGTCGGGCGGCGGCACGGGCAACATCCTCTATATCCGCGACTTGAAAAACAGCAACTCGCAGTTTACGAAGGTGGTCCCCAACATGGACTACGCCTACTCTCCTATCGCCACCATCGGCGACAAGGTCTATCTGCTGACCAACGACGGTGCGCCGATGTATAAGATCATGGTGATGGACATCCACAAGCCCGCGATGGAAAACTGGCAGACCGTGATCCCCGAGGGCAAGAACGTGATTGATGGCGCCAACATCATCGGCGGCGAACTCTATGTGAGCTACCAGCAGGACGCCTGCAGCCACATCTATGTCTATGACCTCAACGGCAAGATGCAGCAGGAGGTAAGCCTCCCGGGCATTGGCAGCGCCAGCGTCAGCGGCAACAAGGACAGCAAGGAGTGCTTCGTCAGCTTTGCCTCCTTCACGCAGCCCTGGACGGTCTATCAGTATGACCGCGCCGCCAACTCGCTGCAGCCCTATGCCGTGCCCAAGGTCAACTTCAAGCTCAGCGACTACGAGACCAAGCAGGTGTTCTACACCAGCAAGGACGGTACGCGCGTGCCGCTCTTCATCACCTACAAGAAGGGCCTGAAACTCAACGGCAAGAACCCAGTCTATCTCTATGCCTACGGCGGTTTCAATATCTCGATGAATCCCTCGTTCTCCGCTTCCCGCATCCCGTTCCTGGAGCGCGGCGGCATCTATGCCCAGGCTTCTCTCCGTGGCGGTGGCGAGTATGGCGAGGCTTGGCACGAGGCGGGTACGAAGATGCAGAAGCAGAATGTCTTCGACGACTTCATCGCTGCTGCTGAGTATCTGATCAAGGAGAAATACACCAGTTCTCCCTACCTCGCCATCGTCGGTGGCAGCAATGGCGGACTGCTCGTCGGCGCTTGCATGACGCAGCGTCCCGACCTCTTTGGCGTCTGCATTCCCTCTGTGGGCGTGATGGACATGCTCCGCTACCATAAGTTCACGATCGGCTGGAACTGGGCTCCCGACTATGGTACGAGTGCCGACTCCAAGGAGATGTTTGAGTATCTGCGCGGCTACTCTCCCCTGCACAACATCAAGAAGGGCGTGAAGTATCCAGCCACCCTCATCACGACGGCAGACCACGACGACCGCGTTGTTCCCGCCCACAGCTTTAAGTTTGCTGCCACGCTCCAAGCCGACAATGCCAGCGACAAGCCCACCCTCATCCGCATCGACAGCAAGGCGGGCCACGGTGGCGGAAAGCCCGTCAGCAAGCAGCTGGAGGAGCAGGCCGACATCTATAGTTTCATCCTCTACAACATGGGATTGAAGTACTAAGATTCCGATTTTGATTTGACCCAAATGCGATAAGGGGGAAGAAAGTTTGATTGCTTTCTTCCCCCTTATAATTTCTGTCTGCCCTTGCAGACTTAGTCTTTCTTGCTTGGCGTGCTCGCGCGTCAGAACTACTCGTGGTCGGGCACCTGCGTGTCAAATGAGAGGTTGGAACCGTCCTCCGTCAGGTTGACCAGGATGGAGTCGCCCTCCTTCATTTCTCCACTCAGGATGCGCTCGCTGAGTCCATCCTCGACGTAGTTTTGGATGGCACGCTTCAGCGGACGCGCACCAAACTGGACGTCGTAGCCCTTCTTGGCCACAAACTCCTTGGCAGCGTCAGAGAGCTGGAGCGTGTAGCCCAGTTCGCCGACCCGCTTGTACAAGCCCTTGAGTTCGATATCGACAATCTGCTTGATGGCGTTGAGGTCCAGCTGGTCGAAGGTGATGATCTCGTCCAGACGGTTGAGGAACTCCGGCGAGAACTGCTTGCTCAGACTCTTCTGTATGATGGACCGAGCATACTCCTTGTCCTTCTCGTTGCGCGCGAAGCCCTCGGCACCACCCGCCGTGAATCCGATGCCACGGCCAAACTCCTTGAGCTGGCGCGTACCCGCGTTCGACGTCATGATGATGACCGTATTGCGGAAGTCGATCAGTCGTCCGTTGCCGTCCGTGAGTCGTCCCTCGTCGAGCACCTGCAAGAGGAGGTTGAAGACATTGCCATGCGCCTTCTCGATCTCGTCGAGCAAGACGATGGAGTAAGGATGGCGGCGCACCCGCTCCGTCAGTTGGCCTCCCTCGTCGTAGCCGACGTAGCCCGGAGGAGCACCCACCAGGCGCGACGTGTTGAAGCTCTCCGTATATTCACTCATATCGACGCGGATCAGCGCATCGGCCGAACCAAACATATACTCCGCCAGTTTCTTGGCCAGGTAGGTCTTGCCCACACCCGTCGGACCCAGGAACATGAATGCGCCGATGGGATGGTTTTGCTCCTTCAGTCCCACGCGGTTGCGCTGGATGGCCTTCACCATTTTCTCGATGGCCTTGTCCTGTGCCACCACCACCTGCTTCAGTTCCGTCGCCATATTGCGCAGACGAAGGCCCTCCGACTGCTGCATGCGCTGCACGGGCACACCCGTCATCATCGACACCACATCGGCCACCTGGTCCTCCGTGATGGCCACCTGCTCGCCGACCTCGCCTTCCTCCCAGCGGTGCTGGGCCTCTTCGAGCTGCTTCTCGCGCTCCACCTGCTGGTCGCGGAAGCCCGCCGCCATCTCAAAGTTTTGGTTCTTGACCGCATTCTGCTTCTTCTGCTTGATCTCCTCGATCTCATTTTGCAGATCCACGATCTCCTTCGGCACCTCCGCATGCTGCAGGTGGATATGCGATCCCACCTCGTCGAGCACGTCGATGGCCTTGTCGGGGAAGAAGCGGTCCGAGACGTAGCGGTCCGTGAGTTTCACGATCAACTGGAGCACCTCGTCAGAATACGTCACCTGATGATGGTGCTCGTAGCGGTCCTTGATATTCTTCAAGATCTGCAGCGTCTCCTCCGTCGTGGTCGGTTCGACAATCACCTTCTGGAATCTACGCTCCAGGGCACCATCCTTCTCGATCGACTTGCGATATTCGTCGAGCGTCGTGGCACCGATACATTGCATCATGCCCCGCGCCAAGGCCGGCTTGAGGATATTGGCAGCATCCATCGTGCCCGCCGCCGAGCCCGCCCCGATGATGGTGTGGATCTCGTCGATGAAGACGATCACCTCCGGGTGGCGCTCTATCTCCTTGAGGATCGTGCGGATACGCTCCTCAAACTGACCTCTGTATTTCGTTCCCGCCACGATACTCGTCATGTCGAGCGACACGATCCGCTTGTTGAAAAGCGTGGGCGACGTGCGGTGCTGGACGATCATCTGCGCCAGTCCTTCTACGATGGCACTCTTGCCCACACCGGGTTCGCCGATGAGCACAGGATTGTTCTTCTTGCGGCGTCCCAGGATCTCGCTGACGCGGATGATCTCGCGCTCGCGTCCCACCACAGGGTCGAGTTTCCCCTCCAGGGCTGCCGCCGTGAGATCCGTACCGAAGTTGTCGAGGGCCGGCGTCGCACTCTTGGTCTCCTTGGTGCGCGTCAGCTGCGCTCCACCACCCTGGCTGCGCGCCTCCTCGCGATCCTCCTCGTCGTCGTCGTTGAAGAGCATATCGTCGTCGTCATCGTCGGACAAGTCGAGCCCTCCCTGCACGTCGTTGGCCAACTGGCGCAGCAGCGCGTTGGCCTCAATGTAGTCGAGGTGGTGAGCCTGCAGCGTCATCTTCGCGCCCGTGTCTGTCTGGTCGTGGAGAATGGCCAGGATCAAGTCCTCCACATCGACAATCTTGCGATGCTGGATGCGCGCCTCCAGTACTGCGAGGTGCAGCACGTTGGCAGCACGGTCCGTGACGTTGATCTCCTCGTAGATCCGCTTGCTCTCCTCCTTGTTCGAAGAGGCATACTGCTCCAGCTCCTTCTTGACCGTGGGCACGTCGAGGCTGAGCGTCGAGATAACCCTTTGTATCTTCGGATCAGAGAGCCTGAAAACAGCCAGCAACAGATGCTCTGGAGCCACCGAGGGACAGGACAGTCTGTCGGCTTCCTCGCGGCTGAAGGCGAGCACCTCCGAGAGTTCTTTAGAGAATTGACTTATCATCTTGACTTTCGTGATTTTCTTTTAGAATACAATTTCTTTACTTGTTCAATACAACTTGTTCAATTGCAAAAGTATAGAGCAAAAGACATGCCAAACCCTTCTAAGTTTGACCTTCACTCAGGTTTTTGTCAGCATGTGCGTCAGTTCCGGGTCTTTTGACCTTGATTTGGCAGCGGCTTTTCTTTTTCAGCCACCGTGCCTTACGCTGCTCGTAGTCGGCACGGTGGCGCTCCAAGAAGTTATCTGCCATTGAAAGTACTATGTATGACAGAGAGGAGGATGGGCTGGTTGGCGTTGTTGGGGCCACCCACGAGTCGTGTGCTGGAGAGCGACATGTCGTGGGAGCACTTTGTCACGCGTGTTATCTTCGTGCCAGAGCTACCCGTGATGGTCGTTGTCGCCAGACTGATCGGCACGAGCACCGCCTTGTTCCAGTTGGCATCCACCTGTCCTGCCCGGCGCTTCTTGATCATATAGTTGACCAAGCCCGAGATGTTGTTGAACGTATAGCCATTCACCGTCGCGCTATAGGCTGCGGTGAAACTCGTCTTGTAGTCGGGGATGCGGTTCTCGGCGAAGAACGTATGGAGCTCGTCGAGCGGAAGGATCAGCACCGTCGTCGGCGCACTGAGGAGGAAGTCGGAACTGACCGTGTTGTTGATGCGCGGGAAGGTCACCTTCGCCGTGTTGAGCGTGTCGTTCTCGTGTCCCCTCATGATCTCATCCACCGGCAGCGTGACCTCGGTGAAGAGGCCCGCCGGGCTTTTCAGATAACTGCATCCCGTCTGTGCCGCGAGACTTGCCAGCAGGTTGTTGTCGTTGCTGAACGTCGTCGTCTGCAGCACCTCCTCCGTACTGGCCAGTGAGGTCGAGGTGACGGAGTCCTTGCCGTTGATTTGCGAACGGAAGTAGATATTGAGCTGGGCGTTGGTCACATACGCCATCGAACCGATGCCGTTGGTCACCTTGAAGAAGAAGCCCGGGCTGATCTCGTGGAGGAAGCGGTAGCTGTTGCGGAACGCCTCGGGCGAGGCATAGTACTTCCGCATCAGGTACGTGCCATAGTTGTTGTAGCTGACGCCATCCTTGTCCGTATAGGCGTCGTCCAGTCGGATGGCGATCGCCTTGTTGGTGTACTTGGCGCCGCGCGTCTGGTCCGCCAGCGTATAGGTACGCTCCTGCTTGATGCCCCCTTGGCGCAGGTAGCCGTGGAGCGCCGGATTGAAGTTGGAGTAGATCACCGATCCCTCCTCCAGCGGACGCCCCATCTCGTAGGCCGAGAGTTTCATCTGTGCCAGCGAGTCGCCATAGAAGTCGTTATAGACCAGCAGGATCTCGCACGAGTCGGCGATGATCTCCCCCTGGTCGTTGCGGCTGAGGATGCTGTCGGCAGCCGCGATCTGATAGTTGCTCAGCGGATGCAGCTGCGCCATGAAGTCGCCCGTCACGTAGTTGCCCGTCTCCGGATCCTTCACGCGGCCGAGATAGCCCGTGATGTTGCGTGCGATGACCGAGTCGGCCATGATGGTGCGCGTGCTGAGCTGGAAGGTGTCAGCCTTGACAGTCAACTTGTCGGGATTGTCTATCAGCGAACCGCCGATGTTGTCGGTCGTGTCGTCGCAGGCGGCCAGCGAGAGCGCCGTGGCAGCCAGGGCAAGGCCCCAGACCAACTGATGGAATTTTATCATTTTCGTGTAATGGTCATAAAATCTATTACAACAGGAGGCCACGCCCATTCCTTATCCACAAGGCGCACGGTCCCCCTGCCCGAGGGTACGTCAGAGACGCGGTCTCCGCCTATTCCCCCAACAATTTGCCATAGAAGTCAGCATAGAGTCCCTTGACCTCTGCCTCTGCCTGCGGATGGACGATCAGCGGCTTGTTCTCGCTCTGCGCATAACGGACGAGTTCGGCGTTGACCTGGTCGTCCACCTGTACGACACCATCGCTATAGTCGATGGCCAGTTTGCCCAGTTCCACGGCATCGAACGTGTCGCCATACTTCTCGATCAGTTCGGCCTTGGCCTCCCTGAACGGCAGGGAGCGCCTGAACTTCTCCCCCAGGTCGCCCGCGGGCTGTTCGCCGAAGAGCGACGTCACCACCTTGGCGTTGATAAACTGCGGTTCGTCGTGGTAGGCCGTCTTCACATAGAACGGTATCACCGAGCTCATCCAGCCTTGGCAGTGGATGATATCCGGCGCCCAGCGGAGCTTTTTGACCGTCTCCAGCACGCCGCGCGCGAAGAAGATGGCCCGCTCGCCATTGTCGGGATAGTCGTTGCCCAGCTCGTCCTTGGTCATGGCCGGACGATTCTGGTAGTAATCCTCATTATCAATAAAATAGACCTGGATGCGCGACTGCGGTATGGAAGCCACCTTGATGATGAGCGGGTGATCCGTGTCGTCGATGATCAGGTTCATACCCGAGAGTCGGATCACCTCATGCAACTGGCCACGCCTTTCGTTGATCGTGCTCCACTTCGGCATGAAGGTTCTTATCTCGAATCCGGCTTCTTGCATTTTGGCCGACATCAAACCTCCCAGCTCTGCCATCTGCGATTGGGTGACGTAAGGGGTGGTTTCCTGGTTGATAAACAATACTTTCTTTGCCATTCTAACTTGTTTTATCGTGATTATTTCTTGACAAAAGTCGCGATAAACACGATTTCCCAGGTGCAAAGTTACGATTTTATTCCCGAATTCGTAGCGGCTTTTCAGATATTTTGTCTAATGGCATCGGCATTTTATTATATTTTTCAGATTACTTTTTGCCTATTTCGTAAAAATGTTGTTACTTTGCACCCGAAATATTTTGCAGATAATGAAAGTATTTGAAAAAAACGCAGACTTGCAGAACGCGCTCTTCGCTGCGCGCAAGCAAGGACAGTCGGTGGGATTCGTCCCCACGATGGGTGCCCTCCACGAGGGCCACGCCTCGCTCATCAAGCGTAGCGCCAAGGAAAACGACGTGACGGTGGTCTCCGTATTCCTCAACCCCACACAGTTCAACGACCCCGCCGACCTCGAACGCTATCCCCGCACATTGAAGGCCGACTGCGCCCTTTGCGAGGCTTGTGGCGCCGACTTCGTCTTCGCGCCTACCGTGAGCGACATCTACCCCACTCCCGATACCCGCCACTTTGAGTTTCCGCCCCAGACGACGGTCATGGAGGGCGCCCATCGTCCCGGCCATTTCAATGGCGTCTGCCAGGTGGTGAGCCGCCTGTTCTACATCGTCCAGCCCACCCGCGCCTACTTTGGCGAGAAGGACTGGCAGCAGATCGCCGTCATCCGCCGCCTGGTCGCCTACATCGGCAGCCGCGTGGAGATCGTCCCCTGCCCCGTGGTGCGCGAGGCCGACGGCGTGGCCTTGAGCAGCCGCAACAAGCTCCTCACCCCCGAGGAGCGCGCCATCGCCCCCCACATCGCCCGTGCGCTGATGGAGAGCATCGATTACGCCAAGACCCACACCGTCGCCGAGACCCACGACCACGTGGTCAGCACGATCAACGCCATCGACGGCCTGGAGGTGGAGTACTTCCAGATAGTGGACGGCAACACGCTCCTCGACGTCCAGGACTGGCAGGACAGCGACTATGTGGTGGGCTGCATCACCGTCTATTGCGGCAAGACCCCAATCCGTCTGATCGATCATATCAAGTATAAGGAATAACACACGCTACACTTTCTTTTTTATATGTATATAGAAGTATTGAAAAGCAAACTGCACCGCGTCAAGGTGACCCAGGCCAACCTCAACTACATCGGCAGCATCACCATCGACGAGGACTTGATGGACGCGGCCAATCTCATCGCCGGTGAGAAAGTGCAGATCATGGATAACGACAATGGAGAGCGCTTCGAGACCTACGTCATCAAGGGCGAGCGTGGCAGCGGCTGCATCTGCCTCAATGGTGCGGCAGCGCGCAGGGTGGTCGTCGGCGACACCATCATCATCGTGAGCTACGCCCTGATGGACTTCGAGGAGGCCAAGACCTTCCAGCCCTCTGTGGTCTTCCCCGAGAACAACCGCCTCTGACCCCCTCGGCGGACTTTCCTCCGCCCTGGAGGCCGCCAGCGACGGTCTCGCTATCGCTAATCACGGTCCTGGTGCCGGCAAGGCCCTGCCCAGACCCCAACCCAGTAGATAATCAATGAAGAAAACGATAACAGCATCGCTCCTGCTCCTCTCCTCCCTCGGACTCCATGCGCAGAGCGGCACCAACTCCCCCTACAGCCAGTATGGCCTGGGCGAACTCTCCGAACAGTCGGGCAGTTTCAGCCGCGGCATGAACGGACTGGCCTATGGCCTCCGGCTCAACAACCAAGTCAACGCCCTCAACCCGGCCTCCTACTCGGCCCTCGACTCGCTGTCGTTCATCTTCGACGCGGGCGTGAGCCTGCAGATGACGCAGTTCAAGGAGGGCGGCCGCTCCATCAGCGCGCGCAATGCCGACCTGGAGTATGTGGTGGCGGGCCTTCGCCTGTTTCGCCATGTGGGCGTGAGCTTCGGTCTGCTGCCCTACACCAACGTGGGCTACGACTACTCCAACTCCGCCCACATCAACGGCAGCCTCTCCCCCGAGTCGCCCACGGCCACATACAACAACAAGTATAGCGGTTCGCAGGGCCTCCACCAGGTCTATCTCGGCGTGGGTGCAGAGCCGCTGCGCAATCTCTCCGTCGGCGTCAACGCCTCCTATCTCTGGGGTGGCTACACGAAATACGTGACCAATACGTATAGCGACGCCTACGTCAATACGCTGCAGCGCACCTACACCGCCGAGGTGCGCAGCTACAAGCTCGACTTCGGACTGCAATACACGCAGCCCCTCAGCGCCAAGGACCAGGTCACGCTGGGTCTGACCTACAGTCTGGGCCACAGTCTCAACGCCGACCCCGAGCTCTCCGTCATCAAGAACAACTCCCAGTTGGCCGTGGCCGACACGACCCGCTTCCGTATCTCCAACGCCCTCGACCTGCCCCATACCTTCGGCTTGGGAGCGGTCTATAGCCACAACGGCCAACTGATGGTCGGCGCCGACTACCAGTTGCAGAAATGGGGCAGCCTCGACTACCCGCAGTATTCCGACCAGGGCGGCTACGGGCTCCAGAGCGGACTGCTCAAGGACCGCCACAAGGTCGTCCTCGGCGCCGACTACTGCCGCGGCGAGCGCCACCGTGGTTTCCTCAGCCGCCTCCACTACCGTGCGGGTATCGGCTACGCCACGCCCTACTTCACCATCAACGGCCAGGACGGCCCCAAGGAGATCTCGGCCTCGCTGGGCCTGGGCATCCCCATCGTCAACAGCTACAACAACCGATCGATGCTCAACATCTCCGCCCAATGGGTGCGCCGCGAGGCTTCCTCGATGCTCACGGAGAACACGTTCCGCATCAATATCGGTTTCACCTTCAATGAGCGCATGTTCGCCAAGTTCAAAGTCGAATAGGCCCTGCGAGGGACCTATGTTGACCATAAAGGCTGCCACGACCGCATGAGTTTTCTAAGTCATCACACGAGAAGCGACCACCAGGGCATGAGGGGCTTGTTGCCCTCCATGCTCTCTTTCGTGCTGGCAGGAGTCCTGGCCGCGGGCTGCAACCAGCCCAAGGAGCACACCGCCCCCGCCATCCACGACCGCGACTCCGTGCCCATCATGACGACCTACGGCGTCAACACCCTCATCTCCGACTCCGGCGTCATCAAGTATCGCATCGTCGCCGAACGCTGGGAGATCAACGAGAATCGCAACCCCTCGCGCTGGACCTTCGACAAGGGCATCCTGCTGACGCAGTTTGACGAGCAGAAGCGCGTGCTGGGCTACATCTCCTGCGACAGCGCCGTCTATTACGACAAACTGCGCCGCTGGGTGCTCCGCGGCCGCGTACGCATCCGTACGGCCCAGGGCGTGGAGTATGCGAGCCAGCAGCTCTACTGGGACGAGGCCGAGCACCAGCTCTACTCCCACGTCTTCTCCCATATCAAGACGCCCGACCGCGAACTCCAGGGCAGCTACTTCCGCAGCGACGAGACCATGACGGAGTATGAGATCGGCGACGCCAAGGGCTGGGGCCTCTTCGACAAGGCCGACATGGCTCCCTCGGCAGGCCGCAGAGAGGGGACGCCGATCCCGCCGGGTCCACCTGCCGCCGACCAGCCCGTCGCCGACGGGAGACCAACGGTTGCCGATCGTCGGCAGCCCTGAATCGTGAATCATATTTGAGTAATATTGGACACCTATACCTATAATATAATAGCCATCCTGGCCACCATGGTGCTCTCGGCCTTTTTCTCGGGCATGGAGATTGCCTTCGTGGCCAGCAACCGCCTTCTGATGAAGGTCGGCAAGGACCAAAGCGGACTCTCGCAGCACTGCCTGAAAGTCTTCTACACCAACCCCAACAGTTTTGTCTCCACCATGCTCGTGGGCAACAACATCGTGCTGGTGGTCTATGGCATCCTCTTCGCCCGCATCTTCGACGGCCTATGGCAGTTGGCCGGCATCAGCAACGACGCCACGCTCGTCATGCTCGACTCCATCTGCTCCACCCTCGTCATCCTCTTCACGGGCGAGTTTCTCCCCAAGACACTCTTCAAGAGCAACCCCAACCGCCTCATGAGCCTCCTGGCTCCCTTGGCCTACCTCTTCTACATCGTCCTGTGGCCCATCAGCCGCTTCTCCACCCTGCTCTCGCGCCTCTTCCTGCGCCTCCTGGGCGTCAAGATGGAGGAGGGCAACAACGACGGCACGTTTACCAAGGTGGACCTCGACGACCTCGTCCAGTCCTCCATCGACAACACGCCGCAGGGAGGCGAGGTCGATGACGAGATGAAGATCTTCCAGAATGCCCTCGACTTCCCCGACCTCAAGGTCCGCGACTGCATGGTGCCGCGCACGGAGATCAATGCCGTCCCCTACGACTGCACGGCCGACGAGCTGCAGCAGAAGTTTGTCGAGAGCGGCAACTCCAAGATCCTCATCTACAAGGAGGACATCGACCACATCGTCGGCTACATCCACACCCTCGAACTCTTCCGCGCCCGCGAGAAATGGCACGACCATATCCGCCAGATGCCCTTCATCCCCGAGACCATGGCGGCACAGAAACTCATGCAGATCTTCCTCGGTCAGAAGAAGTCGATCGGCGTCGTCGTCGATGAGTTTGGCGGCACCTCGGGCATCGTCTCGCTGGAGGACATCGTCGAGGAGATCTTCGGCGACATCGAGGACGAACACGACAACACCAACTATATCGCGAAGCAGACCGCCGACGGCGACTACATCCTCTCGGGACGCCTGGAGATCGACAAGGCCAACGAGCTCTTCAACCTCGGACTGCCCGACAGTAGCGAGTACAAGACCATCAGCGGACTGATCCTCCACGCCTACCAGAGTTTCCCCAAACTCAACGAGGTGGTGAAGGTGGGCAAGTACCACTTCAAGATCGTCAAGAAGACCATGACCAAGATCGAGGTCGTGCGCCTCCATGTGGCCGAGGAGTAGGCTCCGCGTCCAGCGTGCGGATCAACCGTGGCAAGAAAAATAGTGTCGTGGCAAGCAAATCGTGACAAGAAAAATAGAAAGAACGCCCTGTCAGAACCCGCCTTATGGCCGATCTTGGCGGTCAAAAAGCAAAGAAACAGGGCGGCAAACGCAAATTGTCGGCAATTTATTCCGTCATTTGCCAACTTTTTATTAATTTTGTACGCATTTTCCATCCTGCTATGCGCCGCGCAGCCCCTCCGGACGGTCCTCCAAGGATCCGAAAAGCGGGCGGGCAAGGAGCCGAAAGCGGGCGGGCTGGAGAGAGAAAGAGAAAAGAAATAATAAAAAATAAAGTAAAAAATGACAGCTTTAGGAAAAATCAGAAGCAAAGGCATCTTGCTGATCATCATCATCGGCTTGGGTCTATTTGCGTTCATTGCCGAGGAGGCTTTCCGTTCCTGCAATGGCATCAAAGGTCAGAACAGCCAGCAGATAGGTGAGGTCCTTGGCGAGAAAATCTACGTGCAGGACTTCCAAAAACTCCTGGAGGAGTATCAGGATGCGATGAAACTGACCATGCGCACCGACAACCTCAGCGAGGACCAGCTCAACCAGCTGAAGGACCAGGTATGGCAGCAGCTCGTCTCCGAGCGCGTGATGAAGGAAGACTGCAAGAAGCTCGGTCTGACCGTCACCGAGGACGAACTCCAGAACGTCCTCAACGATGGTACGAACCAGCTGCTCACGCAGACCCCGTTCGTCAACCAGCAGACCGGCCGCTTTGACGTTTCGATCCTCAAGCAGTTTATCGACGCCTACCGCAAGGCCGAGGCCAGCAACAACAGCCAGCAGCTCGACCAGATGCGCCCCGCCTACAACTACTGGCTCTTCGTCGAGAAGAACCTCCGCACGCAGCTCCTGGCCCAGAAGTATCAGTCGCTGCTGGCCAACTGCGTCCTCTCCAACAAGGTAGAGGCCAAGATGGCTTTCAACGAGGAGAACGAGGAGGCCCAGATCCAGTTGGCTTCCATCGCCTACAACACGATCAAGGACGCCGACATCAAGGTGACGGACGAGGAGCTCAAGGCCAAGTATGAGGAGCTGAAGCCCGCCTTCCGCCAGCAGCAGGAGACGCGCGACGTCAAGATGGTTGACGTCCAGGTGAAGGCCAGCGCCACCGACCGTGCCCAGCTCCAGAAGGACATGGCCGGCTATCAGAAGCAGCTCGCCGCAGCCGCCGACCCCACCCAGGTGGTGAGCAAGAGCGGTAGCATGATCCAGTACATCGGCCTCCCCGTCAGCGGCAAGGCTTTCCAGCAGTACCCCGACATCGCCTCCAAGATCGACTCCATGGCCGTCGGTACGACCGGCGTCGTGGAGAACACGAAGGACAACACCTACAATATCGTCCGCATCCTCTCTCGCACCGAGCTCCCCGACTCCGTGGAGTTCCGTCAGATCCAGGTGGGTGGCAAGACGCTGGAGGCCGCTCGCGCTTCTGCCGACAGCATCCAGAAGGCCCTCGCCGCTGGTGGCGACTTCCAGGCCATCGCCAAGCGCTACGGCCAGGACAGCACCACGACGTGGTTCACGGGTGCGATGTATGAGCAGGCCAGCACGATGAGCCAGGACAACCGTGCCTACATCGAGGCGCTGCTCAACGGTGCCGTCGGTTCCACCCAGAACATCGAGCTCACCCAGGGCAACGTCGTCATCCAGGTGCTCAACCGCAAGGCGATGAAGAGCAAGGCCGTCGCTGCCGTCATCAAGAAGGAAATCCGTTTCTCCGACAATACCTACTCCAAGGCTTACAACCGTTTCAGCCAGTTTGTCACGCAGAGCCAGGCCAGCCTGGCCGACCTGCAGAAGCACGCCACGAAGTTTGGCTACACGGTCCAGGATCTCAACGACTTCGCCACCTCCAGCCATACGGTGGGCAACGTCGGTGGTTCCGGCATCCGCGACGCCATCAAGTGGATCTTCGAGGCCAAGGAGGGACAGGTTTCCCAGCTCTTCGAGGCTGGCAAGGAGAACGACCACCTGCTGGTGCTCTGCATGACCAAGATCCATCCGCAGGGCTACCGTCCTTGGGACGACGCCCAGGTGAAGGAGATTCTCAAGCGCGAGGTGATCCGCGACAAGAAGGCCGAGATGATCATGGCCAAGCTCAAGGGCGTCAACAGCATCGCTGCTGCCCAGGCCAAGGGTGCCAAGGTCAGCACGGTCAATCAGATCACGTTTGCAGCCCCTGCCTTCATCCAGGCCACGGGAGCTGCTGAGCCCGCCCTCTCGGGTGCCGTGGCTGCCACGGCTCAGGGCAAGTTCTGCTCCGCCCCTGTCAAGGGCAACGCCGGCGTCTATGTCTTCCAGGTTGTGAAGAAGCAGATGCGTCCGGCGAAGTACAACGAGGAGCAGCAGATTCAAATGTGCCGCCAGCGTGCTATGCAGTACATGGGCAACTTCATGCAAGACCTCGTCTTCGGCGCGGGAGTGGTTGACAACCGCTACCTCTTTTTCTAATGGAATATCACACAAAAAAAGGGTTTTAAGGTAAATTATTTTAGTAACTAAGATTGTAAACGGAAGGGTCTGGGCTGTGACAGTTCGGGCCCTTTATTTTTTCTCCATCTCCACGGCTTCTTAGCCCGTGCGCAAGAAAGCATTTTTTTCACAGTTATTATTAGGTCATGTCGAAAAAATTTCCTACCTTCGCACCGTCTAATAAGTATGTATAACAAATTAAGTATTCTATCATGAAAAGCGAAGAAAAAACTATGACAGAAAGCGAGTTTGTAAACCTCATGCGCCAGCAAGGCTGTAACGCCGAGGAAGTGGATAACGACGACGTGGTCCTGATCCCCATTTACGATGGTATAACCGATGATCATGGTTGCATCCGTCAAGAGATGTACCGAGTACCCAGGGCGATTGCTCCCGACTGCAACTTCATCGTTCGCCTGGCGGACGACAGTTTGGCCGACTACCGCATGCACAAGGGTGACGAGTTGAGAATGCGCAAACAGGACACAGCACAGTCGGGAGAGTTCGTACTGGCCATTTACGACGGCCTGCCTACCGTCAAGGTCTATTTCGAGGACGAGGACGGGTCTAAATGGCTCGTGCCAGGCGACGAAACGCGTGATGCCATGCGCATCAACGCGGACCACTCTTGCAGCATCATCGGCGTGGCTACGGCCTGGATTAAGCAGTGCCGCGCGATCAATCCCGAAGACTGTGCCAAGGCTGTGAAGGCGGTCCGCTCCAGCAAGAAGTAACAGTTCCTACACTTTCCAAGGTGGCTTCGGCCACCTTTTTTTGTACCCTACCCCGCCGTTTTCCTCTCTCTTTCCCTGTCCTTCCTGTTCATCGTTCAGTCCACCCATTCTTCGTTCTGTCCACCGTTCTTCGTTCTATCAACCCGCTCTTTGTACTATCAACCGGGGAAAGAATCCCTCTCCAAGATTCACATCTTAGAGAGGGCGCAAACATTTATTTACCTATAATTGCTTAAATCGTTAGTATGGTGGCTACACGGCTGCCATGCAGCTCGTCACGCCGAGGGCCGTGGCGATGGCCGT
>ERZ827490.1059-NODE-1059-length-38250-cov-3.610970_pt1 | contig 38250 bp, 26 predicted proteins | sample MGYA00519770_ERZ827490 | MGnify/ENA primary metagenome ERZ827490 (study PRJEB31778, sample SAMEA3449324) | human gut metagenome | biome: human gut; feature: human-associated habitat; material: faeces | place: United Kingdom | collected 2010/2012 ...
GGGACTGCCAGGAGGACCGGGAGCGGATCTTCCGGGAGTGCAAATATCAGGTGGTGGCCACCGATATGCTGGCGGCGCTTCCGGCGCTGGAGCGGGCTAACCTGGATGCCGACTTTGTGGAGGCCCTGGCTGAACTGTACCCCACCTGCGAGGCGCTCTATTTCCAGAACTGCGGCAAGCTTCTGCTGGCGGAGGATGTGCGCTCTCACCAGATTGAGGGATTGGACCGCTTTATCCGCTTTGGCGTCAATGTCCGCTTCTTCAATATCCAGGGCACTGAGGATATGCTCATCGACACGGTGGGCATGAGTACCCTGTTCTTGCCGGATCTCCAGTACCACTTCCACGGGATGGACCCCAACTGGGTGGTGAACCACGCCTACAATGCGGCGTCGTACATTCTGGAACATGACAACCCCATTGAGGACGGGGAGACGGTGGATGGTGTGGAGGATGGCCAGATGAGCCGGGATGTCCAGTGGGAATGCCGGTATGAGGACGCCCTGATCCAGCCGCCTAGGGCGGTGCTGGACATCAACATGGGAGAGTACGCAGCCGGGAACCGTGGCTGACAGCAACAACTGGGGGTATATCGATGCAAAGCCAAAGCAGCATCAGGGTCTTGGAGATTTTGAAATATCTCTATCTTCGGACGGATGAGGAGCATCCCGTCACCGTAGCCGATATACTGGACTATCTCAAGGGCAAGGGAATCCATGCGGTGCGACAGACAGTGTATGGGGATCTGCAAGACCTTATTTTAGCTGGTGTCGATATCGTAGTTACTATGATCCCATGGACCGAGTGACATCCGTTACGGATGAAAACGGTGTAGAGCGTACTTATGCTTATGATCTGAAGGGCAATCTGACCAAATATACTGATGGCCTTGGAAACAGCGAGACCTATGCTTACGATGACAATGATAACCGAATTGTCGTTACAAATCGGAACGGGCAGACCTATACTTACACCTATGACGCACTCAACCGTGTTACCAGCGAGACGGATCCTCTGGGCAATACGAAGACTTTCACATATGATAAGAACTCCCGCATCACTGCGGTGACGGACCGGAACGGAAACACGACAGAGTATGTCCTGGATGGCAATGGAAATATTGTAAAGAGTATCGACGCAGCCGGAACAGAGAGTGAATTTACTTACGATTCTATGGACCGTTTGACTAAGATCCGTCTGCACAGAGTAGACGAGGTTCATGACGTAGACGAGTGGCAGGAGACTCTGTATACTTATGATTACCGCGGTCTGGTTAAGACGGAAGTCAATGCCAAGGGAGATGGCAAGGTATTTGTTTACGATGGCAACGGGAACCTGATTCAGAAGACCGATGAGGACGGCTATGTAACGGAATACGAGTACAGCCCGGTCAACCTGGTCAGCAGCATTAACTATAATGATGCCAAGTCGGTATCTTACCTTTATAATGGCACAGGTGAACTGATCCAGATGGATGACTGGAACGGCACAACCTCCTTCAGCCGGGATCTGCTTAACCGTATCATTAAGGTGACCGACCATGACGGCAGGACTGTAGAGTACGGATGGGACGCAGTCGGCAACAAGACAGTGCAGGGATATCCGGATGGATCGCAAGTAGATTACTACTACGACGCAGAAAACCAGATCGCAGAGGTGGTAGACTTTGACAGCGGCATCACCAAGTATGAATACGATGCCAACGGCAACAAGACCTTCAAAGAGTATCCGAACTACGAGACAGCGTATTACTTCTACGACGCCTGCGACCAGATCATCGAGATGGATGAGTATGATCTGGGCGGAAAGAAGCTCTTTAAGACCACCTACAGCTGGGACGCGGAAGGCAACCGTTTGAGTGAGACGCAGTATAACCACGGCCAGAGCAGTGGAAAGAGCCTTCTGGAAGCGGAAGAGCCGGATACGGAAACCGGAGCGGAAACTGAGACAGAGAAGAAAGGCGTCTTTGAGAGTATCGGAGACTGGGTGCAGGGGCTCTTTGGCGGCCAGGAGGAAGCGGAGGTTCCCTCTGTACAGCTGGCAGAGCCGGATACGGAGAGCTTAAGCACCTCCAGCAGCATTGTAAATGGTGTGGAGCTTCCGGACGCCACAGCGAATACCGCGGCGGGCCTGTTCCTTACCAGCCAGGCAGAGACGGCAGAGGATACCAATGACGCTCTGATGGAGCAGTTAAATGAGGCAGAAGAACTTAATGAGTCCAACGCCGGGGAAGAAGAGACGGAAGAGGCCGGAGATACTTCTGAAGGCAATAAGCCGGAGACCGGAAAGGATGACGCCACAGTAGAAGGAAACGGCGATGGCAACGGCCAGGTTCCTCCGGGACAGGAAGAGGATGAGGAAGGCAATATCGTCAATCCGGGCGGCCATATGCCTCCGGGATTAAACCGCGGAGAGAAGGAAGATAAGCCGGACAATCCCAATAAGCCGGACAAGCCGGAGAATCCGGGAACGGAAGATAAGGATGATAAGAAGGCCAATAAGGGTAACAAGGGAACGCATCTCTATGAATACGATGAGCTGAACCGGATGAGCTCCAGCAATATCGCGAAGACAGAGACTACATATACCTATGACACCCTTGGAAATCTGGTACTTGAAGAAACCAAGAATAAGGGTGTAGACTATCAGTATAACGAGCTGAATCAGCTGGTGGCAAAAAAGGATGGAAATGAGAGCTACACCTATACCTATGACAAGCGGGGCAACCGTATCGCGGAGACCGGAAAGAAGGAAAGCCGGACCTATGTATACGATGAGACGAACCGTCTTGTAGAAGGAACAAACTGGAAGGGAGACAAGTCATCCTATACTTATAACGGACTGGGAATCCGGATCAACAATACGCAGACGACCCACGCAGGCCAGGTGTACAGCCGGGACTATGTGATCGACTACACCAGCTACGAAAACGATGACCTGATGGTATTCGCTTACAGCGGCGAGGCTGTGGAATATGAGCAGAAGCAGGTCTACGCAGGCAGCGAGCGCATCGAGCAGTACACGGATAAGGGCAACTGGGAGCGTCTCCTGTATGTGCATGAGGACGTGATGGGCAATACCCGGTACTATACCAAGGAGAACGGCCAGAGCTTCGCGGAGCTGACCTATGATGCCTGGGGCATGCCGGAGAGTCCGAACAAGCTGCTAAATAATGACCATGGCAACTTTGTCTACGCTACCTTCACAGGCCACATCTATGACACTACGCTGGATATTTATTTCGCGGAGGCGCGCTTCTACGACGCGGCGAACCGGACATGGATGGCGGTGGATCCTGCTAAGGATGGGCTGAACTGGTATCAGTACTGCTATAGCAATCCGAGTACTTATTGGGACCCGTTGGGAATGTGGGGAATGGTCACAAGCACAAAACAAGCATTACTGGCAGGAAGTGATATAGAGCCAGCTCTTTTCTGGAGACAGAAAGATTTCTTTGAGGGAAAGTGGTGGCAAGATAAAGAAAGTTTTAATTTAGCCTATGAAATGTTGTTAAGAGAAGTCTCTTCAAACGAGATGAGTCTTATTGATTTGGCAGAACAATTTAATTATTTTGATAATTTTGGTTATCAAAATACTCGATTGTCAACTGTTCAGGTTCTTATTGGTGTAACTGCAGATGGTATTTACGATGCACATACTATGCAGGCCATAAATAGTGCACTTTCAACTTTGAATGCTGATTTTAATAATGATAATCCTGTGATTAATAAAGAAACTTTGGAGAGTTTAAAATCGTGGTATGATGAAAAACCAAAGGATTTTATTGATCTATTGCGAAGCATGGCAAAAGGCATTTCTGGTGTTGAAATAACAAGGACAGAAGCAGTATATTCTATTATTGCTCCAGATGATTCTATCGAGGTTTTATTGGCAGGAAGGCATGCTGATGAATGGACGGACAAGGTTTTCGGGGAATATTATCAAGTTCCGGAAGGGTTGATAGAGCCACATTGGCAAGATGGAGATGCTGCGAATGCGTATAGACATGCTATGTGGAACGCTTTACTTACACAGCGTATAGGAGAAAGTGCAGCAGAAGCTTGGACTAATGCACATGAAGCGTGGTCTGAAGAGGAATTGGCAAGAATACATGGTGGTGGTTTTACACGAGCTGAGCATACAGAAATGGATTTTCATAATAATGAAGTGGGTAGAAGCATTGTAAAATGGTATGAGTTCTATCTTTCAGAGGAAGATATTAGTAATCGTGTTATAGAAAAATTAAAAGAAGGAGAATTAGTGTACATAGTAGATGATCATTGGTATGATGACTTTTTTGAGAACTCATAGAAAAAGTGTATATATCTTTTTGATAACATTTTTCCTGATACTTGTATTAATCTTTCTCTTATTGTGTAGTTATGCAATGCAACGGGAGAGAGCTTTTGTAGAAGAAACAGAGAAATTGAATCAATATTTTAATGAGTATCAAAATGGTTTTTTTGAAGCAGGTGAAGTGGGACATGGGATTAATACGTGGCCCAAATATGATACTTCTGTTTGGCAACTGAGGAGATATCTTCATTTACTTAGAACAGAACAAGATAAAAAAAGGGTTCCGGCTGATGTTGGATTTCCACTGTTCATCTTTACATCTTCTAAAGAAGCATGGCGTTATTATAATAGACTGACAGAAGAAGAAAAGGGCTGGTACATGGTAATCTCTCAGAGCGTAGTCTATATTCGTTATTATAGAAATGAACAGGAATTAGAAGTATTGAGAGAGGCGCAAAATTATTTTAATAATCACGATGCAAGGTAGCAGATTTAATGAAGTATATCTGGTAACCATATTGCTTTAATAATTTAGCGTCCAGAAACGCATTAACCTTGTCTTCATGAGAAGAGCCTTGTAAATGGGAAGTAAAATCATCCATTTACCAGGGCTTTTCTCATGTATATAAAAGATTTTCTAGTGTGTTGACACGATCATTTTCATATTAATGATGTCGAATGAATTTTTTAGTCTATAAGGTGGCGAAAGGAAGTGCTTCAGATGGAATTCAGACAAGTCATTAGTTGAATTATGGCGTGTCAGTACATTAACCATAGAGTGACTTTATAAAATTACTAAGAAATGTTCAACAGATAATTATATTTAAATGGAGGTAATTTTTATCAATTTACCGCAGATATTTTTAAAATTCCCTCTTGAAAAACAAACATACATTCGATATAATGGACTTATCTGAAACGGAGTGTTTCATTTAGAATGTGAGGAATGACTATGAGAATCAAGAATCCGGAAGTGATGCAGGCCATCTGCTCTTATGTGGACAGATACTACCGTGAAAAGCATACCACTCCCTCTACCAGCGAAATAGCAGAAGGGGTGGGTATCTCTAAAGCGACTTCCTATCGCTACCTGGTCGCCATGAATGAAAACGGTATGCTCTCGTATGACGGAAAAAGCATCATAACCAGACAGATCAGCAAATGTACCTCGGATTATTTTTCTGCTCCAGTGGTCGGCAGTATCCGATGTGGAGATCCGGAGCTGGAAGAGGAAAATGTAGAAGAATATGTAAGTCTTCCTAAATCCATTTTTGGAGAAGGAAAATTTTATATTCTTCATGCCAGGGGAGATTCCATGGTTGATGCGGGCATTGAAGATGGGGACATGATCGTTATCAGAATGCAGGAATCAGCAGCAGTCGGTGATATCGTAGTAGCTCTGGATGAGAACAACGAGAACACACTGAAGATGTATGGCGGAATAGATGGGGATACCGGAGACATTATTCTGCGGTATGCGAATGAGAAAAAGTATCCCGGAAGAAGGATTCTTGTTAAACAGCTTAGGGTCCAGGGTGTAGCAAAACAAGTCATTAAGAGCTTGTGATTATGCTGTCTGCCTGATGTCACAAAGTGGAAGGATGTGTTCTGACAATGATAACTGTGAAGAGCTTAAAATAGTCATGAAGTGAAAATTCCGGAAAGAGGACAAAGATAAATGCAGACAAATGATAAGTGGAAACCATTTTCATGGTATTGCCCAAACTGTGGTGTGCTGTCTACGGGCTATGAGGATGCCAGCGGGATAGTCAAGGCAGAGTGCAGAAGATGCCATGCGGTTGTAGTAAGAAGATGTATGGGGCGGCGCCATAATCGGATTGATATTTATGCCCCAAAGGGAGAAGATGGCAGTATGGAAGAACGTACTGTCGTCCAGTGAAAAATTTATTTCTGATGTAATGGATATAACGACGGACAGGTTGAGATGAAACAGGCTGCGTAAATCCTTTTCCAGGTCATATATCGTAATCATTCCAGTGGTTAAACCAGATTTTATATGAGAGGCCGCTGGCAGGATTGGATTCCTATGTACGGAATCCGGCTCTGCCGGCGGCTTTTTTCTTTTCCGGCAGAGCCGGGGATACAAATATTGTACTGATTTTGTATCTTTTGCCGTCTGCATAGGCGGAAAGGGGAAAGTATGTATTACGATCCGGCAGAATGTGGCATGCGTATCGCCAAGCTGCGAATGGAACTGGGGTTTACTCAGACACAGATGGCAGACAGGCTGAATATCAGCTTGGATTACTACAGGGCACTGGAAACCGGTCGGCGCGGCGGTTCCATTGATATTATTATTGAAATTTCAGCGGCTTTCGATGTGTCTTTAGATTATCTGATTCTGGGGCGTTTGAAGTATTCAGACAGTAAGAGAATCCAGGGAGAGCTGGGGAAAATTATGGGACAGCTTGGAGCGTTGAAGGCTTCCATATGACGAACCGTGACTAAGAGTACCACTGCCGTGACGATGTGTCACTCTGGAAATGATGCTGTTTCAGCTACAATTTACTTACAGCCAGAAAATAAAGGCTTTTGAACCTTGAAAACTGCATACTCATTCATCAGGTACATTACTGTATGCCAGAGCCAGTCAGACAGTACGCCAGGACCCTTCATTTTGCACTTGAAGGTGAGCGGATACATACTTGTCCAAAATGCCAGATTGCAACCGGCAGGGCCAGGACGGCATACAGGGATAATGATACTTCTGTAATTCGCAGCCCGGCCGGAAAGAAGGCGGGGAGGTTCGATTCCTATGGAGCAGCTTCGCAGGCTGCCGCCTGATGACTTCCCAGTTCTCAGGGGTGTCGAGGACAAATGAGAGAACCAGAGATGACAGAAAAAGGAGCCATGGTTTTATGCCAGGCTCCTTGAACATATAAAAATACAGAAATGGAGACTGGAAGAAAAAATGAAAGTGCAAAGGAAAACAGTAAGGATTGTGTTTGGAATCGTGATTGTTCTGGCGATTGCCGGAGGATGTATGATTGTGTACAAAAGCAGGGCGGAGCCGAAAAGTGTGGCTGTATCAGAATATGTAGAAACAGCTTCCTACACGGGCAGAGATTGTCAGGCGGTAAAGCCCCGGCAGGTAGATGAACAGTATATAGACAGCCTGATGTCACGGATGCTTGAAGTATATAACGAAATCCGGGAAACGGATTATCAGAACTGGACAGATGAGGAAGTAGCATATACGACGCAGGGGAAATACACGACAGCTGCTTCCTGGAAGGAATACCTGCAGGAAAAATACACGGAAATTGAAAGACAGAACTCCAGGCGTGATACAGGACAGATGCTTCTGGCTGAGATTGCGTCTGACTCCAGGCTTCTGGGATATGATCCGGATGATTACAGGGAAGCGGAAGAATATGCAGAGAAGCAGCTGATCTTTGGAAATGGATTTTCTGATAAAGAAGACCTTTTGCAGGAATTGAAATGGTCTGAAAATGAGTATCAGGACAGAGTAGAGGAAACAGCAGAAAACATTTTGAAGCTGAGATATGTAGTGCAGGCGATTGCGGAAACAGAGGATCTGGCACCTTCGGAAGCGGAGCTTGCGGAAGCAGAAAAGGAGTATGGAGAGGAAATAGAAAGCTGGAAGGAGATGATAACGTTGGACCGTGTGAGAAAATTTTTGTATGAGAACAATCGGATAAAGGGATAAAGTAATGGAAACTCCAGCCGGATATGGCTGGTATTTTTTTACTCAAAATTGAAAAGCGGCAGGAATTTTTAAGAAAGGATAAGGAATATGGCAGGAAGAAGAAAACCTGAGATTCGGATTCTGACGCTGCTTCTGGCGGCGGCACTGACCCTTTCATCTTTTTACTGTGCTCCGGTTTACGCGGCAGATTCCACAGCGGCTTATACGGTCGAAACAGAATCTGCCTCGTCCGTGGAAACTGAGGCTGAGGCGGAAGATGAGCAGGAAGAAATCAGTGAGAAAGAACCGGAAGCGGTTCCGGAGCCGGAAGAAACAGAACCGGCCCAGACGGAGAATCCGGATCCTGAAAAGGAAGAGAAGGAACACAGCCAGGAAGAACCCAGAGCACCGGCGGATACGCCGGAAGATACACCAGAAGATGCGCCGGGAGATACCAACACAGAATCGGAAACAGATCCGGAAAAAGAAACATTTGCTGTCGTTCTGGGAACGGCAGAGCATGGACAGCTTTTTTCGGATACAGAAACTGCGGAAGCAGGTGTTATAGTGTCTGTAACGGTAGTACCAGAAACTGGGTATCAGATAAGCTCTTTTGAGGTGGCAGCGGAAGACGGAACCAAAGTGGAATATTCGTCTGAGGCAGGAGAGCAGGCAGAAGAGATGATATATCATTTTCAGATGCCGGACAGTACGGTTACAGTCACTGCGGTTATGGAGGAAATCCAGAAGCAGGAAGTCCATGTCACTGGCAGAGGAGAACACCTCCAGTTTCAGGCGGATAAGGAATCGTATCTGCCCGGTGATTCTGTGACAGTGACTGTGACACCGGATACAGGCTTTGATCTGGATCCGGACAGTATTGCGGTAACAGATGAGCAGGAAGCTGATGCAGTATATGAACTGAGCGGCCCGGATGAAAGCGGAGCTTTTACTCTGACATTCCAGGCAGCCGAGACGGACATGCTGGTAGAGGCAGAGGCTATCCCCTGGCCTCAGTACGCAGTTACTGTTACGACAGAGACACTGGAGGAGGGAGCGTCTGCCTTTCAGACCTCTGTGGAGCCGGAAAATCTCTATGAAGGGACAGAAGCTACGGTAAAGGTAGACTATTCCGGAGATCAGATCTGGACGGCTACCGTGACCTGTGGAGAGGACGATCAGGATTTGGACAGCGTGGTTTCCCCGTCCGGCGTAAGCTTTACGATGCCTGCGGCGGATGTGGAGGTAGTGCTGTCAGAGCGGGAAGATCAGAACCTGGGAGACCTGTCAGCGGACGACAGCAGTATCACAGGTGACTGGCAGGGAAGTACATCCTCCACGAAAAAGGAGTATGAGCCGGATGTGGAGCTTTCCAAGTCCGCCCGCTGGACAGATATTGAGGATGGGTACGCGGAGCTGACGATTACGGAAAAGGATACCTCGGATTATTCCAACATTCCGGTAGACTATATCATTATCCTGGACCGGACCAGAACCATGTCTCTGAGTAATCTGACCTGGGAGCAGGGAGGATATCCGGACATCGTCAATGAGAACTCCCCCTGCATCAATCCGAATCACTATTATTACAAGGGTGGAATCTCACTCAGCCTGGTGGATTACTACACGGGCTTTGACGCCTCCAGCGGCGTCTGGTTTGAAGATCTTCCGGGAGGAGCCAGCAGCTGGAGCAAACGCCACTACAATGAGTCGGGCCAGCAGATTGGCGTCAGCTACGGAAACGGCTGCCAGGACAGACTTACCATGGCGAAGCAGGCGGTTTATGAACTAATGGACCAGATTGCGGAAGACAATGCGGATGTGCCTGCCGGAAAAATCAAATCCCGCGTGGCCTTCTGGTCTTTTGCGGATGGAACCTACTATGGAAATGCAGATTCCTATCGTATCCGGGGTCTGTATAACTACACTCCGTGGACAGAAAACTATGCTGCCATAAAAACAGCGGCCAGCGAAGTCAAAACCTTTTCCGGAACGTATTATACGGAATCCTTAAAAGAAGCCTACGACATGATCACAGAAAGAAATCGTACTGACAGTGATCGTGCGGATGTGTACACAAAGGTAGTGTTTATTTCTGACGGTGTCTGCGGAGATACGATTGAAAATAATGGATACAGCAGGGATGATGTGAGAAATCTGGCAAATCAGATTAAGTCTCTGCCTAATACGGATCTCTTCACAATCGCTATCGGAATGCCTTCCGGCTCAGAGGGAGCGAAGTTCCTGGCGGAGCTGGCTACCCAGAAAGCAGACGGAACCTATACGGCAAACTTCTGGCAGAATCTCTCCTTTGCAGGCGGCACCGGCTCTGCCCTGGCGAAAACTTTGTTCAGTATCAACGATAAGGCCGGAGAGATTAAGGCGGTAGATAAGGTCCTTACAGACCAGATTGAGACAAAATACTGGGAGCCGGTGGAGGTGGTGAACGCCGACGGCGGAACGTCTGCCGTAACTCTTGACAAAAGCACCGGAAAGCTTACTTGGAGGGTGCCGGAAGGAGAGGGAGAGACTTACCGCTGCACCATCCGGCTGAAGCTGAAAGACGAGTACCGGTATCTGCTATCCGATACCTCCTATCCCACCAACCGGGACGGGGAAGGCGCGATGTCGGATCCCACAAAGGCCGGAGCCACGATGAGCTATACTATCGAAGGCGGCATTTATAATAAGGAATCCCGTAAAACCGGCGTGGTGACGCCGAAGCTCAAATACGGCACAGTGGAATTTACCGGAAAAAAGAACTGGACCGTGGAGGGCTCCCGGACGGACAGCGTGACGGTGCGCCTGATGCGGACCCTGCCGTCCCAGAGCACAGCCACGCAGGTAAACAATGCGGTCACCAATGCCAGCCAGGGCTGGAGCTATGCCTTTGATGTGCGGGTGATGCCGGACGGCAGCAAGAAGCCCCTGATCAAGTATGATGAGCTGGGGCGTATCGTTCAGTATGAGGTGACGGAAACGGTGCCGGAATACTATACGAAGCTTGACAACGTGGTTACGGAAGGGGAGCCTAACGGGAACGGCGGCAGCGTGATGGACAGCCAGCTCTACAATGAGCCCTTCAAGGTGAAGGCCCGGCTTGAAAAAGTGGATGAAGAGACAGGAAATCCCTTAAGCGGGGCAGTCTTTAGCGTCTACGCCTGGAGTGAGCGCGAAGGGAAGTACGTACCCTACCGGGGCATCACCGATACGGGATCCAGGCCCTATGAGACGGGAACCATGACCGGGGCCTCTGGCGGGATGGCGCTGGAGGAGACGGAAAAAGGCGTCTATGTGACACCCTCCTGGCTCTATTATTCCCCGGATAATCAGGGAAGGTTCCGGGTGATCGAAACCTCCGCTCCGGAAGGATATTTCGGGGACTGGAAGGATGACACAGAGGTAACGGAGGATTCCACAGACGCGGAGAAGAATGTCTATGACTTTGTGATTTCTCCGGATGCAGCAGAGAATCAGTCCACAGTCACCATCACGAATAATACAGAAAATACCTTTGATGACCAGAGAGTCCTGGGCCGGATTGCGTTCACCAAGAATGACCGGGAGGCGGAAGATACCGTATCCCAGGGGGACGCTTCCCTGGCAGGGGCCAGGTACGGCCTTTACGCTGCCGAAGACATCCTTCATCAGGATCAGAGCGGCACAGTGCTTTTCCATAAAGGCGAGGAGATTCCGGTCAGCTACGTGGGAGCGGAGAACGGTGTGCGCACCTACCGCTATGACGAGGACGGTATCGCGGAAATGACAACGGGATCCGGCTGCACCATCATCATCGAAAACCTGGAGCTTGGGAGCTATTATCTGAAGGAAGAGGAGGCCAGCGAAGGGTATCTCATAGACCCGGCGGAATACCATTTCCAGCTGGAATGGCAGGGAGAGAAGGTCCCGGTGGTGGAAATCTCCGACTACCAGGTCTATGAGCAGGTAAAGAAGCAGGCCCTGTCCTTCTACAAGGTGACAGGCACAGACAACACGGACAGGCTGGATCCCATGGAGGGAGCGAAGTTCTCCATCTATCTGGTGTCGGATTTGGCAGACGGGAAATATACGGATGTGCTGGACGAGGAGCTTCCCCAGGCCATCATCGATGACTTCCGGGATCCGACTGCCCTGGACTATTCCGCGTTCCGTAAAGTACGGCCCGCTATCATTTACGACGAGACGGACAGCCCGGACGTAACAAACGGAAGGCTGGTGAAGTCCATCACCTATCAGGGCGGCACCGGGGATGGAATCCGCTATGACATTTCTGATTATACAGACAATGAAAACGCGTATTTCGCGGCGGAGCTTGAGAGTGACGAAAGAGGCATCGTAACCACGCCGGGCCTGCCCTATGGCCGCTACGTGGTGATTGAAACGACCACGCCGGAGAACAAGACAGCCACACGCCCCTTTGTGATTCATGTCCAGGGGGATGATGAGGACGGCACTGTGGATGGCGATGGAGCAGGAACTCCCCTTGACGATCTGGTGATTCTTATGGACCGCCCGGTGATGGCCCTGGTCCGGATTGAGAAGGTGGACAGCCAGAGCAGGAAGCCTGTGCTGAAGGAAGGCGCCTCCTACGTCATTCATGACGTGGACGGAGCCTGGTTTGACTACTATACGGCTGAGATGACCACCGCCCAGAAGGATGCTTATAAGGAGCAGTATGGGGATCTGGTGGTGCAGTACAGCCAGGGCGTGTATCTGGGAACCGAGGAAAATCCCTATACCACGAAGCTGATTCAGTCGGAGACGGATGAAACGGCAAATGTGTATATCGAGACGCCCCAGGAGCTTCCGGTGGGCACCTATGAGCTTCAGGAGCTGTCGGCTCCGGAAGGGTATGTGCTCCAGGGCCATGAGGGTGTGATAGCGAAGGACGATTCAGTTTTGGCCGGAAACCACACCTACTATGAGACGGAAGAAGAGGGAGCCTGGAAGGAGACGCCCCAGGGCGTGACACGGTTTATTGTATCCTCCAGTGAGGCAGTATACGACAGCAGCATTGGCGCTTACATTGTGACAGCCAGACAGCAGAACGATCCGGCTATCGGCAAGATCTCCATCTACGCGGAAGGAGAAAAGCTTGTGTCCGCCGCTCAGGAGGGCAGCACGATTCTGATCCGTCTGGGCGACGCCCTGAACCGCTTCTTTGGCTATGTGAAGGGAATGATTGGCCTGGATGTGCCGAATGAAGAGGGCCTGACTGAGGCGGAACTGAGCGAATATAAGGACTATGTATTTAACTATGAGATGCGGCCCATCGAGGGCGCCCAGTTTGAAATCCGCGCGGCGGAGGATATCTACAGCCCGGAGGGCGGCGCGAACGCGGAGCTTCTGTACAGCGCCGGTGATCTGGCGGCGACGCTGACCACAGACGCGGAAGGAAAGACCTGGACCGGCCAGGAGGACTGGGAAGGAACCGATACCGCCAAGGGCTTGCCACTTGGAAAATATACGGTGACGCAGGTAAAGGCAGGGGAAGGCTTCGCGCTTTCGGAAGAGAACGCAGCGCCCCGTGAAATCGAGATTGCTTACGCGGGCCAGGAGGTTCCAGTGATTTACCGGGATACTGCTTATACGAATCCCCGCCAGAAGGTGCGGATCGCCATTGAAAAGCAGGATCAGGAGACAGGGACGCCTCTTGCAGGAGCAGTCTTCGGCCTGTACGCGGCAGAGGATATTCAGAATTATAAAGGAAAAACCGTTGTAAAGGCGGGAACGCTGATTGCCACAGCGGAGACGACAGTGGACGAAAATGAAGAGGTAAAAAGTGCGATCTTCGCTCCGGATCTTCCTCTTGGCCAGTATTATGTAAAAGAGCTGAAGGCGCCCTATGGCTATGCGATAAGCAGCACAAGAATCAATGTGGACGCCTCCTACCGGGAGGACCAGAGGGAAGTGGTTTCCCTGACGGGAACCATACAGAACGCGCCCATCCGAGTCCAGGTAAACCTGATGGATTACTACACGGAGGTGGAGCTTGACGGGGCCCAGCTGACTGTGCTTGATGAGGATGGAAATTCCTTTACCACCTTTCTGACGGTTCATGAGGGCAACCCGGTGATCCGGGGGCTGGAAATCGGAAAGACCTATACCTTAAAGGAACTGGTAAGCCCGGAAGGATACCACTATCATCTGTATATCCGGGAAGATTATGAGACTGCGAAAGACGGCATCGAGCTGGAAAAGGTGTATGTGGAGACAGATGATTCCGGCTTGCCCTGTCCTGGAGACTCTGTGAAATTCACAGTCCTGGATGAAGAAGAGCTGCAGATTGTCAGTGTATTCAATAAACCTCTGCTTGGTGAACTGACCATTGAGAAAACCGGCGAGGAAGCAGTCGGCACGACCACAACGACAGATGAGAACGGTCATACCCTGAAGACTCCGGTATATGAGCTGCGGGGACTGCCGGGCGCGGAGTATGTGCTCCGGGCAAAGGAGGATATTGAGTATCCGGACGGATATACGGGAACCTTGTTTAAAGCCGGGGACGTGGTGCTGGATAGGTATGCGGCCATTCAGGATGCTCAGAATACGCTTCTGAAGAACTATAAGCTTGAGATCGCGGACGATACTGGTGAGCTGGCAGATGTGAGCACGTTCCTTGGTGTTAAGCATGCTCAGGATGCGTCCGAGGAAGAAATTGAAGTTTTTTATCAGGAGCATGGCTCCGATGTGGAGCGGCAGATTCCATCTGAAGAAGAGATTGCGGCAAATGAGACACGTTTTACGGGCACTCCGGTAAGCTGGGTGCTCAGAACCAATGAAGAGGGTCTGGTGCGGTTGAGCGGCCTTCCCCTTGGTGAATACGAGATTATTGAGGTAAAGGCCCCGGCAGGCTATTACCGGGATAAAACTGAGTGCATCCAGGCCATTACGGTGGCGGTGCCGGAAGATATGTCCGGGCGGCCGGAAGAACTGGTTTCTGTGGAAGTACAGTATGAAAACGCAAAGCAGGAAATCGAGACTCCTCCGGAAAAACCCGAAACGACGAAACCATCAGAAATCGTATATCATCCGGATGTAAGGATTACCAAGCAGGCAGACAAAGATGTGTATGATCCGGGTGAAACTGTGACGTACCATATCACAGTATCAAATACCGGAGACGTGGATCTGGAGAATCTCCGGGTGGATGACAGCCTGGCAGGCGGCCAGATCCGGGTCATCGACTATCTGGCGGTGGGCGAGACCTGCGCTTTTGATTACGAATATGTGGTGCCGGAAAATATAGAAGCAGGCATCCGCATAGACAACACCGTCCATGTAATCGGCACGCCGGTGATTCCCGATCCGGGTACGGATGAATATGGACAGCCCATAATCGTGGATCCGTCCTCCTATGCGGAGCCGGAGGATTCCGACCTGGAGAAGGTCTTTGTGCGCGGCGCGGAGATCATCGTGAAAAAGACAGCGGACAAGCGGATTTACGCGCCGGGAAAGAAGGCCCATTATACCATCGAGGTGATAAACCCGAACGCATATGACCTGAAAAACGTGATGGTAAGGGATTCCCTGGGCGGCAGCTTTACGCTGACGGCTGCGCAGGCGGAAACAGACGGAATTACGGTAAATGAGGATGGCACTGTAACCATCGCTCTTCTGCCCGCAGGCGGAAAGGTGCGCCTTAGATATGAATATCAGATTCCGGAAGACGCGGAAGCCGGACAGATAGAAAATCTGGTCACCGCTACAGGAGAAACGCCGGATCCGGACCACCCGGTGAAGGATGAGGACGAAGAAATCATTCTGGTGCGGAACCCTGAAATCAGCATTACCAAAAAAGCGGACAAACAGGTATACCACCCAGGAGAGACGGCGCATTACACTATCACCGTGACAAACACCGGAGACTGTACCCTGACAGAGGTAATAGTAGAAGAAGAGCTTCTGACAGAAGGAGCTTTCGTGAGCAGCACCAAAGGCACCTTTGAAGGGACGCTGGCCCAGATTGGAAGCCTGAAGCCGGGGGAAAGCGTAGAGCTTGGCTTTGGCTATGGGATCCCGGAGGGCGCAGAACCTGGCGAAGCAGTGTATAACATCGTAACCACGAAGGGAACCACGGAGCCGGTTCTAGATCCGGTGGTGCCGGAGCTTCCGGACGGAACGCCGAACTATCTGCCGGAGGAGACAGTGACGGACAGCGATGATGAGATCGTCTATGTGGAAACAGTTCCCGCTGGCATGGCAGTCACCAAGTACAGCGTGGATGAAGGAGTCCGGAGCGCGCAGGCAGGGGCGGAATTTATCCTGTATGCGGCGGAGGATGTGAAGAACCTGCATGGAACCGTCATCTATCCGGCAGGCTGGGAGATCGAGACGGCTGTATCCGGAGGAGATGGTGTCGCCCGTTTCCTGACGGATGTGCCTGTGGGCCGGTACCGGATTATCGAGACAAAGGCCCCGTCGGGCCATTACAGCAGCGGAAAGGAGATTTTCTTTGAGGTAGATAAGGCAGAGCACAATGACAACATCCATTACCTGTCCTTCCATGATTTCGTGGAAAACGCCATTACGGTGGTGAATGTAAAGCTGGTGGACGACCTGACCGGAAATGAGCTGGCGGGAGCCTCCCTGCAGGTGGAGGATCCGGAAGGGGACCCGGTGAAGGCCTGGATCACAAAAACCAGTGACGGCTATACCATCAAGGGATTGAATCCGGACATCCAGTATACGATTACGGAGAACGCGCCCAGAGAAGGGTATCTCATAGATTTCACCGGAGCGTCCATAAATTCGGAAAACGGCGTGATCGCGAAGCCCCATGGCGCGCGGGTAAGCTTCATGCTTACGGATGTAAAAACCGGGGTGACAGAGGATGGAAAGATCGATAAGACAACGATTCCGGAAATGACGAGAATTATTCTGGAAAACCCGTTCGTAACCGGAGAAGTCCGTGTAAATAAGGATGGCGAGCTGCTGGAGAGCTGGAGCCTTCTTGATAAGGCGGCGGCCTTTGTAAAATCCCTGTTCCACTATGAAGAGGAAGCGCTGGAGGGCGTGGAGTTTACTGTATACGCGGCGGAGGATATCACGCACCCGGACGGCGTGACAGGCATCGTCTTCCATAAGGGAGACATTGTGAACACGGGAGTCAGAGCTATCCAAAGCCCGGCTGTGAAAAAGACAGACAGTTTGGGTATGGTAAGCTTTGCGGGCATGTACTTGGGAAGCTATGAGATCGTGGAGACAGCCACGGCGGAGGGCTTTGTTCGGGATACGGAGCCCAGAGCCTTCACGCTGGCCTATGTGGACGGCTACACAGACCCGGTTCCGGCTGTGGAAGGAGAGCTTGCATGGACCAATCCGAGACAGAAGCTGCAGCTGGAGGCTTTAAAGACAGACCTGGAGACGGGAGAGCCTCTGGCGGGAGCGGTGATTGGCCTTTACACAGAAGAAGACATCCGGAACGCGAAAGGAGATACGATTGTCCGGGCAGGAACCCTTCTGGAGAGCAGTATGACAGGAACAGACGGCCTGGCACAGTTTGAATCCGATCTTCCGGTGGGGTACCGCTACGCGGTTCAGGAAATCTCTGCGCCAGAGGGCTATCTTAAATCAGAAGAGTGGCAGATCTTCGACTTTGCCTATGCAGGAGAGGACACTGAGGTGGTACAGATCTGCCTGACTATTGAGAATCAGCCGAATAATGTACAGATCGAGGTGGAGAAATCCGCTCCGGAAAAGGCACAGGAGAATGAGACCATCCGCTACACCATAGAGAAGGTCCGCAATACTGGCAACTGTACAGTGGACAATTTCACGCTGACAGACCGGCTTCCGGCACAGGTTACCCTGACAGAGCTCTGGACAGGAACCTTTGAAGGCCTGAAGGCTGCGGATCATGTCTACAGCCTCTGGTACCAGACGAACCAGAACGGAGAATACCGGCTGTGGAGAGAAGCGGTTCCCACAGATATGAATCTGCATCTGTTGACAGCAGATCTGAATCTGAAGGAGGGCGAAGAGGTGACTGCTTTCCAGTACCGCTTTGGCACGGTAAACAAGGGCTTTACAGAGCTGGAAAAGCCGGAATATCTGGTACAGATAAAGACAGGACTGACTGATGGGGAAAAGATTGTGAACCGGATTGAGCTTGCGGGAGATAAGTTGGGAATTTCCTATACTGTGGAAGACGAGACGGTTACCCGCGTGGAGAAGCCGGAAAATCAGAATGATGGAAATGATTCAAGCAGTTCTGCTCCGACAAGCGTGGAGCCTGCTCAGACAAACGATAATGCGCCCATTTTCATCTTGAGCTTTTCTACTTTCATTTTATTAGCAGTCATTACATTTATATGGAAAAAGGTAAAGACAAGGAGCTGAAGGGATGTATTTTCTTGCAGGAATCATGGCGCTGGCGGGAATTGCTCTGATTATAATGGGGCTGATTCTTCATAAGCACTGTGATGAATATGATAAGATTTGGGAAGATTTATTTTCCTGATTTCATAAAGACAGGCGGCAGTTTTGTGTAAGCAGATCAAAGTAACGCAGACTGCCGCTTCTTTATATAAAAGAGACGGGAAGGAAGACAGAATGGATAAAGATTTTAAAGAGTATCATAGGGGAGAAATATATTTTGCAAATTTAAATCCCATTTATGGTTCAGAACAGGGCGGTATCCGCCCTGTTCTAATTTTACAGAATAATATAGGAAACTTCTATTCACCGACAGTGATGGTAGCTCCGGCTACCAAACGAAGCGATAAAAAACCGTATTTACCGACGCATGTTGTCTTGAAGAAAATTCCGGGTATGAAATATAAGGGAACTTCTTTATTTATGCTGGAGCAGGTGCGTGCTATAGATAAGAGACGGCTGAGAGGATACATTGGAAAGCTGACAAAGAAGCAGATGGAGTTAATTGATCAGGCTGCCAGAGTTGGCCTGGGATTGGGCGGTGATGCAGCGTGAAGAACAGTGCTTTAAAGCCGGTAAAGGACAGAAGCTCTTTGATTTGTCTATGCCCGGCATGTCTTGAAAATTATAAAGATGCCGGATATTACCGCATCCGGCGAGCAAATTACAGACAGACGGCTAAGGATACATGCACGTATTGCCAGACACGGATGGGTTACGATTATTATATAACATCCACATATGGCCGGAGGTGATGACTTATGCAGGAGCAGCTGAGAATTGATCCTGAATTTCAGTCAAAAATTCCTTCTTTGACAGAGGAAGAATATCAGCTCCTGGAAGAAAATATCCTGCGGGATGGAGAAGTCTTGAGTCCGTTGATTGTATGGAACGGATATATTGTAGATGGACATAATCGGTATCGGATAGTCCAGGAACATCCTGAAATCCGATATACCGTCTATGAAAAAGAATTTTCCGACAGATATGAGGTGATTGCATGGATCTGCTGTAACCAGCTGGGCCGGAGAAATCTGACGCCGCAGCAGAAAAAGTATCTGATAGGACAGCGGTATGAGGCTGAAAAGCAGATGGGAAGCTTTCGGGGAAATCAGTACGCTTTAGCAGACAAAAGTGGCTGTTCCCAATTTGGGAACAACCAAAAATCAGAGCGATCAGAACGAACCTGCGAGCGGATCGCAAGGGAAAATAATATCAGTAAAAATTCTGTGATTCGGGCAGAGCATTTCGCAAAAGGCGTAGATGCTGCGGACGAGGTAAAGCCGGGAATCAAGCAGGAAATTCTGACTGGGGCAATTAAACCTTCAGAGGCTGCAGTTGCAGCTATAGCAAATGCAGAAAAAGAACAGCGTTCTGTTCTGGTAGAAAGGCTGTGTCAGCCTAAGGCTCTGCCTGGGGATCAGACAGAACCGGGGTCGGTAAAGGAGGGGCCTTCTCTTTGTGAGAAAGAGATAACAGAGAGAGCTGAAGAGGATACTTTAGAAAAGAATGACACGGAAATACGGCCACGGACACAGCTGCAGAAGATATTGGAAATATCCTCTGGTATGGAGACGGCGGAAAAACTGGCAGACGAGGATACGATGTTCTATGAGCTGGAGGACGCAGTGGCAACCATGATCCGGCGCTGTATTCGGTGCTTTGAAAGCTATCCGGGCTTATTAAATAAAAAGAAATACCGCTTTCGTGTGTTAAAAATCATGCAGAAGGCTGAAAAATTTATTCTGAAAATAGAGGAGGAGAAGACGATATGAAGAATCTTAATAACTGTCCCTTTGATGTAATGATGATATTCAGCAAGAATCTTGAGGTGCCGCGCAGTGCCTATCAGAGGGAATTAAATCCGATCCGGGTGCGCAAGATTGCGGCAGAATTTGATGAACGGATTGCAAACGATCCAAAAGTCAGCTTTCGTGACGGACATTATTATGTCTTTGACGGACAGCATACGATTGCCGCCCGCAAGCTGAGAAACGGAGGAGAAGATCTTCCTATTCGATGTAAGGTGTTTTATGGCTTATCGGAGCTTGAGGAAGCTATCCTGTTTGCACAGCAGACGGGAGCATCTGCACAGTTGACAGCGGGAGCAAGGCTGAGAGCGCTGGTGTATGGCAGAGATCCGGATGCGCTGGCATTTTTGAAAGCGACGGAAAGTGTGGGACTGAGGCTGGACTACAATCAGGATAGAGGAAAACACCGGATTGGCTGTGTGGGAACGGCTTATGGGATTTATAAAAAAGTAGGCGAAGAGATTTATAAGGAAGGAATGCAGCATATTGTGGATGCCTGGGAGGGAGCACCAGATTCTCTGCGCTTTGAGATTCTTCAGGGAGTAGTCTTCTTTGTGGATCTCTATCATGCAGAGTATGATTCCAAAAGACTGGTAAAACAGCTGCGCAAATATGAGCCACTGACGATTTACCGGGAAGGAAGGTCAATGGGAGTGAATATGGCCGGACATAAGAAATATATGTATCAGGTTTACCGGATGTACAACGGCAGCAGCAGAAAGTATGCGCTTCCATTGAAATTTTAATGGGCTGCATAGAGAACAATAAAATAGAAAATGTCAAGGATGTAAATGAAAAATCGGCATCATGGACGATAGACAGCCTTATGGCTATGATATAACCATAAGGCCGCTCCGGAAGGGAGGTGGCTGAGATAGAGGCTCTAGAAACTGATAAAAAAGTATATGATGTGGAAGATATTCAGAGACTGTTGGGAATCGGCAGAAGCAAGGCATACACATATCTGGACGAGGTGTATCAGAAGCAGGAGCCGTTCCGTGTGATTAAGATTGGAAAGCTTTTCAGGGTACCCAGACAATCTTTTGACAACTGGCTGGATAGAATCACTTAGGAAGGTGGAACAGTTGAAAAAAGACACTCCGCAGAAAAGCAAGTCATTTTTTGAAAATAATTCGTGGTATCACCGCACGAAGATCCTCCAGGAGGACGGAACCGTCAAATATGGTAAGAAGGGCGGTTTTGCGACCAGTAAAGAAGCGGATAAAAGCTACGACCGATATGAAGCAGAATTTAAAAAGGCGTATCGTGACTACCAGATAGCGAATCGGATCAATACGGAAATTATGCTAAAAGACTACCTGGTGTATTGGTTCGAGGAGATTTTCTCGGAACGGATAGAAAGCACAAGCCGGATGGTCAGCGCTTATGTACTCTATAATATCATAATGCCGCAGCTGGATTATGATATTAAAGTCCGCTATGTAAATTCAGCTTATCTGGATACAGTACTTGAAAAAGCAGCGAAGGTTACAGCTTCAGCTGGCAATAAAGCCAGGGAACTGCTGAATCTGGCGTTTAAAGAAGCTGTAATCGGAGGATATGTGAAAACCAATCCAGTGACCGGGACAAAGCCATATAAGCGGCAGAAGCCGAAAATCACTGTATTGGGAAAAGAAAAGTTGAAAGTGCTTTTGAAAGCAGCATCAAAGACCAACTGGTATCTGGAAATTCTGCTGGGACTGTTCTGCGGGCTTAGAAAAGGTGAGATCATGGGATTGAAATTCAGTGATTTTGACTTTGAACAGAATACGGTTTATATCAACCGGCAGATTGTTTCCAATCCGAAAATCGAAAAAGGGAGTGGAAGCAGGGTTACTGAGTATGGCGTGATAGAAAGAGAACCCAAGACGCCAAACAGCTATCGGACACTGCGGGTGCCGGAAGCCGTTATGGAAGAAGTGAAAAAACGACGGCAGCTGGTTGATATGAACCGTCTTCAGGAGGGGGAAAATTATTGGGACCGGGATTATATCAGCTGCCAGGAGAATGGAAAGCCCCACAGCGTGACAGCTTTGAATAATGCGCTGACGAAGCTGTGTAGCCGGAGCAGCCTGCCGCACATCACGGTTCATGGACTGCGCCATATGTATGCCACGATCCTGATTGAGATGAATGTGCCGCTGGTTAAGATATCTGCGCTTTTGGGACATAGCTCCGTACATACGACATTTGAGTATTACTGTGAAGTCATGGATGAGAATGAAAATATCCTGGCCTTTATGAACAATGCTTTTGTACCGGTGGAAACAGGGGAGGTGGCGTGATATGAAGTTTGACCTTTCTTTGCAGCAGTATGTGGAATGGGAAGTAAAGAATGTCATGCCGATTAAGGGAAAGTACGGATACCGTGTGATTCTCAAGTATATGGACGGTTCGGAACGGCCTCAGCAGAAATCCGGGTTTGCGACGGAAAAAGAAGCTAACGCTGCCCGGGAAAAAACAATAGGTGAGCTGTATGCAGGAACCTATGTAGTATATTCCAATGTCAGCGTGAAGGATTTCCTGGAATTTTGGATAGAGGAGGATATCCGGAACCGGGTAGGAAGTGCGGAAACCTACGATACTTACCGGGGCATTGTGAAGAACCACATAATCCCCCTTTGGGGCACCCGGAAAATGACGGATATTAACCGGGGCGATGTGGTAAAGCTTTATAAAGAAAAGACAGAATATTCTCCGTCAACGGCCCGGCTTCTGAAAACTGTGATGAATGTTTCCATGAAGTATGCAGTGGATAAGAAGGTACGGGCAGATAATCCGGCAGATGGCATTGATTTGCCTAAAAAGATAGCGAAGAAGCCATACCATACCAGAAATATCGACACACAGAAAACTTTGAATATGGATCAGATATTAATCCTGCTGGAGGCCAGCAGGAACACTCCGATTCATATGCAGGTGCTGTTTAATGTATTGATGGGACTCAGACGCCGGGAAATCAACGGAGTGAAATATTCGGATGTGGATTATATCAACCGGACGCTGAGGGTACAGCGGCAGCTCGGGAAGAAACTCAACACAAAGAAAGAGGATTTTGCTCCAAAGACCTTTACGAAGCAGGAGGTGAGGCTGAAGACGCCGTCCAGCTACCGGGATCTTCCTATACCGGATTATGTGTTTGAGGCGATTCTGGAGCAGAGAAAGATATACGAGAGGAATCGGAGCCGTCGTAAGAGCCAGTTTCAAGATGATGATTATATCTGCTGCTCCAGTTATGGGCGCTCGCGTGGCAAGGATTTTCATTTTAAATATTATAAACGGCTTCTGAAAGAAAATAACCTGCCCGACATCCGCTGGCATGATTTGAGAAGTACATTCTGTACTCTTCTTCTGAAGAATGATTTTAATCCGAAAGCTGTTTCAAAGCTGATGGGACATGCAAAAGAGATTATCACAATGGATGTATATGGAGACAACCGGGGAATTATCGCTGACTGCGTAGATGAGATACAGCCGTTTATTGATGAAGTCCTGCCGACAGAGGATGAAGAATCTGAGATTAAGACAGAGAATATAGAAGTGGTTATCCCGGCTGATGACTATTTAGTGTAAAACTGAACATACTAAAAAAGTATAGCGGCAGAGAGGAACGGATGTTCTAAAATGCGGCTATACTTTTTTTACTATCCATGCTATAATTTTTGGTGACCTTTAGAAATGCCAATTCCACCAGGTTTTATCTAGTGTTACGCAGTTTTGAAAAACACGTTTTGGTGACCTAAATTCGTAAAATCAAAAAAGTTTGCCTATTAGGCAGGCCAAAATGCTCTGATTTTACGAATTTCTGCCTAATAGGCAAACTTTTTACTACGGTCACCAGGGAGGAAAATCAGCAAATGGAGTTCAAATTACACAGTGAATATGCCCCCACCGGCGACCAGCCGCAGGCCATTGAAAAGCTGGTGAAAGGGTTCAAGGAAGGCAATCAAGCCCAGACTTTACTAGGGGTTACGGGATCTGGCAAGACCTTCACGATGGCCAATGTGATCCAGCAGCTGAACAAGCCGACGCTGGTCATCGCCCACAATAAAACCCTCGCGGCGCAGCTCTACGGGGAGTTTAAGGAGTTCTTCCCCGAGAACGCGGTGGAATACTTTGTCTCCTATTACGACTACTACCAACCCGAAGCCTACGTTCCGTCCACGGACACCTACATTGAAAAGGATTCTTCCATTAATGATGAGATAGACAAGCTGCGCCATTCCGCCACCGCCGCCCTGTCAGAACGGGAGGATGTGATTATCGTGGCTTCCGTATCCTGTATCTACGGCCTGGGCAGCCCTATTGATTATAAGGAGATGGTCATTTCGCTGAGACCCGGTATGATTAAGGACCGGGATGAGGTCATTCATAAGCTTATTGACATCCAGTATGACAGGAACGATATGGACTTTAAGCGGGGAACTTTCCGGGTGAGGGGGGATGTTCTGGATATATATCCGGCATACTCCGATGGGGTGGCCTACCGGGTGGAATTTTTTGGGGATGAGGTGGACCGGATATCAGAAATTGATACGCTGACCGATGAAACCAAAGCCCAGCTGGGCCATGTGGCTATTTTCCCCGCATCCCATTATGTGGTGCCGAAGGAGAAGATGATGGAAGCCACAGAGAACATTCTGACAGAGCTGGAGGAGCGTGTCACATTTTTTAAGAGTGAGGATAAGCTTCTGGAGGCCCAGCGCATATCGGAACGGACAAACTTTGATGTGGAGATGATGCGTGAGACCGGATTTTGTTCGGGCATTGAGAATTATTCCCGACATCTGACAGGAGGCCTGCCCGGGGAACCTCCCTGTACACTCATTGATTATTTCCCTGAAGATTTCCTGATTATTGTGGATGAATCCCACATAACCCTTCCACAGGTGCGCGGAATGTATGCCGGCGACCGGTCCAGAAAGACCACGCTGGTGGACTTTGGATTCCGCCTCCCATCTGCTCTGGATAACAGGCCTCTGGCGTTTCCTGAGTTTGAGTCTAAAATCAATCAGATGATGTTTGTTTCTGCAACTCCCTCTGCCTACGAGGCAGAACATGAGCTTATGAGGGTGGAACAAATCATACGTCCCACCGGACTTCTGGATCCGGAGATATCGGTGCGGCCTGTGGAGGGCCAGATTGATGACCTGGTTTCTGAAGTGAACAAGGAGGTGGCGGCCCATCACAAAGTACTTATCACCACTCTGACCAAACGGATGGCAGAGGACCTCACCGACTACATGAGAGAGGTAGGTATCCGGGTTAAGTATCTTCATTCGGATATTGATACGTTGGAACGGGCTGAAATCATCCGGGATATGCGAATGGATGTGTTCGATGTCCTGGTGGGCATCAACCTGCTGCGGGAAGGACTGGATATTCCTGAAATTACACTGGTGGCTATCCTGGACGCGGATAAAGAGGGATTCCTGCGTTCGGAGACATCCCTGATTCAGACCATTGGCCGTGCAGCCCGCAACAGCGAAGGTCATGTCATTATGTATGCGGACAAGGTGACGGACTCCATGGCTGTGGCAATCGAGGAGACCAACCGAAGACGCCAGATACAGCAGAAGTACAATGAGGACCATGGAATCACACCCACCACCATCAAAAAGGCTGTCAGAGATTTGATTGCCATATCCAAGGCAGTGAATGCAGATGACAAGCACTTTAAGAAGGATCCCGAGTCCATGGACGAGAAGGAATTAAAGAAGCTGTCAAAGGAACTGGAAAAGAAGATGCACCAGGCTGCTGCGGAGCTGAATTTCGAGGAAGCGGCAAGGCTGCGTGACAGAATGATAGAAATTAAGAAAATGCTGCAAGACATGTAATTTTCTGTAACTCATGGAACATTGTACCTAAAAATGTAATATTCTCTTAAGGATTATTAAATTGTACAATAGATGTCACTACTTTATAATAAAGATAGGCAATAAATAACAATTGATTGCAAATATAGACGAGGAGGATAAGTTTTATGAGGAGAAAAAGAGGGCTATGTCTGCTGCTGGCAGCATCTATGGCATTGGGCAGTAGTTTCACTGCATTGGCAGCGGATAAAAAGATTGACACGGTGAAGCTGAGTTTTTCCTATTCAAAGGCGCCGGAGAGTGGGGACGAAATAGGAGACATTACGGTTAAGGCCGGCAGCAGCGGATTTGAAGTGGACTCTGCCGAGTATACCAATATAGAGGACCAGGATACCTGGACGGTTGGAGATATACCGGAGGTAAAGGTGGAACTGTCAGCCAAGGACGGATACAAGTTCTCCTATACATCCAAAAGCCACTTCTCTCTTTCCGGATGTAATGCGGATTTCAAAAAAGCAAAGATTTATGACGATGGCCAGTACATTGAAGTGTATGCTGAGTTAAAACGTATCGGCGGCAAGCTTCAGGGTGCGTCGGAGCTGGAATGGAATGATACCACGGCTGAGTGGGAGGAGATTGAAGGCGCTAAGAGCTATGATGTAAAGCTGCTCCGCGACGACAAGACAGTCACTACGGTCAGCACTACAGGAACCTCATATAATTTTGCAGGTTATTTTAACCGGGAGGGAGACTATACCTTCCGTGTAAGGGCTATTTCCCGTTACAATAATAAGACAGGTGAATGGTCCGAGGATTCCAACTCCCTGTATATTGATGAGGATGAGCTTGGCCGCTATGGCGGAAGCGGACATTGGGAGCAGGATGGTACTGGTGTATGGTATGCGTATGATACCGGCGGATATCCGGCCTCCTGTTGGAAACAGATTAACGGCGCATGGTATTATTTCAATAACAAGGGGTATATTGTTACCGGCTGGCAGAAGCTGGATGGGACCTGGTACTATCTGAACCCTTCCAACGGTATCATGATGACCGGCTGGCAGGCTATCAACGGCAAATGGTATTATATGAACGGCAGCGGTGAGATGCAGACCGGCTGGCAGGCCATTAATGGCAGATGGTATTATCTGGACGGCAGCGGCGCCATGCAGACCGGCTGGCAGAGGCTGGGCGGACAGTGGTATTACTTAGACCCCAGCGGCGCCATGCAGACCGGCTGGCAGGCTATTAATGGCAAGTATTACTATCTGGGCACCAATGGAGCCATGTATTATAATACATGGACGCCGGACGGAAAATATGTGGATGGTTCAGGAGCCTGGGTGCAGTAAATCTTAATACGAATATACAGAACGGAAACATAAAGAAATATAGAGAAAAAGCAGGAAAAGATGCAGCGGAGAGATTCGCTGTATCTTTTTTTGAATTGAGTTTGTCATAACAAACTCTTTTTATTGACATTTTTTCGCATTAAGCATACAATGAATATGGTTTAAATGTAACTACAAAAGGAGACAGGCATCAATGCAGAAAAAGCTGAATGAGTGTGAGATCGGCGGCCGGTATGTTGTATCGGGCGTGCAGGTGGATGAGAGCATTACCAGACGTCTTGAGGCCCTGGGGGTCAATGAGGGGACGCCTGTAAATATATTGAATAAGAAAGGCAGCGGAAGCGTTATCATCAAGGTGCGCGGGACGCGTCTGGCCTTGGGAAAGCGCTTGTCCGAAGGTATTACGGTCAGGGAGGAACAGGCATCATGAACGGACGCGCAAGAGCAGATGGGACGGATACGTACGGCAGTGTGATTCTGGGAGACAGCGGGGCGAAGAAGATGGATTTCCAAGATCAGCATGAGGATGACAGGACGACGATCACAGTTGGATTTGTGGGCAATCCCAACTGCGGCAAGACCACGTTGTTTAACGCCTTTACCGGCGCTAAACTTAAGGTGGCTAACTGGCCCGGTGTTACGGTGGAGCGGGTGGAAGGCGAAACCAGCTATAAAGGGCGTCCCATCAAGGTTATCGACCTGCCGGGCATCTACAGCCTTACCTCCTATACCATAGAGGAAAAGGTCACCCGCAAATGTATTGAGGACGGTGGTGTGGATGTCATCATCAATGTGGTGGATGCGTCTTCCCTGGAGAGAAACCTGTATCTTACCATGCAGCTCATTGAGCTTAAGAAGCCGGTAATCCTGGCACTGAATATGATGGATATTGTGGAAGAGCGGGGCATGGAAATTGATATGCACCGTCTCCCGGAGCTGCTGGGTGAGATACCGGTTGTCCCTGTATCAGCCAGGAAACGGACAGGACTGGATGTGCTGATGCACGCAGTGGTCCACCACTATGAGGAGGGACCTCAGGGGGTGGTTATACGCTACAGCCAGGAGGTGGAGGAGAAAATCAGGCTGATTGAGGAAGCGCTGTATAAAAAGTACGGCGAGATGGATAATATGCGCTGGCATGCCATTAAGTTCCTGGAGTTTGACCAGGTGGTGATTGACGATCATCCTCTGGACGATATTGCCGTGATTCTTCCACGCAATTATGAAAAACAGATTATCAACGAGAAGTATGATTATATAGAAGAGGTCATAAAGGAGTGCCTTTTTAATAAGGATGAAAAGGCTGCTACCACGGATAAGGTGGACCGGCTTATGACCCATCCTGTATGGGGAATTCCTGTGTTCTTGGGGATCATGGCTCTGGTATTTTTCCTGACGTTTACAGTGGGTGATTTTTTAAAGGAGTATTTCCAGATGGGTCTGGATATGTTTTCCGGTGCAGTCCTGTCACTTCTTACCAGTGTCCACGCGGCTCAGTGGATCACCTCCCTGATCGTGGACGGCATCATTGCAGGCGTGGGAGGTATACTTACTTTCCTGCCCAATATTTTCATCCTGTTCCTTGAGGACAGCGGATATATGGCAAGGGTAGCGTATGTGATGAATGAAACCATGGGTATGGTAGGGCTGTCCGGTAAGGCGTTTTTACCCATGCTTTTAGGGTTTGGCTGTACGGTTCCTGCGGTTATGGCTACCAGGGCTCTGGAGAGTGTGAAGGACAGGCGGAGGACTATTTTAATCACACCCTTTATGTCCTGTTCCGCCAGGCTGCCGATTTACGTATTATTTGCGGAAATGTTTTTTCCGGACAGGGCTCTGATAGTGGCCTACTCCCTCTATATCATCGGCCTGTGCATGGCAATCCTGGTGGCGTTTATCGTACATATCCATGGAAAGAATGACAGCGCCCAGAACGCCCTGCTGATTGAGCTGCCCGAGTATAAGACGCCTAACGGCCGCACGGTATCCATCTATGTATGGGATAAGGTGAAGGACTATCTCAGCAAGGCAGGAACCACAATTTTCATTGCCTCCATCGTGCTCTGGTTCGTGCTGAACCTTGGGCCGGAGGGATTCGTGTCTGACGTGTCCCACAGCTTTGCCGCAATCATCGGTCATGTTCTGGTGCCGGTTCTGAGGCCGGCTGGTCTGGGGCAGTGGCAGGTGGCAGTGGCCCTTATTTCCGGCCTCTCTGCAAAGGAAGTGGTTGTCTCCAGTTTCAGCGTTCTGTACGGAATCAGCAATGTAAACTCCGCTGCCGGTATGACAGCGCTTTCCACTCAGCTCGCCATGGCTGGTTTTGGAGGTGTGAACGCCTATGCCCTGATGATATTCTGTCTCCTGTATTCACCCTGTATCGCGGCAGTGGCAACCATTAAACGGGAGACAGGATCCTGGAGATGGACCATAGGAATGGTGCTGTTCCAGCTGGCCGTGGCCTGGGCAGGGGCAATGCTGGTATTTCAGCTGGGCAGTCTTATATTTGGATAAGGACCGTACAGGGGAACAGCCTGGACTGCCCGGAATTTTAAGGTCAGCAAATGGAAGCGGGGCCGGAGGATGCCATGGTGACCTCCCCCGTTTCCCTTGAATAGAGATATACCTGATTGGACAGGCGGTCTTCCTCAGGGACCTCGGACCGGTTAATGTGAGTCACCAGCCGGCTCATCTCCTCATAGGATATATCGCCGTCGTCAGGCAGCAGCAGGACTTCGTGGATGCTGGATGGAAGGATGATTAAATTCTTTTCCACCCCGTCCGCGAAGTTTTTTAATACGTCCTCATACAGGATACAGGCAGCGCCGTTGATACCGGAACGGTTGCTGAGAACGTAAAACGGAGCAGGGGTTTCCGGCTTTGGATGGGTTTCTTGAAAATGGGGATTCAGTCCGCGGTTCATCTCCTCGATGATACAAGCCATGCTGGAGATGACAGGAGGAAACAGACGGGGAGAATTGGACAGGGCAGATGTTTTCAAATCTTCCAGGGAAATGTTCCAGATGCGCAGATGACTGTTGTGAATCATGGCGGTCATGAGGCCGGTGTCATCCTCATGTATGCAGAGATAGAATACAATGGCCAGGTCCATCCAGGGAATGTAAGGGACATCCTTCAGAATGGCTTCATTGGAGGCAGCATGTATCAGTTTGCAGGCAATATTAGAGCGTATGCCTTCATAATCGGACAGCATCTCATAATTCAGGGGAGGCGGCGTATCGTTCTGGCGGTACATGGTCAGAAGTTCTGCCACAATCTGGTCCAAAGACATTCCCTTACGGTACTGGTCATAGCAGGGATTCAGGTAGATGGCAGGAGCAATATGGGCATTCCCTCTGGTGATGCATAGTCCATCCAGAATGAGTCCGTTGTTTTTGGGAACCTTGTGCAGCTCCAGCTCATAGCTGCTTCCCAGCTCTGCCTCCATACGTTTTTTTACAGCAGCTAAAAATTGTTCGTATACCAAATGTATACCCCCTTTTTGATGATATTTATGTAAACTGAATAACAGTTCCATATCTTTACTGAACTGAATAATAAGGTTTTCTGAACTGGCTAATAAGGGAAACTTCCGATGAAATTGCCTTGGATAAATTTAAGATGGATAAAATGAATATCAAACTATAAATGAATATCAGATATTACATGAATATCAGAAAGTAAATGAATTGACACCAGCTTAATCCATAAGGCCATGATTGTCAATAGACGGGAAAGGGATTTTTTTGCTGCCGGGCCGGCAGAGACAGGCACAGGGCGGAAAAAGCCGTATTCTATCGGGATTTCCAGGGGTATATTGTCATTTTATCGACTATATGGACGGGAATGGTGGGGAAATCACGGGAAAATGGCAAGAAATGAAATTGACGGATGGTCATGGTACTGATATACTCGATTATAGTTTCAGAAAGGAATGGAGACGAGTGGACGAACATCATTGGAGCGAGGACCATCTGATAGCCAGTACCGCTGTCCTGGCCGGGGAAATCATGCTGATCAGCGGAGCCGAGATTGCCAGGATAGAGGGAACCATACATTATATACTGGGGTGCTGCCATGACAGAAATGCACAGACCATGGTATTCAGCACAGGCATTTTTGTGAGTCTGGACAGCCCTGAGGGAGAGGCGCTGACCCTGGTTCGGAGAGTGGAGGCGCGCTCTACCAACCTGAACCGGATATACCGTGTGAATGAGGTGTCCAGAAGGCTGTGCGGCGGTCTTATGAGCCCTGAGGAGGCCTACCGGGAGCTGGAGGAAATAAAAGACAGCTGTCAGTATAAAAGGGAGTTAAAGGCCCTCAGTTATGCGTTTATCGCCGTATTCTTCGGCGTGGTCCTTGGCGGGAGACCTGCGGATTGCCTGGGAGCTGCGGTGATCGGCGGGATTCTGGGATTGGTGGTATACGCCATATCAGGTTTGGGATTCAATGATTTCTGCGTCAATGGTCTGGGGGCATTTACCATCGGGATAGCTGCCCTGGCCATGAACCGGTGGATTCTGACAGGGGCCAGTAATGACGTGGTTATCATCAGCGCCATCATGCCTTTGCTGCCCGGCGTCATCTTTACCACGGCGGTACGGGATACTCTGAACGGGGATTATTCCTCGGGGGCAGCCAGAATGCTGGAGGCAGTGGTAACTGCTCTCGCAGTGGCGGCCGGAGTGGGTGCGGGTATGGCACTGTTCCATCAGCTGACAGGAGGAGGCGGAATATGGTAGCTGCGATTCAGGTGGCAGGTTCGTTTATGGCAGTGCTCAGCTTTGGGCTGGTGTTGGAGATGCCGAGAAAATACCTGGGCTGGTCAGGGCTGACCGGCGGGGTGTGCTGGCTGGTATATCTGGTGGTAAAGGCAGGCACCGGCTCCATGATACTGGGAGCATTTCTTTCCAGTCTGTCCGTGGCTCTTATGGGACATCTGTTTGCCAGGATTTTCAGGGCGCCGGTCAGTGTGTTCCTGGTGCCGGGAATTTTACCCCTGGTGCCCTGTACATCCATCTATAACAGTGTATATTATGTTATCCGCAACAGCAGGGAGGAATCCATGTATTACCTGGTGGAAACTCTTCAGATTGCGGGTGCCATAGCCCTGGCGGTGTTTCTGATGGATTCTGTGTTTAAGCTGGTGGGAAAGAAGAAAAGGATAAAAGTGTAAAATTAGGACTTGAAGTTTTGGAAAAAATATAGTATCATAATAGGGATGCGTCTGTAGCTCAGTGGATAGAGCAGTGGCCTCCGGAGCCGCGTGCGTAGGTTCGATTCCTATCAGACGCATTTTGTATTGGTTAAAAAGGGGCAGAATGCCCTTGTGAGGATTCCGCAGATAATCTGTTTCAGTGTTGGATTATCTGCGGTATTTTTTTGGTACAGATTGCAATTTGAACCGCTTTTTGCTAGAATAGAGCGGAGATACTTGAACACTAACATACTCCGGGCTTCGCAGTCGGGACAGGAGGATTGAATCATGAGACAAAACAGAAGAAGGACAGGCAGCAGACGTTCTGCGGACGATAAGATAAAATATATGCGCATGGCGGCAATCCCGCTGGTTATTGTGCTGGTGCTGGTGGCAGTTATACTGGTGATGGACAGGAAACCGTCGGATAAGGAAGCATCCGCCCCAACGGACGTGTCACTTTCCTCGGATGAGGATATCAATATAAGCAGCGACAGCTCCGCAGCGCCGGATGATAGCGGGGTGGAGCCGGACAACAACCAGTACACCACGGATTTTTCCCAGTATGAGCTGAAAAAGGACGAGATACCCCAGGTAAACCAGCTGATTAGCGAGTATTTTCAGGCCAAGGTGGACCAGGATGCGCAGACCCTGTACCGGATATTCGGTAAGAGCGATGATACAGGGCTGGATGCGCGAAAGGAAGAACTGAAGAATGAGGCGGTATACATTGAGGATTATGTGGATATCGTCTGCTATACCAAGCCGGGACTTACAGAGGATTCCTATGTGGCTTATGTCACCTATGAGGTGAAGTTCAGACGCGTGGAGACATTGGCGCCGGGCCTTATGTGGTGCTATGTGGTCAAGGATGACAACGGCAATTACATTATCCGGGAGAATGTAGTGGGTGACGAGGCGGATTATGTGGCGAAGCAGAACCAGTCTGAGGATGTGAAGCTGCTGTCCAACCAGGTCAATGAGAGGCTGAGACAGGCCATTGAGAGCGATACGGTTCTTGCGGGAATTTACAAGGATTTAAGGAACGGAGCAGTGGTCCATTCCTCCGAGGAAGAGACCGAGACAGGAGACAGCACGGTTATCCTGGAGGAGGAAGGCGGCGAGACCCAGGAAAACGGAGGTCCTCAGCCGTCCCAGGACCCGTCTGCTGACGCGGGCCAGAATTCCCAGGGAGAAGGGATACAGAATGTCCCGGCCGGACAGGAAGGTACAAATGCCCGGGAAAGCGAAGGAACACCGGCAGCCGCCCAGGAAAACCAGGGGACTGATTCCGGCACAGCAGGCGGTTCCGGTACAGAAGAAAGTGCCGGTACGGCAGGCGGTTCCAGTGTGAAGATAGAATAGGCTTGGAGGATAAGATTGACCATGGATGTAAAGGACTTTGATTATGAACTGCCGGAAGAACTGATTGCCCAGGACCCGCTGGAGGACCGCTCCGCGTCGAGGCTGATGGTTTTGGATCGGGAAACAGGGGAGATACAGCACAGAATTTTTAAAGATATCACGGAATACTTACGGCCAGGGGACTGCCTGGTGATTAACGATACAAAGGTCATACCGGCCCGGCTCTTCGGAGTGAAGAAGGACACCGGGGCGAAAATAGAGATACTGCTGCTGAAACGAAGAGAGAATGATATATGGGAGACCCTGGTGCGCCCGGGAAAGAAGGCAAAGCCGGGAACTGTCATTGAATTCGGTGAGGGCCTGCTGACAGGAACCGTGGTGGATACCGTGGATGACGGGAACCGCCTGATTCAGTTCCATTACAAGGGGATTTTTGAGGAGATCCTGGACCAGCTGGGGCAGATGCCCCTGCCTCCTTATATTACACACCAGCTGAAGGACAAGAACCGTTACCAGACCGTATATGCCAGGCATGAAGGGTCTGCGGCGGCGCCTACGGCGGGCCTGCATTTTACCCAGGAGCTTTTGGCTGAGATTGAGGGAATGGGAGTGAAGATTGCCCACGTGACCCTCCATGTGGGACTCGGCACATTCCGCCCTGTAAAGGTGGAGAATGTCCAGGACCACCATATGCATTCCGAGTTTTATATAGTGGAGGAGTCTGAGGCAAAGAAGGTGAATGACACCAGAGCGGCCGGAGGACGGGTTATCTGTGTGGGCACCACCAGCTGCAGGACCGTTGAATCAGCTTCCACAGAGGATGGTGTGCTTAAGGCCGGAACCGGCTGGACAGAGATATTCATTTATCCGGGCTACCGCTTTAAGGTATTGGACGCCCTGATTACGAATTTCCATCTGCCCCAGTCCACACTGGTGATGCTGGTCAGTGCGCTGGCAGGACGGGAGCACATACTGGATGCCTACCGGGAAGCTGTGAAGGAAGGCTACCGTTTCTTTTCCTTTGGGGACGCTATGTTTATTGCAGCCCATCCGGCTGCTGAGAAGCGGTAGGGATTGAGGAAATATCAGAAGAAAGCGGGAAAAGATGGAAGAACGTTTAAATAAATGGCTGAGCCAGATGGGAGTCTGCTCCAGGCGGGAGGCGGACCGTCTCATTGAAGCCGGCAAGGTGCTGGTGGACAACCGCCCTGCCTCCATGGGGCAGAAAGTAACGCCGGGCCAGAAGGTGGTATGCAATGGAAAAATGGTCCGGGTGGACCGGAGCCAACGGCCCAGACCGGTGCTTTTGGCAGTGAATAAGCCAAAAGGCATTGTATGTACCACCACTGATAAGGACAGAGCTGAGAATATTGTGGACTTTTTGGGGTATCCGGAGCGGATTTACCCTGTGGGAAGGCTGGATAAGGATTCAGAGGGACTGCTTCTCATGACCAACCAGGGGGATCTGGTGAATAAAATCATGAGAAGCGGAAATGCTCATGAGAAAGAGTATATTGTCACCATAGATAAGCCGGTGACGGAACGTTTTCTGGAACAGATGGCGGGAGGGATCCGGCTTCCTGAGCTGGACCAGGTGACCAGGCCCTGCAAGGTGAAGAAGGTGGAGCGGAATACATTTTCCATCATTCTCACCCAGGGACTGAACCGGCAGATACGGCGGATGTGTGAAGCATGCGGCTGCCAGGTCAAACGTCTGGTGCGGGTGCGCATCATGAACATACGTCTGGGCAATTTGAGAACGGGCGCTTACCGCCAGATAACCAAGGAGGAGTATGAGGAGCTTACAGGGCTTCTTAAGGACTCCTCCAGTCTGTCCCTTAAGGAGAGAAAGAATCAATAATCAGGAGAACAGAATGGAAGACAGGATTCAGAGAATGAAGGAACTGGTTTCCATCCTGCGGGAAGCAGGAAAGGCTTATTATCAGGAAAGCCGGGAAATCATGAGCAATTTTGAATATGACAAGCTGTATGACGAGCTGGTATCCCTGGAAAAGGAGACCGGGGTCACCTTGTCAGGAAGTCCATCGCAGCAGGTGGGGTATGAGATATTAAGCGAGCTGCCTAAGGAGACCCACGGTTCCCCCATGCTTTCTTTGGACAAGACAAAGAGTGTGGAGGATTTGCAGGAATGGCTGGGAGACCAGAAGGGACTGCTGTCCTGGAAGATGGATGGTCTTACCATTGTGCTCACCTATGAGGAGGGAACTCTTGCAAAGGCGGTTACCAGGGGAAACGGGGAGATTGGCGAGGTCATTACGCCCAACGCCAGGGTGTTTGCCAATATCCCGTTAAATATTTCCTACCAGGGACAGCTGATTCTCAGGGGAGAGGCTGTCATTACCTATTCGGACTTTGAGCGGATTAACAGCGGAATCGAGGATGTGGATGCCAAATATAAGAATCCCAGAAACCTGTGCAGCGGTTCTGTCCGTCAGCTTAACAGCCAGATTACAGCGGAGAGGAATGTGCATTTTGAGGCATTTGCCCTGGTGAAGGCCGATGGGGTGGACTTCCATAACTCCAGGAAGGCCCAGTTTGAGTGGCTGAAAGGCCAGGGATTTGAGGTGGTCCACTATGAAGAGGTGGACGCAGCAAGCCTGCCTGCGTCCGTGGAAGGGTTTGCAAAGGCAGTGGAAGGAAACGACATTCCCTCTGACGGCCTGGTGCTGACCTATGATGATATTGCTTACGGAGAATCCCTTGGGCGTACAGCCAAGTTTCCGCGCAATTCCATTGCGTTTAAATGGAAGGATGAAATCAGGGAGACCACCCTTTCCTATATTGAGTGGAGCGCTTCCAGGACAGGACTAATCAATCCCGTGGCTGTGTTTGAGCCTGTGGAGTTAGAAGGAACCACGGTCAGCAGGGCCAGTGTCCACAATCTGAGCATCATGGAAGGGCTGGAGCTGGGAGTGGGAGATACCATAACCGTGTATAAGGCCAACATGATTATCCCTCAGATTGAGGAAAACCTGACACGCAGCGGGGTAAAGGATATACCGGAGGAATGTCCCGTATGTGGAGGCAGGACGGAAATCCGCAAGGTAAATGATGTAAAGAGCCTGTACTGCACCAATCCTGACTGCCAGGCCAAAAAGATAAAGAGCTTTACCCTCTTTGTCAGCCGCGATGCACTTAACATTGACGGTTTGTCTGAGGCCACCCTGGAAAAATTCATCCAGGCAGGTTTTATTCACGAATATGCGGATATATTCCATTTGGAAGAACACAGGGATGCAATCGTGGAGATGGAAGGTCTGGGACAGAAGTCTTACGATAACCTCATTGCATCCATAAAGACCGCGTCCAACACCACCCTTCCCAGGATGGTGTACGGCCTGGGAATCGCGGGAATCGGACTGGCTAACGCAAAAATGCTGTGCCGCGAGTTCAAGTATGATTTTGATAAAATGCGCCATGCCGGAGAGGAAGAACTGGTGGCAGTGGATGGTATCGGCGGTGTTCTGGCCCAGGCCTGGATGGACTACTTTGCTTTAGGGAGAAACAACCAGATGGTGGACCGTCTGCTGGCGGAGCTGAACATTGATAAGGAACAGCCGGAGACAGCCGGGGAGGCAGTCTTTGAGGGAATGAACTTTGTGATAACCGGGTCCGTGGAGCATTTTGCAAACCGAAAGGAACTTCAGGAGCTGATTGAAAGCAAGGGCGGCAAGGTCACTGGCTCCGTTACAGCAAAGACAGCGTATCTGATTAATAACGATGCAGCGTCCAATTCGTCCAAGAATAAAAAGGCAAAGGAATTAGGGGTTCCCATAATCTCGGAGGAGGAGTTCCTGCGAATGTTGTAGCACAGTATCTGCCGGCTTTGGCAGACGCTGTGCGGTTTCCGTGTGGAATTCAGCCAACATTTGAAAGGAGAGAGCGAACATGCCTATAAAAGTACAGAGAGATCTGCCAGCAAAAGCGATTCTGGAGGAAGAAAACATATTCATTATGGATGAGGACAGGGCCATGAGCCAGGATATACGTCCGTTGGAAATCCTGATTCTGAATCTGATGCCTCTCAAGGAAGAAACAGAGACCCAGCTTATGCGGGCATTGTCCAATACACCCCTCCAGGTGGACTGTACCTTCCTGATGCTGTCCACCCATGTGTCAAAAAACACGTCAGCCAGCCATCTCAACAAATTTTATGTTACATTCGATGATATAAAGAAGAAAAAGTTTGACGGGATGATTATAACCGGGGCTCCGGTGGAGAACCTGGAGTACGAGGAAGTGAATTACTGGCCGGAGCTGTCCATGATGATGGAGTGGAGCAAGACACATGTGACCTCCACCATACATATATGCTGGGGGGCCCAGGCAGGGCTTTATTACCACTACG
>ERZ827490.1070-NODE-1070-length-38009-cov-17.356273_pt1 | contig 38009 bp, 42 predicted proteins | sample MGYA00519770_ERZ827490 | MGnify/ENA primary metagenome ERZ827490 (study PRJEB31778, sample SAMEA3449324) | human gut metagenome | biome: human gut; feature: human-associated habitat; material: faeces | place: United Kingdom | collected 2010/2012 ...
GACTTCCCAACCGCTTGATTAAGAAGTCTTTTAGAGCATACAACACCGGCAGCCAGCTTGTATTTTTTATACTGACGGACTGCAAAGTGATTCGGTTTTTTCTTTTCCAGGGCTTCAAACATCAGATCCACCGGGTTCTGGAACTCCTCATCATCTTCCCGCACCTCCATTGCGTTCAGGAACTCAATCAGGGTGGAGAAATTCTGTTCCTCAACCGGAGCTTCATAGTGGATATATCCGATCAAGGCGCAGTAGAGCAGCGTTTCCGCCTTCGTCCAGAACTCATCACCGGCTTTTCCATCACCCTTTGTGTTGGCAATCAGCGTTGTCACAAGTTTCAGAATGTCTTTTTCTGAATGGATATAGGCGAAGGGGTTATAGCGCATCGACTTCTGAAAGTTGATGGTGTTGAAAATCTTGATGGTGTAGCCATGCTTCAAAAGGGCGTTGCCGCACTCAATCACGATGCTGCCTTTCGGGTCAGTGACCACATAGGAACTGTGCATCTGGAGAAGGTTTGGCTTCAACCAAAAGCGAGTTTTACCGGAACCCGAACCGCCGATAATCAGAACATTCTTATTTCGGGCATTGGCAGGATTCTTCGGGCGATTGCTCATCATCAGCCGCTCCGTTTTTGTCAGGATCACATTGTCCTCGAACTTTGGTGCCATAAACGGCTCAATATCTTTTGCCGTTCCCCAACGAGCAGAACCGTACTCAACATTGTGCCGGTACTTCTTTGCGTTTTTGCCTTTTAGATAGACAGCCAGCCGGAGTCCTGCGCCGCAGAGAATACCAATCAGCAAATCCAATGGGTGAAAGCTGGGCAGCGGATTGTTCAGGGCTATCGGAAGGGCATGAAAAAAGCTGAGGATTTTCGCAGATGAATCTGCACCCTCAGCCAATCTCCATGCTTCTCCTAAATTCGTAGCAAACAATCCTACCAGAAAATACGGTAAATTCAGAATCAGGAGCTTTTTCATTTTTCTCTTATCCATCACAGATCACGCTCCTGTTTCTTCTCTCGAACCTTCTTAGGAATCGCTGCGACAATTTCCTTAAACTTCTTCAGCTGCGCCAGAACGCTCGGTTTTTCATTCTTGGTTAATGCTCTTGCCTGATGTTCCTTACAGATTGCATCCAAAGCATCTGCATCTTTGGAACGGACAAAGACAAGAAACCGGGGAGGATCAACGGACTTATCTTTTCTTACGGCAAAGTCTACGCCGTACTTCTTGGCGAGCTTTTCAAAATCACGGATACTCTCTTTGTCGATCTCAACATTCGTAGCACCCTGATTCTGTCCCAAAAGCTGTTTCACGGATTGCTTTCCATGAACGGCAGGGTCTCGTGCCTTTTTCATCTTCACTTTTTCCCGGTGCTGCAAATACTTGCGGATACCGGCAATGATAGTGCGCCCTGTCAGCTTGGTTGTGCTGATTGCCAGGTTTACTGTCCTGTTTTCAACTTCTTCCTGCATGATTCATCACCTCCTGCAAGCAGTAGAGTGAACAGATTATCGTGCCATATCTCTGTGGTCGTAATACAGATTGCCCTTGGCAACTGCGGCATGGCTGATAATTTTGATATTGCCAGCTTTCTGGTTATCCAGAGCCTTCTGATAACCCACATCGCTCAAATACAGGCGATTTCTTTCGCCTTTCCAACCGACAGGCGATTCATCGGTCAGCACATCAAAAATAATCATGTGCTTGGTGGCTTCATCAAATCGTGCCAAGTCCATATAGGTATGCCCCTGGTACTCCTTGGCACCATCCTGAATCCGCTTTCGCTCCATCAGCTCTCCAATCGTCGAATTTCTTTGCATAAGAACCTCCTTACAGAACATCTCGGTCAGGGTTACTTTTGTGGGGAACCGAATCAGCTTTGACAGGTGCATCTTCTTTCTTCACCATGTCATCCGGCAGGGGAAGCGCCATAATGCTGCGCCCCATGCGTACAAAAGTCTCAGGCTGATGAAAGTGTTCCTCAAACTGCTTCATCAGTTCCGGGGACAGAGAACAAAAATCATCCTCGCCCAATCCCACAACCAGAAAATCACCGGCGATAATGTCATAAATATCGCCGTCATCATCACGCAGCGCACGGTTCAGGTCTTTGCCTACGAGCTTACCCTCATCGTGCATGACCAGTGCAACCGGCTCATTGAACGGATAAGTTGCCTCAATATCGCCACCTACGACTTTCTGCAAATCCTCCAGCTCACAGCCGATCTGCACAGCCTGCGGATACATGAACGGCTTTACCAGCAACACATTCATGGTATCTGCCTGTTCTTTCTGAACCTCCCGTTCCTCGGTCGTGCCGAACGCAACACCGGTAAAGTTTTCAGAGTCCAGAATGTACTCCGAATTGTAATAAGCGGCTCTAACCTGTTCCTCTGCCGCATCGTGTGATTCAGCTTGCACCGTAACCGTTTTCTCCAAGGTTTCGGTAATCTTCACATCGTATTCTTTCAAGTTTCGATACCTCCGTTTCTTTGGGAATAAGAAAAGCGACCATCCATGAACCTGTTACAGTTCATAAATAGTCGCATCCACATCGGCTAAAAGCTCGAACAAACAAATATCGTCCAGTTCGCAAATCAGGGAACCCATGTCGAAGAAAATATCGTCCTCGCATTCCACCGTAGTAACTACGCTGCGGTGTTCGTTAAGACAAATGGCTTCTTCCTTGTCCATCGTAATCGTGGACATACAGGACACCGCATAGAATGTCATATCTTCTGCTAACCACAGCTCCTTGCTCTGAATCGTGCGAACTTTTTCATTGCCGCTCATATCTTCTACATAGGACAGAAGACGCACGGCTCTGCTGTTCAGAAGTGCCTTTCCCTGATAGTCGATACCCTCACCAGCAGAGGACAATACTCGGTACTCGCAAACCATCTCGGCATTTTTCTGGAACGACCTTGCCAGAAGCGTAGGAGAAATATCATCGAACTCCTCACTGTAATTTACGAGCATATCTACCATATAATCAGGATCGCAAAGGTCGTAGAGTTCTTCCAAAGCACCCTGAATGTTTTTGGGTGTAAACATTTTTTCACCTTACCTTTCCATAGATTTTTCTCTTTTTTTCTGCCACTGTTCCAAAAGCTGAATGATTTTATCCTCCATCTGCTTGTTGGTATAAGACTTCGGGAAGTATTTTCGCAACGAATCCGTTTTGAAGGTTACTCTGTCCAGCTCTCCCTTCTTGATTTCATTCATAATCTCGCACATCGCATCCAGTGTACACTCGCCCTCCTGTGCGAGCTTTTTAATTCGCTGTGCTTGCGAAAGGGAAGGAGCTGCTTGAGCATAATCCATTGCAGAAAGAAAATCCTTCTGTTCCTCACTTGCCAGATAGGAAAGCTCCACCGCAGGATTGAATTTGATCTGACCCGTATCTACCATATCCAACAGTTCCGGAATCAGCTCGGTCAGACGGATATAGCGTTGAATTGTTCTTGCACTTTCGCCTGCATCTTCAGCCATTTTTTCGTCTGCTCTGAACTTCGTGCCAAGTTGGCACGAAGTTAAATCTGTCCTTTCGCCCTGATGTTTAATCGCATCCAACTTCATCTTGTAGGCAAATGCTCTTTCGCTCGGAAGAATGGTTTCTCTCTGCAAATTCGCATCGACCATCAGAATAATGGCTGCATCATCGTCCAGGTCACGAACAATCGCAGGCATGGTTTCCTTACCCGCAAGCTCCGATGCCCGGTGCCGCCTGTGACCAGAAACGATTTCATAACCACCATCGGGGTCAGGACGGACAATCGCTGGGGTGAGAACTCCGAAATCTCGGACGCTCTCCGCAGTTTTCATCATTTCTTCATCATCAACCACACGGAAGGGGTGTCCCTCGAAAGGGTGTAATTCAGAAAGCGGAATTTCCTGCACTCGCTCCTGCTGAGATTCGGCTCTGGATTGCTCGGTGGAGAAAATATCATCGTACCCCTTCAAGCTGATGTTTGCGCCTTTTCTCTGCATTGTTTAACACCTCCTTCGTCAAAACTCGGTAAGCATCCGCTACTTTTCCTTTCGGATCGTGCTGAAAGATACTGTGTCCTTCGGCACTGATTTCCTCTGCACGAACAGAGCGGGGAATGTCTGTCTTGTAAACCTTCAACTTTCCTCCATAGCTCTCCCGAATCAGATTGCTGATGTCTTTGGAATAGTTGGTGCGGTTGTCTACCATAGTCAGAAGAATCCCTTCAATCCTCAGTTTCGGGTTGATTTGCCTCTTGACCTTGTTGATGGTTCCAAGCAACTGTTCCAGACCCTTTGCAGGAAGGTATGCTGCCTGAACCGGTATCAGCACATTGTCGGCAGCTGCCAACGCATTGACGGTCAGCATACCCAAAGACGGCATACAGTCCAGAAGAATGTAATCATAGTTCTGTTTGACCGTATCCAGGTATTGCCGGAGAATGGTTTCCCGGCTCATGGCATTGACCAGTGCAACTTCCATACCTGACAGTTCAATGTTGGATGGCACCAAATCAACGCCCTCCGGATGATGAAGAATCCCTTCATCGGGAGCAATGGGGTTTTCCATCATAATCTTTCCCATCAAATCGGAAAGTGTCGGAGACAGATCATCAGGGCAGGGATTGCCCAAACTGACTGTCAGGGACGCCTGGGGATCGGTGTCTACCAGAAGCACCTTTTTTCCTTCAAGAGCCAAGCCAACGCCCAGATTCTCGGTGGTGGTGGTCTTGCCGGTTCCTCCTTTCTGATTGACCACCGCAATGATGGTTGCTTTTTTCGACATTTTTCGTCACTCTCCTTCCTCTCGCTTCATTTTCAATTTCTTAAATCCTCCTTCCAAATATCCGTGTGACATATCGTGCCGAACAAGAGCATCGTAGTAGGTGTCTATTGTCGTCGGCGCATTGTATATCGTAGTCAGCATATACTGACGGATATTTCTAATCTTTGTAGTGTTCTCTTTGAAGCAGTCCATAACATATCGAATGTGTTCGACATTCAGTTTCATAAACCGACTGCGGACAATTTCTGCCGGACGTTCCTCTGCACCAATGCGAATCAATGGTCGCTTCGTGCAAACTGTTTCAACGATCAACTCCAGAATGTTATCCAGCATTTCGGAATCGTAAGGGTAATCCTTCTTCAACAAATCAATACTGAGCTGATCCGAGAAATAATCAAAGTATTCTTGATACCGGTCATTCTCGTCCATCATTCCACCATTTCCGGAAGGAAAGATAGAATCAGTATCACTAAATTCAGTATTTTTAATATCAGTATTATTACCTTGTGATTTCCATTGTTCCAGAATTGTGATTTTCACAATTCAAGAGTTGTGAATCCACAGCAGAGATAAAGTTTTTCACATAGATCAGGTTGGGCTTTCCCAAACCCTGGCGCTTACGTTCAATCAATCCTGCTTTCTTCTCAAGTTCACTGAGCAGCTTGATAGCCTTTTGTTCAGCACAGTTCAGAGCCATCTTCGCTTCGTCGATTGTAAAAATGATATACACTCGACCGTTTTTATCTATCCAACCATTCTTGGCAGACAGGCTCATGCGGTCAAGCAAAATGCCATACAGCATCTTGGCATCGGCAGAAATATTCCAGAACCTCTCGTTCGTGAACAACACCTTCGGAACTCGATAGAATGTGAATAGATCGGATTGCTGACCGTAAAAATAATCAAAACTCACACGGCTTCACCACCTTCTTTCTGCGGAAAACTTTCTGTTGCCAGCGAATGCTACGGAAAGTCGTATCCGTCTTTTCGTAAGGACATCGGGCAAAATAGCAGAAGCGGTATTCCTGTTCATACGCATTTATATCAACGAAGCCCCACTTCACGCATAACCTTCTTCGTACACCAACCAATGCACGGGTGATCTCGCCCATAGGGACAGCCATCACATTCCGACTTAGGTTTCGGTGGCAAAGAGATTAAGTAGTAGCAATTATTTCTACCCAGACGGCAGCCCTTTCTGCCATTCGTCCAGTAGTAGCAATAATGGCAATCGCTCGGCTTGTCTGCGGCATAAACAGGCTTGCTCAAATAAAACACCTCCAATCACTTGTATTTACCCATGCCTTTGGGCATAAAAAAAGAGCGCCTATCCATCCCCAATGCGGGGCAAATAGACGCTCTATGTATATAACGATATTCAATTTTATCTGCTATAACTGCGTGGTACTCAAAACATCCGCCTTTTTTGATTAGCAGGTTTTTTAGCACGATTTTGGGGCTGATTAGCTGGAAGGGCATTTTCATTAGCAAGAACGCCCTTTTTTCTGCTAAAAATTAGCTGGCGATTTTGTCTTATAACAACCGTTCGATTCTGGAGGGGTTGTCAAAAATCAAATTTTGGAGTAGAATTTTATCCCATACAGTGAAAGAGCTTTTTCGCAGCTTTTTATATAAGAAAAGCCGAAAACCCTTGAAAACAAAGGCTTTCGGCGTTGTTGGCTGGCGTCCCAGAGAGGATTTGAACCTCCGACCCCACGCTTAGGAGGCGTGTGCTCTATCCAGCTGAGCTATATGGACGTGTCTGATATATGATTATAGCCCGACCAAAGTCGAACTGCAATCCCTTATTTAGTTTTTTTGAGGTGGCCGTTGTAACGCAACCTTAGGAGGCGGTCGCTCTATCCAGCTGAGCTACGGAAACATTGTTTGCAATCCTCATTCTACCCGTTAGGGGAGATTTTGTCAACGGAAAAAGTTTGGGTAGGGGACTTCCCACACCGGTGGTAAAGTGTTATAATCTACTCATATTTGTGCCGAAGGCACCGGAGCAGCTGCGATGCTCCGTCCCATTTTAGCGCCCTGGCGGGCGCAGTAAGGAAGTATAAATAGAATATGATGAAACGAGAAAAATCCTGCGGTGTGCTGGTACTGCGCCAGCAGGTGGACGAACTGTATGTAGTACTGCTGCGCCACCGCTTTGGCGGGCACTGGTCTTTCCCAAAGGGCCATGTGGAGGCCGGCGAAAGCGAGCGCCAGACCGCCCTGCGCGAGGTGAGGGAAGAAACCGGGCTGACCGGCATCAAACTGATGGATGGATTCCGGGAGAGCGTGGAATATTCCCCGAAGCCCGGGGTAAAAAAACAGGTGGTGTATTTCCTGGGCACCACCGAGCAGGAAAAACTGATTCGGCAGGAGGAGGAAATCAGCGAGATTATGTGGGCGCCGCTTTCCCGCGCTGCCGAGCTGGTTTCTTTTGCCAATGACAAGCGGTTGCTGCGCCATGCCCAGCGTCGTTTGGGGCTGCTACCTACCGAACCGGAAGAAAAGCCGAATATGGAGGAGGCGTCAGAATAAAATGTTGCCGAAAAAACAAACGCCCCTGGTCCGGGCGGAAACAATTTGCTGTACTCTGGCGGCAGTGATCGTGGCGATCTGCCTGGCGCACCACCCTGGAACCAGCTGGCCGCTGGCGGTGACGCTGGTGCTGCTGATCGCGGCCAATGTGCTGCAGATCCTGCGTGATCATAAGGACCGTAAGGACGAAAAATAACCGATGAAAAGGCTTCGCAGATGGCGGAGCCTTTTTACTGCCCTATAAAGGAGAAATTATATCGGGTTGCCCATAAAGCCGCCTGAATACGACACCAGCCTGCGGCAAAATACGGCGTAGGGCAGGGGGTAAGATAATAGCGGACAACTATTTTACCCCAAAGGAAGTGCAAAATACCATGATGGATCACATGACGGAAGTAAGCGGGCTTTCCTGGCCGCGCAGGATATTAAACACCCTGCAAAACGATGACCGCCTTTTAGCGGGCGGGGCGGCATTCCTAGGCGGGCTGATGACGGCCATGGGACGCATCACCGGGGAGGTAGCGCCGTTTGGGGTGGCCTATGCGGCAGCGGCTCCCCGCAGAATGACTGTACCGGCGCTTTTGGGGGCGGCCCTAGGCTACCTGCTGATGGCAGCTCCCCCGGCGGCCTGGCAGTACCCGCTGGCGGCACTGCTGGCGGTGGGGCTGCGCCAGCTGCTGGCGGTCATTACCCATAAAGCCCGCCCCTGGCAGAATGTCATAGGGGTACTTATTGGTTTGACCGCGGCGGTCATCCTGCCCGGAGCATACCGCCACCCACTGGTGTATGATGTGCTGCTGTGGATGACCTCCCTACTGATGGCCGGGGCTGCGGCAGTCTTTCTGCAAAGGGGCCTGGCTCTGCTGGAACCTGACCGTAAAACCCCGCGGGAGCGCACCCTTACGGCTTCATTGGCGGTAGCGGCGGCGCTGTGCTTGATGGGCCTGTGCAGTATCAGTGCTGCCGGGGTATCGCTGGGGCGGGTGGCGGCCTCCGTGCTGCTGCTTATTGCGGCGGCGGGTGCAGGCAGTCGTGCCGGAACACTCATCGGGGTGATCTGCGGGCTGGTAGTGGGCTTCTCCACCGGGGAATTTACCCTTTCCGTCACCTGCTTTTCGGTCGGGGGGCTGCTGTGCGGGCTGTTTGCGCCGCTGGGGCGGCTGGGCAGCGTATTGGCGCTGGCTATCAGCTATGGCTTTTTTGCCATGCTGGCCTCCCGCAGTGTAACAGGCTTTTTGGAGGTCCTGCTGGCGGCGGGAATCTTTTGGCTGCTGCCGGCGGCGGTGCCGCGCCGGGCGGGCCAGCTCATTGCCCCCGGGCGGGAACAGAAGATCGCGCCACTGATCCTGAGCGATCGGTTGGAGGCCGCAGCCACCGCGCTGCGGGAGGTTTCCTCCACCACCAGGGAGGTGGCAGACCACCTGCAAAAAAGCACGGCCGAAAATCCGGAAATGCTTTTTGACCGGTTGGCCAACCGGTACTGCAAAGGCTGTCTGTACCAGATGATCTGCTGGCAGCAGCACTATGGCGATACGGTGGAAGCACTGGGTCGTGGCATCTCGGCTTACCGGAGGGAGAATCACATCCCGGCGGAAGCCCTGGCGGGGCTGAATGACCGCTGCCCCAGCCGGGAACGCCTGGCTGCCGCTTTGGAAAAGGAGTATGTGGGCTATCTTTCCCGAGAGGAGCAGCGGGTGCGAACGGCGCGGGTGCGCAGCATCGTCACCGATCAGTTTGATGGGCTGGCCGGGACATTGACCGGCCTTTCGGAGTACTCTTGCGGGATCACCCCATGCGGGGAGGGCCTGACGCAGCGCATCACGGAAGCCCTGCTGGCGGTGGAGCGAGAGTTGCGGGAGGTGTTGTGTTGGACAACAACCGCCGGTCACTTGACGGTGCGGTTAGCATTCCCGGCAGCGCTGCTGCAGCGGGTGGATGCCGAAAGACTGCGGAAGATTATCACGACGGAAGCAGGGCTGGAAATGACAGGGCCTGCCCGCAGCCAGCAGAATGGTGCCCTGCTGCTGACCTACCAGGAAAAGCCCTGCTACACACTGGGTCAATGGCAGGTTCAGCTCCCCGCAGAGGAAAACGGTACCTGCGGCGATACACTGCGGCTGGTAAAGGGAGAAGAGGGTATACAGGCGCTCATTCTTTCCGACGGGATGGGCACCGGCGCGCCTGCTGCACTGGATAGCGCAATGCTGTGCAACCTGGTGGGGCGGCTGCTGGAGGCGGGAATCCCCTGCGGCAGTGCCCTGCGGTTGGTAAACAGCGCCCTGATGGTGAAGGGTGGCCGGGAATCACTGGCAACGCTGGATACTACGGTAGTGGATTGCTACACCGGTACGGCATTATTTTATAAGGCCGGAGCGGCCCCCACTTTTTTACGGCGGCAGGGGCGTGCCATGCGGCTGGAAGCCACCAGCCTGCCGGCTGGGATATTGGATTGTGTGGAGCCGGTGGAACGGCGCTTTGACCTGCGCGAGGGGGATCTCATCCTGATGGTAAGTGATGGTGTTTCCACCGAGGAACCCTGGGTGGAGGAGCAGCTGGCTGCCTGGGAGGGGGAGGACCCTGCCGAGCTGTGCCGGCGTATCGCGGAAGCCGCCCGCCTGCGCTGCCGAGAGTTAAAACCGGACGATATTACGGTGGCGGCCCTGCGGCTGGAAAAAGATTAAATTACGCCTTTTAATATGTATTACCAAAGGAGCTGCCCAGTAAAAGGGTCGGCTCCTTTGGCTTGGATGGGAGGTTATCCCATCATGGTGCGGCACACGGTATCAGCCATGTGGTCCAGTGCCGCGCTCATGCGGCTGGCGGTGCGGTGGATGGCCCGCCGGCGCTGTGCCGGGGTGGTGTGGTTCATTACATAGGCTACGGTGCCGGCTGTGGCGGCCGCCATAGCGATGCCGGTCATGGCGGCAGGTATTTTGCTTGTGAAGTGCATAATTCATAACCCCTTCCGGCAGAACTTTTTCTCTCTTTTCATTGTCTGCGTGGTTAGTTTGCACCGGGCCAGGGCTGCTACCCGCTGTAATGTTTGGAAATACAGGTTCTACTATTTACACAACAAAAGTGATTTTATAATAAAACAAACTATGACAATTGATATCAAACACAAAAACCGTCGCTCAAACCGGCCAAAATTCTATGGCTAAGATGTTGTATTTTGCGCGGAAAATAGTTATTATCATATTATATTTTAACCAAAAACGGAAAATTTCCAGCCGGGCGCTGCCGCTTTGCGTTTTGCCTGACGGCGGAATATGATTGAATCACAAAAGGAGATCATCCATGAACCGAACTGACCGCCCTGCCCGCTGTGCCGCTGTGCACGATCTTTCCGGCCTGGGCCGCTGCTCCCTTTCCGTTATTCTGCCGGCTATGTCGGTAATGGGGGTGCAGGTGTGCCCGCTGCCGACTGCGGTATTATCCACCCACACCGGGGGCTTTGGCACCCCGGCCCGTCGCGACCTGACCGACTACCTGACCGAAGCGCTGGCGCATTACCGTACACTGGGTCTGCCCATGGAGTGCGTCTACACCGGCTATTTGGGCTCGGTGGCACAGGTTGCGCTGTGCCAGGGGCTCTTTGCGGAATGGCCCGCGGCCATGAAGGTGGTGGACCCCGTGATGGGCGACCACGGCAAGCTGTACCACGGCTTTACGCCGGAACTGGTACAGGGTATCCGGGAGCTGGCCACCCATGCCGATGTTATCACCCCCAACCTGACCGAAGCAGCACTGCTGCTGGGTGAGGAGCCGAATACGGCCCCCCTTTCGCTGGGGCAGGCCCGCAGCCTGCTGGCACGGCTTTCGGCCCTGGGGCCGGGGGTAGTGGTTATCACCGGGGCAGCGCTTACCACCGGGGAATATGCCAACCTGTGTTATGATCGGGAACGCGGCGGCTACTGGAAATCGGTAAGCGAATACCTGCCGGTGCGTTATCCCGGCACGGGCGATCTGTTTGCCGCAGTGCTGACAGCCGGCCTGATGCAGGGCGACAGCCCTGCTATGGCGATGGACCGGGCAACGAGGTATGTGGAGATCACCGTAAAAACGACCTTTGGCTACGGCGCCGATTCTCGCGAGGGAGTAATGCTGGAGCGCACACTGGGCTGGCTGACCCAAAAGGAGCTGCCGCGAGGCTACCGCACGCTGTAAGCCGAGGAATCCCCAGAGAGGAAGAGAGCTTACCCTATGAAAAATTCCCGTTTTACCCTGTACCGCATCGTTATCATTGGCCTGATGGCTGCTATGGTGTTTGTCTGTACCATGTTCCTGGGCATTCGTATTCCCACCTCCACCGGCACCACACAGCTCAAGACTGCCAATGCCATTTGCCTGCTGACCGGGCTGCTGTTCGGCGGTTGGACTGGCGGCCTGGCGGCAGGTATTGGCTCCGCCCTGTTCGATTTGACCTATCCTGAATGGGCCGCCGGCGCGTGGCTCACCTTCATCTTTTTCTTTGCCATGGGTGCCATCTGCGGCGGCATAGCCCACGCAGGCGGTGCAGCCGGCAAAAATAAAGCCCGCAACTGGGTCGCTGCTATCTGTGGTGCCGTGGGTTACTGGCTCCTCTATATTGTCAAGAGCATTGTCGTGCTGTGCCTGGGCGGCAGTGTCTTTTCTGCGGCATTCATTGCCACTGTTCCCAAGATGCTTACCGGCGGCATCAATGCCGTATTTGCCATTGTGGTTTCCAACCTGCTGGCAGCGCTGCTGCGCCCCAAGCTGGAATCGGCCGGTATTTATGAAGCACTGAAGAAGCACTGACATTTCCCCCTCTCCAGATATAAAAGATACGCTGCTCCTGGCCGAAAGGCCAGGGGCAGCGTATCTTTTTGCGGCAAAACGCACAGAACCTGCGCCCCAGCGTGCTGCATTGTATGATTATTCACTAAACTTGAATAATTGCGAATAATTATTCACAAAATCGCTTGACTTAATGCATATTTAGTGATAAAGTATGCAATATCAACAAGAGATGCTCCTCCCGGTGAAAACCAATCAACCCAAAAGGCTCCCGCACGGGAGAGAATCAAGAAAGGATGGAAATGAACATGAAAAAACTGATTGCGATGCTGATGGCCCTAATGATGGTACTGGCCCTGGCGGCCTGCGGCAGCAATGACACCCCGGCCGCGAACAATGGCGGCAATGACGGTGACAACGCTGCCCCCACCTATGCCAACGCGCTGGAAAAAATCAAGGGAGAGGGCGAGCTGCATGTGGCGCTCAGCCCCGATTTCTCCCCGATGGAATTTGTGGATTCCAGCAAGACCGGCCAGGAACAGTATGTTGGCTTTGATGTTTCCCTCGCCAAGTTCATTGCCGAGGAGCTGGGTGTTTCCCTTGTCATCGAGCCAATGAGCTTTGATGCCAGCCAGACTGCTGTTTACACGGCCTCCGTTCCCATGTCCATCTCCGGTTACAGCTGGACAGAGACCAGAGCCGAAAACTACGAGATCTCCGATTACTACTATGCCGGCGATAACGAGACCGAGCAGGTACTGCTCATTAAGGCAGAGGATGCCGCCAAGTACACCAAGGTAGAGGACTTTGCCGGGCAGGATGTCGGCGCGCAGAATGCCTCCCTGCAGATGCAGCTTTTGACCGAGCAGATCCCGGATGCCAACCCCATCACCATCGGTGACCTTGCCGTGGGCGTCATGGAGCTGAAAGCCGGCAACATTGAGGCACTGGCGGTCGCCAAGGGTAATGCCGATATGATCATCGGCGCCAACCCCGACCTCGTCATCTGCGAGTTCCAGTTCGAGGTCAAGGCTGAGTACGAGGCCAATGTTATTCTGATGACCAAGGGCGAGACCGAACTGCTGGAGGCTGTTAATGCGGCACTGGCCAAGGCGTATGAAGCCGGTCTGTACGGCACCTGGTATGATGCGGCCGTCGAGCTGGGCAAGAGCGAGAACGCCAAGGAGCTGACGCTGGATTGATAAGAAGATAGACATTATCGATTGACTGCCGGAGCCGTTCAGGGCTCTGGCGGCCGTGCTAAAGGGAGAATGACCATATGACAGGAGCTAAATTTTGCGATTTTGAGAAGATGGCAGCCATCTTCCTCAAATATTGGGATAAGTACCTCATTGATGGCGTCAGCTACACATTGCTGCTTTCCGCCATTACGGTGCTGGGCGGTGTGGTGTTTGCTTCGTTGCTTGCCCTCATGAAGATGTCCAAGGTAGCGCCGCTGCGCTGGCTTTCCACCATCTACATCGAGGTGATCCGCGGTACCCCCATGCTGCTGCAGCTGTATTTCTTCTACTTTGGATTGCCCATGCTGATACCCGCCCTCAATAAGCAGAAGTTCCTGTGTATTGCCATTGCTCTCATCTGCAATAGTGCCGCCTATGTTTCGGAGGTTATTCGTTCCGGCATTCAGGCGGTCGATCCCGGCCAGCGGGAAGCGGCGCTTAGCCTCGGCTTTGGCGAACGGGGCGCTATGTGGTTCGTTATCATGCCGCAGGCGGTCAAGAACATTCTTCCGGCCTTGGGCAATGAGTTCATCATGATCATCAAGGATACCTCGCTGGCCTCCACCTTCTTCATTGGCGACCTGATGACCCAATATCTCCAAATCCGGGGCGCCACCTACCTGCCCATCGAGCCGTTGGTCATCACCGGTATCATCTACTTTATCATGACCTTTGCTCTCAGTAAGCTGTTTGGGCACTTTGAGCACAAGATGCAGCGCAGCGACCGGCAAAGCGGTACGGCGCGGCAGCGCAAATCAAAGCGGGAAGGAGCGGTGGCGTAAATGGCGCAGAAAATCATCGAAGTAGTGGATCTGAAAAAGTACTATAATGGCGGCGCCGTTCACGCCATGGATGGCGTCACGGTGGATATCTGCCGGGGCGATGTCATTGCGGTTATTGGTCCCTCCGGCGGCGGCAAAAGCACCTTCCTGCGCAGTCTCAACCTGCTGGAGGTACCAACCGCCGGCTCTATCAAGGTGGATGGCGTGGAGATCACCGGCAAAAAGGTTGATCTGCCCCGTCACCGGCAAAAGATGGGCATGGTGTTCCAGCACTTCAACCTGTTCCCACACAAAACGGTGTTGGAGAATCTCACCATGGCTCCTATCCGCATCAAAAAGATGCCCAGGACTGAAGCGGAACAAAAAGCCATGGCGCTGCTGGGCCGGGTTGGCCTAGCCGACCGTGCTAATGACTATCCGGCGCAGCTCTCCGGCGGGCAGAAGCAGCGGGTCGCCATTGTGCGGGCGCTGGCCATGGAACCGGAAGTGATGCTGTTTGATGAACCCACCTCCGCCCTGGACCCCGAAATGGTGGGCGAAGTGCTGGAGGTCATGCGGGAACTGGCCCATGAGGGGATGACAATGGTCATTGTCACCCACGAGATGGCCTTTGCCCGCGAAGTAGCCAGCCGGGTGCTGTTTATGGAAGAGGGCAAGCTGGGCGAACAGGGAACCCCGGAAGTCATCTTTACCAATCCGCAGAGCCCTCGACTGCAAAATTTCCTAAAAAAGGTGCTGTGATAACATGGAAGAACTAAAAAAAGCGGCATTGGACACCATTGAAGAGAATAAAGAGCTGATTGCTTCCGTTGCCGATCAGATTTGGGAATATGCCGAGCTTTCCTTGCAGGAGGTGCGGTCCGCTGCCCTGTACTGCAAGGTACTCAAAGAGCAGGGCTTTGCCGTGGAGGAGGGAGTTTGTAGCATCTCCACCGCCTTTGTGGCCAGCTACGGCAGCGGGCGTCCCATCATTGGCATTCTGGCGGAGTATGATGCCCTTTCCGGGCTTTCCCAGCTGGGCGGCAGTATCAAAAAGCAGGAACTGACCCCCGGTGGGACCGGCCATGGCTGCGGACATAATCTGCTGGGGGCCGGCGCTTTGGCGGCGTCACTGGGTATCAAGCATTATTTGCAGCAAAGTGGTGCCCCTGGTACGGTAGTATTGTATGGCTGCCCCGGCGAAGAAGGCGGCGCGGCCAAAGCCTTTATGGCGCGGGAAAAGCTGTGGTACGGCTTAGATGCTGCTCTGACCTGGCACCCCGATGACTGCAACGAGGCCGCGACCGGCTCCAGCAATGCCTGCATTCAGGTGCAGTATATTTTCCACGGGGTGGCCGCCCATGCGGCCGGGAACCCGGAGCGGGGCCGCAGTGCCTTGGATGCGGTAACATTGATGAATGTGGGGGTGCAGTTCTTGCGGGAGCACATGGAACCGCAGGCCCGCATCCACTATGCCGTGACCGATGGCGGCGGCTGCAGCCCCAATGTGGTGCAGTCCAAAGCATCGGTATTGTATATGGTGCGCTCCCCGCAGGTAAAAAAGGCGGTGGAGCTGCAAAAACGGGTGGATGATATCGCTGCCGGAGCTGCCCTGATGACCGGCACCACCTGTGAACGGAAGTTCATTGATGGCGTGGCGGAGACCATCCCCAACCATGTGCTGGAAGCTCTGCTGTATCAGAATTTTGCCGAAGTGGGTGTGCCCCAACATACCCCAGAGGAAATGGCCTTTGCTACAGAGCTCGCCACTACTTATGATGCCGGCAGGCATATCCCGGGCAGCGGCAGCGAAAATGCCGATTATGCCGCCCGGGTAAAAACAATCCTGTCCGGCAGCGCGATGAATGATGTGCTGCTTCCGCTTTTCACCGGGGAAGCCTTTTGCCCTGGCTCTACCGATGTGGGGGATGTCAGCTGGCAGTGCCCCACGGCGCAGCTGCATGTGGCATCTTGGCCCAATGGCTGCCCTGGTCATAGCTGGCAAAATGTTTCCTGCGGAAAAACATCCATCGGGCATAAGGCGGCAATCACCGCCGGTAAGGTGCTGTGCGCCGCAGCCATTGATCTGCTGGAACAGCCGGAGCTGATTGCTGCAGCCAAAACGGAATTTGCGGGGCGTACCGCGGAAGGCTACACCTGCCCCATCCCGCCGGAAGCCGTGCCTACCATCCCGGATTGATTGTGGAACTTTTCGGCTTTCTGCAAACCGAAACATTGGGCCGCAGGCCAAACCGTCCTTCGGACGGTTTCAGCGGTCTGCGACCGCTGGCCCGCCTTCGGCGGGCGGCCTGCGGCCCGTTCTCTCCCGCTGAACAAAGCGCAAAAAGAAAAAGCATACCTTCCCCACCATGGGGTAAGGTGTGCTTTTGTTTTATATTATAAGCTTTCCGGGTCAATACCGAACTTATCCCGCAGGAAGTGTTGGTATTCTGGGTGATCCTCCGCCTGGCGATACTCTTCCCGTACCGTCCGCCGGAGCCAGTCTGCTTCTCTTTCAGTCATTTCTTCGTAGCGGCGCAGTACCAGCAATCCCTCTTGCTCCGCCTGCAAAATGGCTTCCCACGCATCCGGGATAAATTCACAGCCTGTCGCTTCCACCGCCCCGCGGGATGTTACGGTATCGGGGATAGGAACAGGATGCCCCCGCCGGATCACCTTTTCTGCCGTATAGATGTAACCGGAAACGCCTCGATAGGTTTCTTCCAATGCGTTTGGGTAGTATTCCTCCAGCCGCTGCCTGCCATCATCGGTAAAGCCGTAGGGCCCCCACTTTTTCCATGGACCGTTGTATGCAAAGCCAGTTTCCCGGCAGTACTTTTCCACGGCGTTGGAAAGGTAAACAAAGGTGTTTTCTCGTTTTTGCGAAAAGTACAGCAGTGGGATGCCATGGTTGGAAATGTGTGGCCGCAGCTCGGTCAGCCCGCCAATGGGCGAAGCGTGATACAGCATGGTTCCTCCTTATCCCTGTCGCTGCCCGCGGAAAAAATCCGAAAGCAGAGCGGAGCATTCCTCCGCTAGTATACCGGCGGTCAGCCGAGGGGCGGCCCCCAGGTCAAGGTGTGCAAGATTTAACCGGGAGCCAAGGCAGCCGTATTGTGGGTCGGCGGCACCATACACCACCTGCCCCACCCGCGCATTCAGGATCACTCCACTGCACATGGGGCAGGGTTCCAGTGTGACATACAGGGTGCAGTTATCCAGCCGCCAGTCCCCACGGGCCTGGCAGGCCATCTCTATGGCACGCACCTCGGCGTGTCCCAGTGGAGAATGGGTCACTTCCCGGTCATTGCGGGCAGCGGCCAGTACTGTATTGCCACACACCACCACCGCACCTACTGGGATCTCTCCGGCAGCGGCGGCTTTTTTTGCCTCTATTAGGGCCAGGCGCATGTACTTTTCGTGGTCCATCCTTTGGCTCCCTTCAACAGGATTATTGGGGAGAGAGCACATGGGTCTCTGTGGGGTCCTACCCAGCTCTCCGTACGAATCTAAACAGCAGGGAACAGTGCGTTCCCCAACAGCAATAACAGCGCCAACACCAGCGGCAGCGATACCCCCAGCCGGGGGTTCCCGCGTGCCGGAGCCCATCGGGGCATCCTGCGCAGACGGAGCAGCGCAATGCCGCCTAAAATCAGCAGTCCAACCGGCAGTAGAATGGCTGTGAGCGGTGAGGGAAAATAAGTGGTCACCCATGCGATGATATTATTACACAGGTGGATCAAGATAGCCCAGCGCAGCGTTCCGGTATAAAAGGTCACGATCCCCAGCGCCAATCCGGCTGCCAGTGCGGGCAGCCATTGGGAAAGGCTGCCGTGTGCCCCCATAAATAACAGTGCGGAGAGCCATATCGCCAGCTTTTCCCCGGCCGGGCGCAGCGCGTGCAGCACTGCCCCGCGGAACAGCAGCTCCTCCATCACCGCCGGCAGTAGAACGGATCCAATCATCGAAAAAATGATCGCTAGGGGTTCTTCCGGTAGCGGCGTGGGGGTGGACATCCCGGATCCGGTCAGCATATTTTGCAGTAACAGGGTAAGAAAGTTAGCCCCCAGTAATACCGCCAACCCGGCAGGCACCACCAGCCATAGGCTGCCGTTTTGCCCTTCTCGCAGTGGGCATGGCTGGGCGGCAGAGCGCCGCAGCAGCTCTATGGTTACCACCAGCGGGATTCCCAGCATGAGAAATTGCAGCACCAGCCCTATTCCCTCCGCAGCAGTTTCCGTCAGCAGGGATAGCCACTCCTGCCGCAGCCACGCATTGGCCCGCATGGTCAGCCACAGCGTCAGCATTCCGCCGCCGACGGCTGCGCTCCCGCTGCGGTATCGCTTATCCTGCGGCACGGGCGCCGCCCCCTTCCTTGCATGCTTCCCTTTCCATAAAAACTGGCGCCCTCCCTGCCATAGGGGGCGAGCGCCGGCGCTTCCTCAAACATTAAAGCGGAACAGCACCACATCGCCGTCCTGCATCACATATTCCTTGCCCTCACTGCGGATGAGCCCTTTCTCCTTGGCCGCCTGCAGGGAGCCGCACGCGATCAGAGTTTCGTAGGGAACAACCTCCGCCCGAATGAACCCGCGCTCAAAGTCGCTGTGGATCTTACCGGCTGCCTGCGGGGCCTTTGTGCCTTTGGTGATCGTCCACGCGCGCACCTCCGGTTTGCCGGCGGTGAGGAAGCTGATCAATCCCAAAAGATCATAGCCGGCGGTCACCAACCGGTCCAGGCCGGATTGATGCAGCCCCAGCTCCTCCAGGAACATCTGCCGGTCCTCCGGCTCCATTTGGGAAAGCTCCTCCTCAATCTTGCCGCAGATGGGCACCACACGGCTGCCCTCCGCCTCGGCTATCTCCAGCACCTGCCGGTAAAGCGGGTTCTCATTCAGGTCGCCCGCAAAATCGGCTTCGCTGAGGTTTGCCACATAGATGACCGGCTTATTGGAAAGCAGCGGGCAATCGGCGATCAGCTCCTTTTCCTCCTCGGTGCAGGGGAAGTTGCGGGCAGATTTGCCCTCGCCCAGCCACTCGTTCAGCCGTTCGAAGAGCGCTGCCTCGGCCAGCGGCTTTTTGTCGCCGCCCTTGGCTGCCTTTTTGCAGCGGTCAATCCGCCGTTCCACCAGGTCAATGTCGGAGAGCACCAGCTCCAGGTTGATGGTCTCAATATCCCGCGCCGGGCCAATCTCGCCGCTGACATGGATGATCTCGCCGTCATTAAAGCAGCGCACCACATGGATGATGGCATCCACCTCGCGAATATGGGAAAGGAACTTGTTGCCCAGGCCCTCGCCCTGGGAGGCCCCCTTCACCAGCCCCGCGATATCCACGAACTCGATGACCGCGGGAGTCACCTTATCGGGGGAGTACATCTCACACAGCTTATCCAGCCGGGGATCCGGTACCGGCACGATGCCCACATTCGGTTCGATGGTGCAGAAGGGATAGTTGGCAGCCCCAGCGCTGCCGCCGGTCAGGGCGTTGAATATGGTGCTCTTGCCAACATTCGGCAAGCCGACAATACCTAATTTCATATCTTCATTTTCTCCTTTATTTTCGAGGAAGAAAGTTGTGGAATAACGGCTCAATCTCGCGATTTTTAGAACTTTCTTCAATTATAAACTTTTTGACGGGTGATTTACTCACCTTTTACTCACCTTTTTACGCGCTTTTTGCTTCTTCAAATTGGCGCACAGCTTGAAAGAGGGAGTCATCGGTCACATGGACGTATTTGTCCATCGTGGTCTTGATACTGGCATGACCCAGCAGCTTCTGCAACACCTTGGGCGGCATCCCGCGCTCGATTGCCCGTGTAGCATAGGTATGGCGTAAAGCGTGCATACAGAAGTGCTCTATACCCGCCCGGTCACACAGCTTATACAGGTGCGTATCATAGCTGCTGTTCTTTGCGGGCATTCCGGTACGGAAGTTGATAAAGACAAGGTCGCGCATATTCATCTTTGTCTTTTCCGCTGACCGCCGGTCAACGTAGGTCAGCACCTTATCCAACTCGGGGGCTTCTTTGCGGTATTCCCGAACTTGATACAAGTCCCACAGGATTTGATAGGCAGTATCCGTTAACGGTATCGTGCGGTAGCTTTTCTTGGTTTTCGTAGGCCCTGCCCGCCACTCCTGCTGCTTATAGCGGAACTCCAACGTCTTGTTAACCGTCAGTGTGTGCCGTTCCCAGTCAATAGCGTCCCATGTCAGACCAATCATTTCGCCGGTACGCAAGCCTGTCTCCAAAATCAAGGCGTACTGCGCGTAGTTGTGGGAACGCTTTGCCGCCTCCATGAACTTCGCCTGCTCCGCGACCGTCAGAAAGTGAATTTCGTCCGGGGCTTTTACAGAGGCTTCAAACCGTACCCCGTCCAACGGGTGTGTGTCAATCAGCCCGTTTTCCTTGGCAGCCTTGAACATCGTCCCCATCGTGATATACGTCTGTCGGATAGTAGAACCGGCATAGGAGGCGGTCATGCTGTTAAGTACAGTTTTGCAGTGCATGGGCTTCACGTCCGTCAGCAGCATATCGCCTAATACGGGCTTTACATTCTTTTCATAACGTTCCCGATAGTTCCGTATGGTGTTCGCAGCCAAGCCGGTGAGCAAATTTTCTCGCCAAAATGTTTCCCACGCGCTTACCGTCATAGGGACAGGCTTCGGCTTTACCGACGGGTACAGTTGATGATACAGCTGCTCTTTCTGCCAATTTTGGGCATCCCTCAAATTCTGAAAGCACTTTTCCAAACGCCTTCCCGCTTTGTCTGTGCATCGTGCGTAGTACAGGCCATCTTTTCTTTGACCTATACCTTTTCCAAGCTCTTTTCCTTTCAAACTTTTTCCCATATTTAGCTCCTCTCTGCCACAGAGAAATGAGCCATGTAACGCGATAATTGTACCACGGTAGCTTCACTTTCTCAATAGATAAACGGTATTTTTCTTAACTGCAAGGTGCAGAAATGCCCTGCCACACAGCGGCGACAGGGCATCCCGCGCCCATCAAACGACGAAGCGGCTGGAAATGTATTCCTCAAACTCTTTTCGCTTGACCAGTTTCCGACTGCCCACATACAGTACGAAGGGACAACCTTCCTCCCGCAACATGGCGTCAATACGATTGATGCCGATATTGGAGTATGCAGCGGCTTCCTTGATAGTAAGCAACAGCTTTTTGTCAATAGGGACACGTGACTCTGAGTCCATGGCGTTCACCTTTAGAGCGTTTTATCGTCAAAAAGAAACGCCTGAAATACCGTCCCGTCATGGAGCAAAAAACGCCCACGCGACGTTTTGGGAATGCGGTCAGCGGCATCCGTACTGTCAAGGATGATTTGAGAAAGAACGTTATCTGCCCGCCCGCAAATGCGACAATCGATGTTGTTTTTGATTTGACCCGCAAGGATGTTGGCATCAGGCCGTTGTGTTGCCAAAATCAAATGGATACCAAAAGCGCGCCCCTGCCGTGCGATGGTTGCCAGCCTGCTCTCCACCTGCGCGACCTGTTCTTTCTGTTCTTTGCTCAAGCCGGTCTTATCCAGCACCTCTGCCACCTCATCGCAAGCGAAGATATAGCGGGGCAGATTTTCATCTGTGGTCGCATTATATTCGCCCAAATTGGCGCAGCCAGCATTCTTGAAAAGCCGCTTGCGTTCCTCCAAGATAGCAAGAAGTTCGTCCAGCAGCGGCACCAACTCCTCCAAGGTAAAGCAAAAGCGGCAATGTTCGTGCCAAACGGCGGGGTAATCCACGCCGCCCTTAAAGTCCGCCACGCAGACCACCGCGCCCTTTTTGATGGACTCCATCACGAGCAGCTTGAGCAGGACGCTTTTCCCACTCCCGGTAGAACCTCCGAGGAGAATGTGCGGTGTTGTTGCCAAGTTTACAGTCACAAGCCCAGCAAGGCCGCGTCCCAGTACCAGCACAAAATCCTCGCGGCTTAGATAGCGATTTGTCCATGGAAGTATAGCAGGCAGCGCACCGCTGGCAGGGACAACTCTCAGCTGCACGGTACGGTTATTTTTGCCCTGTTCGATGGAAATAATGTTAATATCCAATGCGCTTTCCAGTTTTTCGCGGTGATCCTCAAATTGCGTGAGGTGTACGCCGTGACTGAGAAAAGTCAGCACCTCCACTGTTTCATCTTCCTTGTGTCGGTCTATGAGAACAGGATGCTCTCCTGCTGCGTTTTTAAGCCCAATGCGTTGAATGTCCTGCGCGATGGAAAGAAAACCACGCGGCAGTCCCGCCGCAGCCGTTCCAAAAGCCGCCAGCATTACGCCGAAGATGGCGAATGCCATCCCGTACAAGCCACGCTCAAACGTGGCCAATGCGCCATCTGGCACAGTCAGCATCGCCAGCAGGAGCAACAGCACGAAAGCAACCACGGCAATGATTGCCCGCGTCCGCGTCTGACGGTCTGAGCGAATTCTTCTCATCCCGCTTTTGATGAAGTGCCACAGCACCTTGATTTTGAAATCCGTTGTCATAAAATTCTCCTGTTTATATTTGCGCTTGTAACGGTAACGAAGAGGGTGAGGGTAATACTAACCTCACCCTCTGCACTGTCCGAATTTTGTCATTCCGATAATGGCAGCCTCTCCAACGCCGCTTCACGAAGTTCATTGTAGCCTGCGTATCCCACCATAGCTTGCGTATACCTACAGAAATGGTCACCATCGCGGAAGCAATATGTTATGTCTGTCAAGCGGCGAAAGAACTGCTCTATCGGGTCAGATTTTTGCAAACTTGGTGGAACCATTAACGCATATAGTGCTTCCGGTGGGAAGATTGAAGCGATGTAAACCTCATCCCAGAGGGCAAAAATATTGGTGTAGCGGGCGTGAATCTGGGATTTGTACTCATCTAAAATTGAGAGAAGTACTCCATAGGGGATGGTTCCTTTGAACTCATCCAAGAACAGTATAGGCTGGCCACGATACAAATCGAACCCGCCATTCAGATAATCCGTAACGTGGTAAAGCTTGTTTTCACCGTACTTCTCACAAAGCTCTACATATTTGTAAGATTTCCCCGTACCGGAATCGCCTACCAAATAATGGGATTTTATTTCCCGCACCACAGGCGTTTCGCGACGCCTCCTGTCCATGTATTCAGCCGTAATCATACGTTCATACCGGCGGAAACGGAACTCCTGTTGAAATATCTCCTCAGGCGTCAGACCGGCATCCAGCAAAGAAGCGATTTCGTCCAAGTCACTGCGCTTGCCCTGCGCTGCTTTGATCTCGCCGTGACGGACGATACAAATGACCTTCTCGCCCTTCTCATCAAAAGGTGGCCGTTTCTCAATATAAGCCTCTGCCTGAGCCTTACTGCCCTTAGTAGCTTCAAAGTGCATCCCTGCGGCATAGCTTGATTTAACCGCGGAGAATCTCATGGATTTAGTGTCTTCCAGCACCATGTGAATGTGCGGCAGGCCATCCGCCGAAACGCAGTAAGCCCATGCTCCTGTCCTATCTGCTCCACCGACCAACCATTCATCACGCAGGCGGTAACATACTTCCTCAGGCGTGCCCATGTATCCGTGTTCGGCAGGATTGTTCAAAACTGCAAACCACGATTTTGTGACGGTATCTTTCACTGCTGTTTTCCTTTCCCGGTAAGGGCAGCCACAAATCATCCTCTACCGTTTTTTAATCGTGCAAATCCCAGTTTTGACCGCCCCGAAAAAGAGAAGCCCACGGAGACTTTTTGTGAAGCCCCGTGGGCTTTGATGGGGCGGTCGAATTAGAATTTTGCGACACGGACATTATCCGCAGTGACGGTGATGATCGGGCGCTTGTCAATATAGTATAAGTGAATTTCCAGCCCCTCGAATTCGACGTGCGGCATCTTGTCGACCGTGGCATCATCAATGCGAGCGTCGCCAGGGACAGACACCCGCAGGGTCATATACTGCCGGTCTTGACAGAATACCGTGTAGTAGCAACCCTCTACTTTCTCGGTCTTCTTTCCGCCCTCGTACACAAACTTTGGAGCGATATTTGTAAGGACAATACGGCGGCCAAGCGTTGCCTTAGCATCGATTTTCAAATCCCTAAGCTTAATCATAATTAAATCCTCCATAAAGAATTTGGTGTATTTAGAACTTTTCAGCGGCCGTTGAGTGCAGCTTTCCTTGCTGCTGACATCAGCATAACACTTTTTTGTAATTTTGTAAGACACACCTTTTTGCCGGTTTCTTTGTCTCACTAAAGTGTCATACTAAAAAGAAAAGGGGGCGAATCGTCAAGCGATTCGCCCCCTTTGGCCACTCACGGACTCGAATCAAGCATATCCGCGAGCGTACCCAAAGAGATATCGAGTACCTTCGCCACCGCCTTCAGCGTTTTGGTGCTGAATCCGCGGTCGATAGCACAGTGTTCGATATCACGGTAGGTACGCAGGCAAACACCTGCGCGGTCAACGATGTCCTGCTGGGTCAGGCCCAGCTTCTTGCGGAGCCGCCACACGGACGTGCGGGTCTTGGTTGCCATGGTTGCTTGCTATACTCAAGACCGCAAAGAGCGCATTTGCAATCGGGTTTGTGCTTCTGCGTTGACCCCTTTAGAATTATTTAATTGCTCCTTTCGTCGCGCTCTGCCGCTTCGACCCCCTCAATCCACATTGACCAGTGTGGTAAGAAAGCCGAAGTGTTTTTCTCCTTTCTTTTGTGCGTAAGGTATGTTTCCCGCTAAGGCGTACCCTATCCGCACATAGTTTGGGGGAGGATTGGACATACCATCCCCTTGGCTCCTCCCCAAAGAATCTTCTTTGATACCGCCAGAGCAGGGATTGCTGGCACATACAGCATCTCTTTTGGTAGTTGATCCTCGTGGCCTTTCGTGCACGGACACACGATTCGCAATGTACAAACAGACCAACTTGTCGTACATTGCTGGCGAAAGAACTGGAATTAGAAAACTTAATTGCAAAACAATGGACTACCTGCAAGGGGTCTGTCTCCCCGTAGTGCCACTGCTTGCGGACACAGCCGCCATGGTCTCCACCGCCTGCCAGCTCATTAGGTAGAGGGACGAACTACGCCAAAACTGACAACCACGCTTTCTTTTGCGATAAAAATGTCCGCGGCAAAAGGGGCAGTGCGATTATCCTATTTATAAGATACCATACCGCGAAATCTTGTCAACCACTCCGACGCTGCAAATTTTTATCAGCATTAGCACAGCGTCCACAGCCCGTCAAGGCAGCAAAATTTTACGAAAGATAAAATTTTGCGCGAGTGACCTCCGGTCAGCCTTGACGGCCTATGTCCGCTGTGCGTTTGGTGGTGAAAGCGAAGCGAGCGAGCCGCACGCTTCGCGAATTCACATGATAGGAGATGCGATACCATGAAAGAAACCACCAAAATGAGCCGGGCTGTCTGCCAGTTGGAGCACATCTATAATAACCTTAATGCGGACTTCTTTGCCGGAGAACTGCCTGTTCCGATTATTACCGTACAGAGCAAGCCGGGAACATACGGGCACTGTACCACAGCAAAAGTCTGGCAGCGCAAGGACGGAGGCGCGTATGAACTGAACATTGGCGCCGAAGTTCTGAATTACCCAATCGAGGAAACTTTGGATACCATGTTGCATGAGATGGTACATCTCTATTGCCGCGAGAACGGTATCAAAGAGGTTAGCCGGGGCGGAAAGTACCACAACGGAAAATTCAAAGTGGTCGCCGAAGCCCACGGTTTGACTTGTATCCCGTGCGGACAATACGGCTGGAATACCACGCCGGGAGAAAATCTCGTTGAATATGCACTTTCAAAAAACTGGAACGAAATCAAAATCGGACGCAGCAGCTTGCCGCCGTTCATCCGCACGGGAGCTGCCGCGGAGACGACTCAGGCAGGAGCCAGTACCTTACCGGGCGGCAAACGCCCCAGCAGCACCCGCAAGCTGGTTTGCCCCCAATGCGGACAGTCTGTCCGCGCTACCAAAAAGGTCAATATCCTTTGCGGAGACTGCATGGTGCAGATGGTCGAGGTCGGGTAAAAGAAAACGCGCACACCAAGGAAATCTTGAATGTGCGCGTTCAACTTTTGTATGTTGTTGCTTAAACCCGCAAGCAGATACTAAAAGGCAGTGGACAATATAGGCTTTTACACGATCATTCTGTTTGCCATAGCTTTTTTGCTCAATGCTGCCACAAGTACATTACGCGGTGGACAAACAGACGCTAAAACTATATCTTGAAAGCAAGGCTGCGGGTTGCCGCTACTGTCTGCCCGGATAGGCCCCGCATATAGTACAGAGTTATTCAAGGAGACCGTATGGTTCCTTTGTGCGTGTTTGTAGTTATCGCCATATGAAAAAGCAAGAATATTCACTTCGTTAGTATGCTCTGCAATAAATTTATGTAGGTCAAGCGCAGTACTTGAAGAAATATAGTCCGCAAGTAAATCTTGTAATACCCATATGGTTTTTCCGTGCCAGGCCATAGCTGCTTGTGATTTCACAATCAGTTGACTTGCCATTCTTGCCCATACTTGGCGATAGTTTATGCCGGGGGCTAAATGAGGCTTTCCTAGCATACAGTCCTCAAAAGCCTGTGGAATGCAGCTTCTCTTCTTCTTGTTGCCGCCAGATGTGCTAGATGTCATAACTTCCACTATTACAGGGGTACCAACAGGAAAATCTTCAATATAGATTTCTCCATCACGGCGTGCAAATGTATGGCCGCTGTCGCGCAGGTTCTTTTGTAGTATACTCCACTCTAAACCTGAATCAGCAATTGCTTGTTCTTGTTTCACCCTGCCTAATGGCATCAGAACATAATCAAAAGTATAATCAAAAGCAGATGCATCTTCATCGTCACTTTCGTTAATATACTTGACTTTAGCTTCTGCCCATATGCCTATTTCCGTACCTCTAGGAAAACCGCATTTTTCTATAAGCTTTGTTTGCGTTTCGCCCCTCAAAATATGGTTGTCTGCTTTTTTACCCATATACAGCAAACGGCGGGGGCATATAATCCACGGTGATGTATCATCAGACATTTGAATAGAGCATACGCCAGACGGAACACGGTTTAATCCAGGAAAGAGTTCTTTAAGCTCATCATGCTCTCTTAAATCAATATCAGACATAAAGCGATTTCCGCCGCCATCGCACAAATCAGAGATAAAAGGACAATACGCTTGTTTTCTTGATTCAATAACAGCGGGACTGTTGTCATCTACAGGATATCCGAGCAGTTCGTATATCTTTGGCATAGAATAACCTCCTTTACTTTCTCCGCTATTGCCTTTGCTAAAGGCGGCGGAACAGAATTTCCTACTTGCCTGTGTTGATCCAAATCCTTTACTGTTCCCGTCCTGCCACGGATAGGCCCTCTTAAAACATAACTGTCAGGATAACCATGAATGCGCATATATTCACGCGGGGTCATATATCTATCTTCTAAAGGGTGATAGAATATCTCACCGCCTCGCAAGGTGTTTGACGGCTTGCTACGGTCAAGGCGCAAAAATTTTGTTGTATCTTTCTTTGTTAATCCGCCTATTTGTTCCTTTGGCAGATGTGTCTGCGATGAAAGGCTTTTGCCTTCTGGAACGCCATGAATACGTTCCCGGTCACGCCGTGGAGTCACATCATAATGGCTATTATCTGGTATTTCAGAAGTGTCAGATTTTGCTACAGGTTCTCCAAGCCCATTTATAACGTCACCCACAGTTCTATATGGCGGAAGATTAAACAAACTCATAGCTCCCAATGGTTTGGAATGTGTCGGGTTAGGAAACTGAAAACCATTTGGTTTCTTTGTTGCAACTATGAAAACCCTTTCCCTTAACTGCGGAACACCATAATCAGCCGCAAGCATAACCCTCCATTTGGGTACATAGTTTAACTCTTCCAGTTCCTTTATAAATTGGTCAAAGACACCGCCTCGCGTTCCTGATAAATCTTTCGCACTAAGCAAGCCCTTTACTTGCTCTATCATAATAGCACGGGGCTGTATAACCTTTGCATAACGAACCATTTGAAACAGCAATAAACCTCGTTCATCAAGTAATGATTGCTGTTTTCCTATTTGTGAGAAGGCTTGACAAGGTGGCCCACCAAACAACAAATCCACTTCGCCGGGATTGTATCCTAAATCTTCAAGTATTTGCTGGGGTGTGAACGCTTTTATATCGCCCTCATAAACAACTGTTTTTCTTCCCTCTCTGGAAATGTTTTCTCGCAATGTTTCACAACAATTTTTATCAACCTCAAGGCAAGCCAATATATTGAACCCTGCTTGCTGAACTCCGATGTCCATGCCACCAGCTCCCGAAAATAGAGAAATTGCAGTTAATTTGTTATCCATTATTCTTTCCGCCTTTGTCAACATAGTGCTATGTAGACGTTTTGCAACAGGCCAAACCAAAACCGCTGAGTTTCTTGTTTTTCATCTTCGCAGTTTTTCCAGTATGCCGCAAACTCTTCTGCTGCCACCCGCTGCTGAACCTCTGTCATAGCGTGCCCTAAAGGAACTTTCCTAACAAATTATATTGTATCATAATGCTGCGCTATTTGAAAGTGTACGTTCAAAACTACAAAAAGAAATGGTTTACCGCCGGAATAGCTGTAAACCATTTTGTGTTACATGGCTCGTCCTTGGCACTCACCTTTTACTCACCTTTTTGCTGGGGAGATACATTGATTTACATGGACTTATGTGAGCCAAAAAGTTTTGAATTTCTCAAAATATGGAGATATATGGACATTTATAAAGATACTTGGCAGGTGGAAATGCCCACGATTCCTAATTTCATATATCTCTACATCTCCTTAAAAAATCTTTGTTTTATGGGGTTTTGCGGCTTTTTTGGGCTTATGCCATTTTTACGCCATTTCTTCATTTGGATTTATAGGATTTCATCAGTCTATACTACAAAATTATAACAGATAGATTCTTTTCCCTCAAGGTGTTTTTTTAGAATTTTGTGGTCATATGATCTATCATTATACTGTATCCTAAGTCAAAACAGGAGGACACCCATTGGGTATCCTCCCGCCTCAAATATCTATTGGGTTTTCATCGCCTGGTCATGATATAACGGTCTTTATACTCCAACACGGCTATTTCTCCGTATATTATACCAAGTGCCGCTTCTATCGTCGCACGGTCGGTATTTCTCATATCAATTTCGGTCACTATGGTGCCGTCTTGCATCAGCAGCAGGCGGTCGCAGTAGCTTAGGGCAAAGTTGGGGTCATGCAGGGTGATAAGCCCCGCTTGCTGCCGCTCATGCAGCACCTCTCTTATTTTCCCCAGCACCATATGCCGGTTGACAAAATCCAGCGCGCTGTCCGGCTCGTCCATCAGCATCACCGGCGTATCCTGCGAAAGGGTGCGCGCCAGTATCACCAGCTGCTTCTGCCCCTCGCTCAAGGTGGCATAGTCCCGCCCGGCCAGCTCCGCCAGTCCCAAATGGGTCAGATGCTCCATGGCAATTCGGCGGTGTGCCTCCCCGGGGGAATCTAAAAGGCGCAGCCGGGCGTTAAATCCCATCAGTACGACCTCCAGCACGGTTTTACCCATGATAGGGCTGCCGCGCTGCGGGATATAGCTCATCAGGCGGGCACGGCTTTTTTCGTCCAAGTGGGTGGTTTCGGTCTCCCCCACCATACAGCTGCCCTCTTTCATCGCCAGCAGACCGCAGGCGGCGCGCAGTAGAGTGGTCTTGCCACAGCCGTTCAGCCCCAGCAGCGCACAGAATTCCCCGCCTTCTACCGCAAGGGAAGCACCGCGGACAATTTCCCTGCTGCCATATCCGGTGTGGATATTCCGCAAAGAAAGCAATGCACTCATACCTTGCCCTCCTTGCGCTTACACATAAAGTACACCAGCACCGGCACACCAATAATGGTAGTAAGAATACTGATGGGCAGCCCACCGGCATACAGGCTGCGGGCAAAAATATCTGCCACCAGCATTACGGCAGCGCCCACCATGGCGGAAAGCACCATAGTATCGGTATTTTCCCGTTTTATCATCATGCGCGCGATGTGTGGGGCGATGAGCCCGATAAAGGAGATCAGCCCCGTAATGCTGACGATTGAGGCGACCAGCAGGGTAGAAAGGGTAAGCACCGTCAGCCTTACCCGATACAGCCGCACTCCCAGTGTTCGGCATTCCTCTTCATTCAAAGAGAGAAGCCCCACCTGACGGTGCAGCAAAAACAGCCCCACAAAACCGATCAGCCAGAACGGCAGGATAGAAAGCACCTTGGAGGCTGTGACACCCGCAAAGGAGCCCATTGTCCAATATTCAATGGCGGCCAGGTTGGATTCGCTGTCGGCATAGTACTTCAGTAGCATAATGACCGACTTGGCGACCGCCGAGATAACGATACCCGCCAGCACATAGGTGGCGGTGGTATTGGCACGGGTCGCCTGCACCAACAGCATCACAAACGCCACGGCAAGCAGCCCGCCCGCGAAGGCGCCTAATGCAATGCCGCCCACGCCGATGCCGACACTGACGATGGCAATGGCGGCGCCCAGATTGGCACCGCTGGAAACACCAATGATATCGGGGGACGCCAACGGATTGCGAAAGATCATCTGATAAACGGAGCCGGCAACGCCCAGCCCCGCGCCAGCCATCACACCCATGCAGGTACGGGGCAACCGCAGCGTGAAAAAGACCTTGCGGGTCATGGCACCGACCTCCCCACCGGTCAGGATAGAAATGATCTCCCGTATCGAAATGGGGTAATTGCCGATGCAGATGGAGGCAATAAAGCCCACGGCAATGCACGCCCCTACCAGCCAGTAGGAGCGGATCACGGGTTTTCGGTTTTGCAGCATGGTTTCCTGCATGTTATCTCCCTCTAATTCCACAGTGGGCTTATTGTACCGCATACGCCGTTAAAAAGCAAACAACGGGCAGAAAAAACGGGATACCGCACGCAGCAGTATCCCGTAGGTCGTTCCAAAGAGGAATCAGGCTGCCTGATCCAACGCAACATGGAAGCCGTAGAAGGTGGAGTAGAACTCATCGGCATCTGCGGCAAACTGCTCGGCGGTGTACAGCTCGGGGTGCAGGGTATGCAGCATCCACAGGGTACCCAGGATACCGGAGGGAACGGGGGAATCCCAAGCCTCAAAGCCGACAGGCATCTGATAAACGGCACCGTTCTTCACGGCGGTCACATCGGCAAAGGTGGCGTTGTTCAGCACATCCTCTGCGGTGTAGTCAGGGCTGCTTACGGCAAAGTTATCGGTGGGGATCACAATTACATCGGGGTTCATGGTCAGGAAGGTCTCGTTATCAATATCAGTCCAGGAGGTACCCTCCAGCACATCACCAGCGTTCTTGCCGCCCGCGGTGGTGATGAGGGAAGCCTGATACATCTCCTTGGGGGCGGTGCGCAGGATATCGCTGGTGCTGCCGATATACACGACAGGCTTCTGCTCATCGGTCAGGTCCTTGGTCAGCTCGGCCACTGCCGTTAGCTTGGCGTTGTAGTACTCGATCAGCGCGGTCGCTTTCTCCATGCTGTTGGTGGTGGTGCCGATGAGAGTGAACATCTCCATCAGCTGCTCATGGCTTTCCGGTAGGACCAGCAGGGTGGCAATGCCCATCTCGGAAAGGGTCTGGGCGGTGTCCTTCTGCTTCATGGGCAGGATAACGAGATCGGGGTTGGCATTGACGCAGGCTTCCAGGTCAAAAGCCTTGGCGGAGCCGACATTGGGCAGGTCGATAAGGGCGGGAGCCGCCAGCTTGTAAATGGGGCGCTTGGCGGATTTATCCTCGATGCCGACCATCTTATCGGAAAGTCCCAGCGCGATGCAGGCGGAGGAGGAAATGTAGTAGCCGGAAACGATGCGCTCGGGCTCTTTCTCCAGGGTAACTTCGCGACCGGCCATATCCGTCACGGTAAGGGGGTAGGTGATGGCGGGGGTGGGAGCAGGCTCGGGATCGGGGGTAGGTGCGGGCTCATTGCCGCAGGCGGCAAAGGAAGCCGCCATGATGACTGCCAGCAGCAGTGCCAGCAGTTTGTTCATACGCTTCATAAATCTTCTTTCTCCTTTTATCTAATTGTAGAATAGCGTACCGTTATTCTACTTCATGTTAAACCGTTTGTCAATATGGAATGAAAGGACTGAATCGTTTCGCGGTTCAGCATAATAAGCGCTGGATGTCCCGCGCGCTTATCCGCTGGTCAGCATTCCCGCAAAATCCGGGATAAACAGAAAACCGGTCCGGAACACCTTGCTCTGGTGTTCCGGACCGGCAGCTATTTGCCTATTGCATATGGGGCAGGACTTACACTCTCGCCATAGCCTCCTGGAAGTCCTTCTGATCGCAAAAGATCTCCTGCTTGTAGGGGTTCTTCTTCTGGGCCTTTGCCCGCTTGATGATGGAAGCCAGGATGACCACATTTACCACCAGCGCAATAATAGCCACAACGCCCTGCGCAGTGGGGTTCGCCGCCGTGGGACGAACTGCGGGGTTCATAAAGCCATCGGCGTAGACAGAAGTGATGGTGGTAAATACGCTATTATCCTGGAACAGCGGGAATACCTGGGCAAACATGCACCACAGGGCCAGGGTGTTAGCACGGTTCTGGATCCAGCCGCCCTTGTTCCAGAAGTGGTTGGCAAAGGTGGGGGCCAGCAGCAGCGCCAGACCGCAGTACCAGGAGTGGGTGGGCAGGCAGTTGTAGGTGTACTCAAAGTTCCACAGGTCATAGGCCAGGATGTAGCACCAAGTCATATCAGGCCACAGCATGTCTTTCTTGTCCTTGGAAGAGTAGATGCCCCACCAGGCGGTCATGCAGAAAATGTTAATGATACCGGCTATGCCGTTCACCCAGTTCCACCAGCCGCCGTACAGCCACACATTCTCGGAAGAGAGCCACCAGCGGTCGCCGAATTCCATCATGGCCTTGGCGCCGCGGATGCCGGATTCAAAGTCACTGGCCACAGCGATGAGAATATTGATGGCAACAATGGCAAAGGGGAATACCTTGAACCAGTCGGTCTTGCCGATGCTCCACTTATATTTCAGCATCATAAAGCCGATGCAGCCCGCGGTGGCGGCATACAGCTTGGCATAGTGGAACCAGCTGTTCATGTTGGTGTAGGTCTGGTTGTTCAGTGCCCACTCGGCGCCATTGGCTGCGCCGATATAGATGGCGATGAAATACACTGTCAGCACAGCAGGCAGCGCCAGGAAGCAGATGATACCACCGGTCTTGGTGCGGCGGGCAAATTCATTGGCCAGCACCAGGCCGGTGAACACCAGCACGAAACCCAGCAGCTGATAGCCGGCAGTCTCGCCGTAGAGTTGGAATAACATGTTACATTCCTCCTGTTGATTTTTTGGAAACCCTCATAGTAACCTCACGGGCCGCATAGCCTGGCCTGTCTGGCCATACCAGATGGAACAGACTTCATTACCCGCCCCGAATATATCACGATAATTCATAAATGTCAATCATTTAACAAGAGAATTTCGTATAAAATGGTTGAAAAATTCTGAAAATTATCCTAAAATAGAGAAAAACGCCTTTGTGGTATGTGGCCATACCACAGCGCTGCTTAAAAAGGGGAACCTGTCATGGAATTTGAAAAACTCATATCTCCCTCCCTCAAGGAGCTCTTTATCAGTAATATCGAAGCCAAGATTCTTTCCGGTGAACTACCGGTGGGACAGCAGCTCCCCCCGGAGCGCCAGCTGGCTCAGTCGATGGGGGTCAGCCGTGCGGTGGTCAATAGCGGCATCGTGGAGCTGGAAAACCGCGGCTTTTTGGATGTCCGTCCCCGGGTGGGCACCTTTGTCGCCGATTACCGCCGGGCCGGCACGATGGAAACTCTCAAATCCATTATGACCTATAACCGCGGCCGGCTGCGTAACGAAGAGATCCGCTCCATTCTGGAGGTGCGGGATGCCCTAGATAAGCTGGCCGTCGCTGATATCATCCCTCATGTCACCGAATTGGATAACATGCTGCTGCTGGAAAAAGTGGAAGCCATTCGTCAGGCAAGGGATAACCGTCAGGCGGCGGAGGCTGCATTTGCCTTCCAGCACGAGCTTGCCATGCTCAGCGGCAATACCCTGCTGCCGCTCATCTTCCGATCGTTCTATTCCTCGGTGCTGGTCCTGTGGGAGCGCTTCTGCGCCTTACATGGTATCGATACCCTGTATCAGACCAGCTGCCGCCTGTGCGGCCATATTCGAGATAAGGATATCCCCGGCGCCGTCGCCTGGATTGACTACTGTACCCGGGAGACCGTTTCCGGCAGTCGCCGCATCTACTACTAAACACACATACAAGCGGCACAGCCCACCCCCAAAAGGAGCCATGGCTATGCCGCTTTTCTCATTCTCCCGTTTCTTCGGGGATGTCATTTTCTATCGTTCGGATCAGCTTGGCCGGCACCCCGCCCACAAGGCAGTTATCCGGCACATCCTTTGTCACCACCGCGCCTGCGGCTACTATCACATTGTTCCCTATGGTCACGCCGGGCAGGATGGTCACATTCCCGCCGATCCACACATCATTGCCGATAGTCACCGGTTTGGCCACGCTCAGGTGTTTCCGCCGTCCCATAGGGGAGATGGGATGGTTGACGGTGGCGATCAGGGTGTGCGGACCAATCATAACATAGTCCCCGATACGCACCGGCGCACGGTCCAGTATGGAAACATTATAGTTGGCCAAAAAGTTCTTTCCAATAAAAATGCTTTTTCCGTCATCGCAGCTGAAATAGGGCATTATGGCGGCGTTTTCTCCCACGCTGCCAAAAAGCTCCCGCATCACAGCCGCCCGCTCCTCTTTGGCCTCCTTGGGCAGCGCGTTCAGCCGGCGGCACAGCGTCATTGCCCGCAGCTTCAGGGCGTCTATTTCCGGTGCCCACATGTCATATTCCAGACCGGCGTGCAGCTTTTCCAGTTCCGTCATTTCGTTTCCTCCTTCTCCTTCAGGCTCGCCGCCAATAGGCAAAACCGCCGCCCCGTTTAGGGACGGCGGCTCTCTTTTCAGAATACGCCCGGGCCTGTGCGGGCATGGCCTGGCACAGCTTTGCCCTTATCTTAGCCCAGCTTCTCCAGCGCGGTACGGATGCGGCGCAGCGTCTCCTCGCGGCCCAGCACCACCGCCAGCTCTATGCCGCCGCCGGGGGTAAACTGCTTGCCGGAAACAGCCACACGCAGCGGATACAGCAGCCAGCCGTTTTTTACGCCCAGCTTCTCTATCTCCGCAAAGAGCGCCGCATGGATCGCCTCGGCGTTCCACTCCGGCAGGCTCTCCAGGATGGGCAATACCGCGGTCAGCGCTTCCCGGGCGGTCTCGGGGGTGGTCTTCATCTTTTTGCTGGTATACAGCTCAATGTCATAGTCCGGCAGCGCGTCAATGAAGTCCACCTGCTCCGGGATGTCACTCAGCGCCTCGCAGCGGGTCTGCAGCACGGTGCACAGCTCCCGCAGGTCGGCGGTCTCACTCTTCACCGTCTTGCGGATCCAGGGCAGCGCCTTCTCGTAGAATTCCTCAGGGGAAAGCTTGCGGATATACTCGCCGTTGATGTAGCGCAGCTTCTGCATGTCAAAGATCGCCGGGCTCTTGGTGATGCCGGAGATATCAAAGATCTTTACCAGCTCCTCCAGCGAGAAGATCTCCTGGTCACCCTTGGGGCTCCAGCCCAGCAGCGCAATGTAGTTGAGGATGGCCGGGGTCAAAAAGCCCATCTGCACCAGGTCCTCGTAGGAGGCGTCGCCGTGCCGCTTGGAGAGCTTGTGGGTGGCGTCCCGCATGACGGGCGCGCAGTGAATGTATTTCGGAATCTCCCAGCCGAACGCCTCGTACAGCAGGTTGTACTTGGGCGCGGAGGAAAGATACTCATTGCCGCGGATCACATGGGTGATGCCCATGGTGTGGTCGTCCACCACATTGGCAAAGTTATAGGTTGGCATGCCATCGCCCTTGATGAGAATCTGATCGTCCAGCGTGCTGCATTCCACGGTCACATCGCCGTACACCTCATCATGGAAGGTCACGGTTCCTTCAGTGGGCACCTTCTGCCGGATGACATAGGGGATACCCGCCGCCAGCTTCTCGGCGACCTCCTCCTTGGAAAGATTGCGGCAGTGACCGTCATAGCGGGGTGCCATGCCGGAGGCCTCCTGCACCTTACGCACCTCGTCCAGCCGCTCCTTATCACAGAAGCAGTAGTAGGCGTGGCCGCTTTCCACCAGCTGCTCGGCGTATTTCTTAAACATACCCATTCGCTGGCTCTGGATATAGGGGCCCACCGGGCCGCCGATATCGGGACCTTCGTCCCACTGCAGACCGGTTTCCTTCAGCGTCTTATAGATGATCTCCACGGCGCCTTCCACCTGGCGCTCCTGGTCGGTGTCCTCTATCCGCAGCAAAAAGCGTCCGTTGTTGCTCTTTGCTACTAGATAGGCAAACAGCGCCGTCCGCAGGTTGCCCACATGCATATAGCCGGTGGGGCTGGGGGCAAAACGGGTCCGTACATGGTCAAATTGGAACATAATACATCTTCCTTTATCTTCAGTAGTATCTCATAGGAGTTTACCCTATATTTTTACCCATATATACTACCGCCAACAGCCCCTCACTGTCAAGGAAAAACTGTGCTGTTCGCCCCAATGGGGGAGAGACGCCGCAGGGGAATGGCAGGCGCCGCTGCCGCGGGGCCGTCCTCGGCCAACCGGCGGCCCGCGCCCCAGCCCCCGCGACCCGTTTTCCCGCCGGTAAATTGCAAAAAGGGCGGTCCCGCCGCAAGGCGGGACCGCCCTTTTTCTGTTACCACTTATTATATACCTTTTCCGCAAAGCCCAGCAAATTCTCGATCTTCAGCACCCTGCCGTCATCCAGCCTCGCCGTGCCGTTAAAGTAGCCGAACACCTGATGCTGGTCGCTGCAAATAATACCTACATTGGTGCAGCTCGCACGGTCCAGCACCGGGGTAAAGTCCATCTCAAACCGCCCATCGCTGCTGGTGAATTTCCACGGGCTCATAAAGTCGTCCTTGCCGTCCTTCTGCGGGATCAGGAAGGTCAGCTGCTCCAGCTTGTGCGCCGTGCCATCGTAGAACAGCATATTCTCGCTGGCGGCACTGGTATCGCCAAAGCCATACCCGATATTAAAGCCAAAGGGTCTGCCCTCCACTGTGCCGTTGCCGCTGCCCCAGTACCAGGTGTTTTTGTAGGTCCATACGCCGCGGCCCCAGTCCAGGGTGGCATAGCTTTCCTCGGGGTCAAATTCGATCACCTGCCCGTCAAATTCCACCCGGCCGGCAGCCTTCATGCAGTTGATCTTCTGGTTGTAGTAAAAGGCCTTTTTGTCCTCCGCAAAGGGCGTCACGATCACCATGGAATCCTCCGGCTCTTCCGTCAGGGTAAATTCCGCCGCGATCGGCTTTTTATTCATAAAATTCTGTACCCAGGCCGTCAGCTTCCGGGTACCGTCCGGCAGCACCTTAAAGCAGAAATCAGCGTTTTTGCGCTTCACCGCCACATCTCCCTCGGCGCTGCTGGCAGGGAAACCGGTCTTTCCGCCAGGGAAAGGATAGATGATATTGCAGGTGTGTTCCCACGGCCGACTAAAATCCAGCAGCGAGAAGCCCAGCAGTCCCATGTAGCTGTTGTCGTCTATGGTCAGCGCCACACCCCACCTTCCGTTCATGATGAGGTAGTAGTCCCATTCCTTGATGCGGTGGGCCGCCGCCTTGATCGCCCGGCGGTCGTATGCCTTGATGAGACGGCGGGCATAGCCCGCTTCGCACAGCTCGCCCCGTTCGTTCAGCAGCGGGCCGGCGTTGGTCAGTTCTTTCTGCATGGGGTGCCTCCTTCGTTCTGTCATCAGTTTTAGCGGAGAACCGGTTTTTCGCGGGGGTGCCTTTTCGCAGAACCTCTGCAGGGAGCCGGCTCGGGCCGCAGGCCAAACCGTCCTGCG
>ERZ827490.1077-NODE-1077-length-37846-cov-4.901008_pt1 | contig 37846 bp, 30 predicted proteins | sample MGYA00519770_ERZ827490 | MGnify/ENA primary metagenome ERZ827490 (study PRJEB31778, sample SAMEA3449324) | human gut metagenome | biome: human gut; feature: human-associated habitat; material: faeces | place: United Kingdom | collected 2010/2012 ...
CCGCCATTAGGGCTTTAGTGTCCTTGTATGAAACATCCTTTGTGCTGTTACGGATTTGATGTATAATACATTGCTGTACTTCGGTTTTCGGATATACGGCGGATATTGTCTCGGGGAAGCCCGTAAGACCGTCGACACAGGCAATTAAAATATCCTCAACCCCTCTGTTTTTCAGCCCGTTAAGTATTGAAAGCCAATGTCTGAGCTTTTGAGAATAAATAACGCCACCTATGTATATAAAATGTTTAAAAAGAGCGTAGGCGCCTCGCCTAAAGAATACAGAAACAGGTTTAAAAATAATTTCTAAAAAAACACTTAGACAACTAAAAAGACAGGCAATTGCTCAAAATCACAACTGCCTGTCTTTAAATTTTATTTTAGCTTCTTAGCCCTAACTATTGGCAAAAAGCTTTTATTTTACTATTCCGGTTCAGAAAAATTCCTTATCATATTATTTTTACAAATATCACCTGCATCGGCTGTAATTCCGAAATCGGCATATTTGAATATCGGTGCGTCCTTATCGGAATTTATTGCTATTACCGTTCCCGATTGCTTTATTCCCGCAATATGGTGCACCGCGCCCGAAATACCCACCGCGATATATACATCGGGGTTTACCGTTTTGCCCGTAAGCCCCACCTGAAATTCATAGGGCAGATAATCGCTGTCTACCATTTTGCGCGTTGCGGCTATACCTGCATTTATTTTTTCGGCGAATTTCTTTATTTCCGCTATTCGCTCCCGCGCGCCGTAGCCTATGCCTATAATAATTTTGTTCTGTTCTTCCTCGGCGGTGCGCACGGTCGCCATAGGCGGCTTTGTTTCGCACTTTATTTTTGCTATTATATTGCCCGAACACGCAGGACGGTACATATAAAGCGTTTCGCCGTCGGTTTCAAGCGCGGTACAGTCGGCGCAAAGCCCAGTGTTTAAAATGGCGGCAACCTGCGGCGCTAACGCCTTCGATTTAATATCGCTCCCCCACAAAACCGCGTCGGGGTGACCCGAGCGGATTTTATCCGCCGTTTTTTCGGGGGTATCGGGGTCAATTACGGTTATATTCTCCCCAACCGTTTTTGCAAACTCTTTCGGGGAATTACCTACACACCACACATTTTTAAGCTTGCTTGCACTCTCGGCGGGCTTTATTTTCTGTCTGCCTTTTTTAAGTCCCTCGTCTATTGCCCGCATCAGCTTATCGGGAGATATAAATGTGCAGCTTCGGCGGTCGGAATCGTTCTCAAAGGTTTTTAAAACGCGCGTAGGCGAGCCTTTGAGCCCGCAAAGCGAAATATCGGCGTTTATATCGTTTGCCGAAAGTATTTCAACCGGTTTGATTTTAGAGCGAATACTCGGCAGCCGCAGTTTTCGGCTTTTTTCAAGCGTTATAACCGCGGGCGCGGATATATTGCCGCCGTTCCCCAAACGGTCGGTATAAGAAAGCCCGTTTTCCGTATTTTTAAGCGACATCACGTTTGTTACAAGCGAAAATTCCAGCCGCACCGCAAGTGACGGACCTACTTGCCCCGTATCGCCGTCTACCGATTGCCTGCCGCAGAAAACAAAATCGGGGCAGAGCCTTTTTATCGCAAGGGAAAGCGCATATGATGTTGCAAGAGTATCCGCTCCAGCAAAGGCGCGGTCGCACAAAAGCACGGCGTTTTTAGCGCCGAGTCTCGTTAAGCTTTCAAGAAACGGCGCGGTTTTTTCGGGTCCCATACTTAAAAGCGTTATCTCCGCCCCGTCTATGCCGAGCGCGGTTTCGTAAGCGCTTGCGTCAAACGGGTTTATTTCGCCGTCGGCAGACTGCTTTACACAAACAACAATTTTCATTTTCTACCTCGCGTCGTATATGGGCGCCAGCGCGTCGTGTATCTTTTTATATTCTAAGAATACCTTGCGGTATTTTTCGGTATTTTCGGGGTTCGGCACGGTTACGGATTTCGGCTTGACGCACTTTGCCACCGCGTCGGCAGGGTCATTAAATACCCCCGTCGCAATGCCTGCAAGCATTGCAGAGCCTAAAGATGAGTCACTGCTTATCGTGGTCTTAAGGGTTATTCCCAAGACGTCCGCCGTCATCTGCCGCCAAAGCTCGCCCTTTGTGCCGCCGCCTATCGTCGCGGCAACAGAGCCGTATTCAATACCCAGTTTATCAAGCACTGCCTTTGAATCAAGCAGCGAATAGCACACGCCCTCAAGCACCGCGCGGGTAAAGTGCGCCCTTGTGTGGGTCGCGCGTATACCAGTAAAGCTGCCGCAGAGCATAGGGTCGGCATAGGGTGATAATTCGCCGTTGAGATAAGGATGATATATCATACCCTCGCAGCCTATCGGAATTTTTGCGGCGGCGGCGTCTAATTCCTTATAATCCCCGCCGAAGGTATCTCTGTACCAGCGGTAAGAGGCAGCGCACGCCTTTGTTGCCGTACCCGGATACCAAAGCCCCTTTGCTATATGCGAATAGTTTACAAGGTCGCGGTCGGGGTAAGGCTTATCGGTGATAACGCAAATGCGCCCCGCCGTTGCAAGCTTAACGGTAATATCCCCTTTTTGGGCGGCTCCCGAAGCGAAAACCTCCATACATGTGTCGGTTGTGCCGCAAATAACGGGCGTACCTGCTTTAAGTCCTGTTTTTTTGGCAGCGCTTTCCTGTATCTTCCCTATAACATCGGTGGGCGCCACAATAGGCGGCAAAACCGAAATATCAATTCCGCAAAGGGCGCACAGCTCGTCTGACCATTTTTGCGAAACGCAGTCATAAAGCATACTGCCCTGCGCCTCAATATAATCGGTGCAGAACACGCCCGTTAAAAAGTAGCGGATATAGTCCTTTTCAAAAAAGATATGCCCGATTTTTGAAAATACCTCGGGACGGCTGTTTTTAAGCCATAAAAGCTGCGGCAAGGTCCATATGGTATCGGGTTTATGAAAGGTCTTTTTAAATATTTCGTCGCCCTTTTCGCTCTTTAAGGCATTAGCCTCGGCGCGGGAGCGTGTGTCCGTCCAGTGAACTGCATTCATAAGCGGCGCAAAATTATTATCGCAGGGTAAAAATGTATGTGTAGCGGAGTCTACCGCTATGCAGAGTATATCTGCGGGGTTTATCCCCGATTTTTCTAAAAGCTCTGAGGTGTTTTTGCAAAGCGCCGCTATCCAGTCGTCGGGCGACTGCTCGCAGGCACCCTGTTCGGGGTAAAGGGTGGGATATTCCGCCGTGCTTTCGGCAACAATATTGCCCATTTCATCTATAAGCGTTGCTTTTGACGCTCCGCCGCCGAAATCTATGCCGAGAAGATATTTCAATTCTTTCCCTCGCTTTGTTATTTTTTCTCGATCCACTCGTGGTCGGGGTCTGAGCTTCTGTTAAAGCCCTGGTGGTCGCCCGCCATAAGCCACAGGAAATATGTCTGATACCCCGGCGTTGCCACGGTGGTATGGTAGCCGTAGGGGAACTCAACCAATTCGTCGTTTTTAACGCGGTAAGCCTCGTCTATACTGCCATCCGCCGTGTAAAGGCACTGCACCGCAAAGCCCTGCTTGGGGTCAAACAGGAAGTAATAAATTTCCTCTGCTATGCACTCCTTCGGCATATTGTCCACATCGTGCTTGTGGGGAGGAAAGCCTGCCCAGTTGCCCTCGGTAACATAAGCCTCGCCTACCGTTAAGTGCTTGGCGTTTGAGTTCTGGTCTATAATAAAGCTGGTTTCGCGCTGATAAGGCACATCTCCCAACAGCTTTAACACAACGTGATCCTCACGCAGTACCTGCGGCTCGGTCTTTTCTTCTATTAAAGAGGCACAGACCGCAATTTTAATGTGATCCCTTGCGGTAATTGTAAGCCTTTGCTCACGCGGCATATAAAAGCTCTCGGCTTTTCTGTTTTCAAAAACAGTATTGCGGTTGCCTATGTTTTCCCACTTTTCGCCGTTAGCTTCAACATCGCAGTGACCCTCAAGCATTATAAAAGCAGTCTCTTTATCTTCGGTATTGTAGCTGAGCGTTTCGCCGCCGTCAAGCTCTATCATACCGAATTCAAGCATTTTCAAAGAACATTCGCCTATTTTGCTTATGGGCGTATAGCCGTTTTTCGGCTTGTATGTTTTTTTAAAGTTCATAACCGTTCTCCTCCAAAAATTTTTTTACCGTTTCAAAATCGGGTACGCTTTCTCTGGCACCCACGCCGGTGCATTTAACAGCCGATACCGCGCTTGCAAAATAACAGCATTTAAGAAAATCGTAGCCCTTTAAATAACCCGCGGCAAACGCGCCGTGAAAAACGTCGCCCGCGCCGTTTGTGTCTGCTGCCTTTACGGAAAATGCCGGATAAGCCGTAAGGCGCGTTCCGTCATAAAGCGTGCCGCCGTTTTTACCCTGAGTTATAACAACAACATCGGGATTATATTTCTCATATAGCTTTTTAGCGGCGTTTTCCGCCTTTTTTTCACCCGTAATACCGAGAGCGAATTCCTCAGACGGGATAAGTATATCGGCATACGGCAGCAGGCTTTCCACATTATCGTAAAGCCCGCCCGCGTCGTAAAGCACCTTTGTGCCGTTTTCACGTGCGATTTTTACAGCCTCCAACGCGCCCGACATTTCGTTGCCGTCTATCATAAGCAGGTCGGCGCCGATTATAGCTTTTTTCTGCTCGTCATTAAGCTTCAAGGGCGGCAAATTGCCCTTATCAAACACGCAGGTGCGGCTTGACGCTTTAGCCGAAAGCCATATAACCGAGGTAAAGGAGCGGTAGCCCGAAAGCACTTCGATATTATCGGTTTTAACGCCGTATTTCTTAAAATCCTTTATTAAAAAGCCGCCGCCCGCGTCGTCAGACAAAACGCCGATATATTCGGCTTCTGCGCCTAATTTTGCCGCGGCGACAAGTCCCGTAGCCACGGGACCGCCGCCTGCCTGCTTTGACGACTCGGCGCGCATTTTTGTATCCTCTTTGGGGTAATTCGGCACGTTTATCAGCGTATCCATAACGCACGCGCCGATACCTACTGCTTTGTTCATTTTATCTTGCCTTTCCGTCTGCACCCGTAAGGGCTATTTTTGAAAGTGCTAATTTTTTTACGCTTTCAATCGGCTTTTTCATAAACATATCAACCGCAAGGCTTCTGTTCGGGTCGTTAAGGCTTTCAAGCGTGCCGTCCGCAAAGGCGCAGCATACGTCCGTTCCGATATTCATTTTGCGGATACCCGCGTTTATTGCCGCCTTAACCTGATCGTCCGGTATGCCGGAACCGCCGTGCAGAACAAGCGGAATCCCGCCGGTTTTCTTTCTTATTGCCGCTATTCTTTCAATATCGAGCTTCGGGGGCTTTTTGTAATGACCGTGCGCGTTGCCCACAAGCACCGCAAGGCAGGTAACGTCTACCTGTTTTACAAATTCCGCCGCTTCTTCGGGGCTTGTAAATTCGTCCATAGCGTCGTCGTTAACGCTGCCTATGTGACCGAGCTCGCCCTCAACGCCTACACCTACCGCCTTGCAGCTTTCAACAATATGCTTTGTAAGCGCAACGTTTTCTTCAAACGGATGTGTAGAGCCATCAAGCATAATGCCCGTAGCGCCCAGTCTTAACGCCTTCATAACTTCCGATTCGCTCGGTCCGTGGTCAAGGTGGAAGCAAACCGGTACGGTTGCCTTTTTAGCCGCTGCCAAAATTGCCGGGGCTAAATAATAGCCCACATACTCATTAAATAGGCGGGGATAAACCTGCATTATAACAGGAGCCTTTGCCTCTTCCGCCGCATCAAACACGCCCATAACGGTTTCGGTATTGTATACGTTAAAAGCCGGTATACAGTAATTACCCTTTTCCGCCATTCCGATTATTTCCTGTAATGTTACTAGCATTGTATTATTCTCCTAATATCAGATCTTCGATTGAAAGAACGGTTATTTTATCCTGATTAACGGACTTCAAAGCCGCATATTCCGAAACACTGGCGGTTACAACCGCGGTTTCGTGTATGCTTTCAACATTGTAAAGTCTGCGCGCGGCAACTTCTTTTATAACTTCGGGCAGATACTCAGCCATTAAAATATTTCCTGCCCAAACGGTTTCGCGGCGGTTTAAAAGCATTTCGTGCAATGTGGCATATGCCTTTATTATCGCGCGCGGTTCTTCGGTTTCCTCAATGTCGCGGGATAACTGATACGGATCCTGAAAAACAACCGTTTTGCCGGTGTTATGTGCCTTTAATTTGCCGTCCTTCAAAAGACCTGCTACAAACGAGGTATATGTAACGGCGTCTGCCTTTACCTCAATGCCGTATTCCTTATAAAGCTGTTTTACGGTTTTCGCGTCGTTCGGGTCGTAAAGCACTACCGTTTTATAATCATTAAATACCTTTGCCGCAGCTTCCATCTGTTTTTTGGTTTCGTCAGCCGCGCTGATAAGAAAATCAAGCTGCGAGCCGCTTGCAGGCTCGTCGCAAAGCACGGTAAACTCAACTCCCGCTTTTTCAAGTACCTTTATTGCTTTAATTGCTTGGCAATCTACCTTATAGCGGGCGTCCACGCCCAAATAAAGGAGCGTATCAGTCTTGGCGGAGTGAGACTCTATTGCCTTTTTAAGCTCGGCTGAAATTTCGGTTTTGCCGTAGGCATTGCCGGTTTCAAGGCAGTTATCCACAAGCTTATTTATGTATTCGGGCAGCGCGCCCTCAAGCGCCGCCTTAAGCCTTGTTTCCTTTGTGAACATAACCGGATCCCAGCCCGTAACGCAAACGTTTACGCAGCCGCCGCAGGTGCAGCACTCGTAAATATTATCCATTATTTCAGAAAGCTCGATAGCATTACGGTTTACAAGCGAAATACCGAGCGCTCGGGCGCGGGCTGTGCTTCTTTCATGGCCTGTTGCGTTGCCTATCGGGCAGATATGGTGGCACATCCAGCAAAAGCGGCAGGAATCAACATGCTGTTTAGCTTTATCAGATAAATTCATTTTCATTTCCCCCTATTAAAGACCTAACTTAAACGGATTCATAATGCCGTTCGGGTCAAGCGATTTTTTAAGACCCTCAAACACCTGCATCGCGGGACCGTACTGCTCTTTCATAAGTCTGCCGAGCTTAATGCCGACGCCGTGGTGGTCGTTTACAACGCCGCCGTGGGCTAATGCTGTCCTGACGCCGCAGGTCCAGACTGCCTGATGAAGACGGAGTGCCTCAACCGGATCCTTGGGCACATCCTTGCCGTCAATAATAAAGCGATCGTAAACCATTGCGCCCCACTCGTACCAGTGCGAGAAGTGGGCTATAAACTTCGCCTGCGGGAAGTTCGTTTCAATGGCTTCCTTCATTGCCCAATAGATTTCCTCAATCTTTCCGTAGGGAGCAATGGTATCCATTGTGCCGAACATCTGCGGAATGTCCATCATATAGCCGGGGTAGAAGAATGTAATCTTTTCGTCCCACCACTTTTTGCCGTAGTCGCTGCCCATATCCTCCGCGCCGTATTTTGCAAAGGTTTTAAGCAGAATTTTCTCCTCAACCTCTACCATTTCACGGTCGCCCTCGTAAGCAACGTTCATAAACGCGCCCTTTCTTTCAACGCCTACTATTTTCTTTATAAGCGAAGCGGTCTCCGCCTCGTCGTAAAGGCGCATAACAGAGGGCTTGAACTTCTGCAACAGCTCGCGAGATGCCTTGAAAGCACCTGTCATATCCTGGAATAAGAATCCGCGGAAACGGCGCTCCTCAGGCTGGTCGAATATTCTTATCTGAGCCTTTGTTATAATACCGAGAGTACCCTCGGAGCCTATGAATATCTGGTTTAAATCGGGTCCTGCGGCGTGTTTCGGTGCGGACGAGGTGTGAATTATATCGCCGTTCGGCAGCACAACCTCCATTTGCAGCACCATATCGTCAATTTTGCCGTATTTTGTGGAGCAAACGCCTATGCCGCGGTGCGCCAAAAAGCCGCCCACGGTTGAGCAGGTAAGGCTTGACGGATAGTGCATTGTAGCCTTGCCGACCTCGTTTGCCGCCCACTCGATATGCTTATATATAGCTCCTGTGCCGCACTCTATGTACATACCCTCGGTATTTACCTCGTAAATTTTGTTCATACGCTTTGTATCAAGCAGTATTCCGCCGCAAACCGGTATAGCGCCGCCCTGTGTGCCGCCGCCTGCGCCCCATGTGGTAACGGGGAGCTTATAGTAATTGGCGATTTTAACTACCTTTGAAACCTCTTCGGCGTCTTTGGGGCATACGATTATGTCGGCCTCCGGCATACGGCAGCCGCGATCTGCCCACATACGGGAAAGCCAGTAGTAGTCTACACTGTGGGTGACCCTGTCTATCGCGCGGGTAGAGCAGTTTTCCTTGCCCACTGCGTCCTCAAGCTCGGTTAATATCATTGCAAATAAAAATTCGTTCATCTGATATTGCATTTTTCTGTCTCCTTTAAATTATTTAATCGTTTCATCAACCTTAAGGTTGGGAAAATACTTGCAGAATTCTTTAATTTCTTTTCGGTAATCGCCGCGCATTTCAACAAAGTGGTGAATGTACGGTCCGTCGAGCAGTCTGTCTTCAACCGCCTGCAAATTCTCAAATTCGCCCCATATGTATGTGCCGTGGGTCTGAGGTCCCTCTGTCGTGCGGCAAATAAGCGGCAGTACCATATAATCGCCGTGCTCCTGGTCTATACGGGCAACCGTGTACTCGCCGTCTCTTCCCCTGAGCCATGCGCGCTGATTCACAAGGCGCGCCTTTGTACCCTCAGCCATTTCGCTTACGGGGAACGGTCCGCAGTGCCACAAAAGCTCGGCATTTCTGTTTTCGGGGTGACGTACCGTAAACTCTCCGAACAGCGGTCTGCCCTTTCCGAGCGTCGCGCACCTTAAAAGCGCCATTGTCATAGCGCAGTGTATATCGCTTTCGCACGAAACCATAAGACCCATTTCGTTAAGCAAACCGTAAAGCGCACAGGGGGCTAAGCCGTCAAACATAATAGGCGTCGCGGTCCAACATTCAGCCGACAGAACATCAAGGTTAAACTCCTCAAAAAGATGCTTATACATAGCGGTCATTGTCGCCATGGGCTTTATGTATTTGGGCGTCAGATCGTCAAGCTCGTAATTTGTAAGGAAATACTGCTCATACTCCGCTATCTCGTCGGCGTAGTCCGTTTCGGCAGTTCTCATTCTCTGCTCAATTATCGCAAAGTTTATCGGTATTATCTTTATGCCGAATTTCTCCATCAGCTCCCCCTCGTTCCATATTACCGAGAAGAACGGAGCGGGGCGCGTACCGACCTGACCTATGCGCATACCCTTAAAGTTTTTAACCATACAGGCAACGCGCACAAAGCTGTCAAAGCCCTCTTTAAACTCGTCCGACTCAACGCGGCAGCAGGGCAAATGGGAAAATGGGATATGATATCTCTGAAACTGTCGCGAAACCCCGAAAAGCCCGCACTGCGAATCGGTCGGTCGCATGCCGTCCTTATAATATTCATCGTCAAGCGGCGCCCACAAAAGCGCCGGCTTACCGAGAGCCTTTGCTATGTCAGCCGCCGCTTCCTCGTTGCCGAAGTTGCAGTTTATAATAACAACGGCGTCAACCTCTTCCGCCTTAAAGCGCTCCACCAGTTCGGCTGCGGATTTATCGTCGAAAATCAAGTCGGAACATCCGAGTCCCTTACTGTCTGTAAAGGTTACATTTTCGCTTTTAAAGTTTTTTTCTATGTAGTCAACAAATCTGTGACCGCGCTCCTCTGCCGAAACCCAGGTTAAAAAGGTTTTTGCAGGGCGGTTGGTCGTGTTGCGGCGCATAGGCACAAGACCTATTTTCACCTTGTAATTAAGCATATTATCCCCCCGTTTATATTCATATTTTAAAAATACCAAATTCAAGAGACAAAAGCAATAGTAAAAATGAAATTTATTTTTATTTTATTGACTGTTTTTTGAAATAATGGTATAATAATGAAAAATATTTTCATTATGAGGCGAACAATGGAATCTACCGCACATAAAATACGAAAGCTCTACCCCGAAATGGGCAGAGCAGAGAAAAAAATAGCCGATTATATTCTTGAAAACAGCCGCAGCATTACCGAATGTTCCGTAACCGAGCTTGCGAAGATATGCGGCTGCGGTGACGCTACGGTAGTACGTTTTTCGCGCCGCTTGGGGTACGATGGCTTTCAGGCGCTTAAAATAGGCATTGCGGGCGAGCTTGGCTCGACTTCCGCTATAAGCAGCGAAATCAAGAGAACAGACAGCTGCTTTGAAATTTTCAAAAAGCGTATTGCGGATATTTCCGTTTCGCTTGAAAGCACCGAAGGCGTGCTTGACGAAGCGGCGCTTGAAAACGCGGCAAAGCTGATAATGAACGCCCGCCGAATAGCCGTTTTCGGGCTTGGAAACTCTGCGGCAATAGCTATGGACGCGGCGCATAAATTTCTGCGGCTGGGGCTGGACGCGCAAAGCTGCACCGATAACCATATGCAGGCGATAATCGCCTCGCATTTAGACAGGCAAAGCGTTGCAATAGGCATATCTCACTCCGGCTCCTCAAAGGATATTGTAGAGGCGTTAAAGCTCTCGAAAATCGGCAACGCCGCCACAATATGTATAACAAACTACGCCGCCTCCCCCATAGTAGAGGCGGCGGATATAGCGCTGTTTACAAAATCCGATGAAACAAAGCACTCAATACTCGGAATGAGCTCAAGAATTGCTCAGCTTACCATTTTTGACGCAATATACACATATATAGTTATAAATTCCGATAAAGCGGCGGTACAGGCGATTTACAATACCGAGGTAGCGCTGCAGAACAAAAAATATTAAAAAGCGCTTGCTTGCAAAAGGAATTGATAAATTGCGGAGCATATGCTATAATTTTCTTCGGTGAATATAATGAATTACGAAAAGCTTTCCGATAACATTTCAGAACAAATAAAAAAAGACCGAAGGAACGATAATCTTTCGGCTTTTGGGTTTAACGAAGAAAACGCACTGCGCAGAGATAACGAAAGGGATAAAGCAACCGCTATAAGGACCGCGTTTATAAGGGATACGGATAAAATTATTCATTGCCCCTATTTCAACCGCTATGCGGATAAAACACAGGTGTTTTCATTTTATAAAAACGACGATATAACCCACCGCATACTTCACGTACAGTTAGTCTCCCGTATAGCGCGCACAATAGGCAAGGCGCTGTGCCTTAATCTTGATTTGATAGAGGCGATTGCGCTCGGGCACGATATAGGTCACACGCCGTTCGGTCACGAGGGCGAGAACTTTCTTGACGAATTGCTGTTTTCGCACACGGGCAGGCATTTCAGCCACAATATTCAGTCGGTAAGGGTGCTTGATAAAATTTTCCCGTATAATATTACTCTGCAAACCCTTAACGGAATTGCAGCGCACGACGGCGAAATGGAGCTTTCGGAGTATCACCCGAAGCCGCTTGATAGCTTTGCCGAGTTTGACATGCAGATTGAAGCATGCTTTGCGGATAAAAAGAACGTTCGCAAATTGGTTCCCGCAACGCTTGAGGGCTGCGTTATGCGAATATCCGATATTATAGCATACCTCGGCAAGGACAGACAGGACGCCGAGCGCGCGCATATTATTTCAAACGCCGAGTTTGAAAGCGGCGCTATCGGCTCGTACAATGCGGAAATCATCAACAACCTTATAGTTAATATAGTAGAAAACAGCTACAAAAAGCCGTATATAAAAATGGATGAAGAGCATTTTGCGGCGCTTAAAAAGGCAAAGGCAGATAACTACGAGCTTATATATAAAAACGATTCGGTAAAATCGGCTATGCGCGGAACCGTACAGCCTATGATGGCAAGGGTTTATGAAAGACTGCTTTCAGATTTAATAAACAAAAATTCAGCCTCACCTATATTCACGCACCATATAGATTTTGTAAACAAAGTACATTATAAAAGAGAAATTCCATACGAAAAAACAGAGCCTAATCAGCTTGTAACGGACTACATAGCGAGTATGACCGATGATTATTTCGTTGATTTGTACTCCCACCTATTCCCAAACGATAAACCGCAAATAGAATATAAAGGATATTTTGAATAATAATTTCGGCAGTACTGCGGCACCGCCCGTTATATTTTCCACCGCGGCTGAAGCTGCCTTATGACGAGGGTTACTTCCCCGCAGTGCGGCTACTTTGGCTCCCTTGTCAGAGGGAGGCTTTGGTTTGTATAAATCATATAGCGCCTACCGCCATTCTATAACCCATTATTCTTCCAACTCCTTCGCACGGGTGTAAAACTCGTGCGATAACTTTATGCCCCCGATAAGCCCCATTTCAAAAAATGTTCGCCGAAGCGTGGTTATAGCTATTCCTATTGTTTCGTCCAATTCTTCGTGTTCTTCCCTACTGTTTCCAACCCTGTCCGCCAGTGAAAACAGTGACTTTCCCGCTTTTCTTACGGTTTTCTCGTAGCTTTCCTTTTCGGGAATTTCTATAAGCTCGCCGCCGTTTGCAAGATAATCGGATAAATACAGTAAATCGCACTTGCTCCATAGATCTGAAAATTCCATTTTAAACTCCTCCGTTCATAAAATATTTACATTTTTGGATAAAAGCAAATTTAATTTGCTTTTACGCTAATATTATAAGCATATAATAAATATTTGTCAAGCATAAATTAGCACACAAGCTAATTTTATTCGATATTTCTTTGATTTTTTTTGCTTTCAAGCTTATAATTGTTAAGAACGGAGTGATTACATAATGTCTACCGCAAAGAAAATTAAAGTAATGCTTGTAGAACGCGAAATGACAATGGGCAGACTTGCAACCTTATTAAATATAAAGCCCCCTACATTAAGCATAAAAATTAAACGCGATAATTTCAGCGAAAGCGATTTAAAAAAAATCGCCGATGTTTTGGGCTATGAATACGAGGCAGTATTCACTGACAAAAACACCGGGAAAAAGATATAAAAAAGGCTCCCTTGTGTAAAGGGTGCGGGTGTCCGGTGGACACCTCTGCGAAGCAGAAGCACCGACCGAGGCGGCAGCCGAGACGCTGGCAAAACCGCAGGTTTTGACTGAGGGATTGTAGAAAAACTAAGGCTAATAATTAGCTGAAAATTTGTTTGAATACCCCTCAGTCGCTAACGAGACAGCTCCCATCTATTTGCTATCGCAAAAGAAGGGAGCCTGTAAAAAAGAAAAACGACAGGATTATTACCCTGCCGCTTTTATATATAGGTATGCTTAAAAAGCATGGTTTTATTCTATCACATAATGTCGAATTGTCAAGGAAAATGTTACAAAAAGATGAACTTTGCGTAAACTTTTACTCTTTGCACAAAAGCTTTGCTCTTTATTCAGTGCATTTTACAATCAAGGTGTGAATTTATTTGCAAAAAAACGATGAAATAATTCTTAACATAACCGATATGACCTCAGACGGCAGCGGAATAGGTAAATATGACGGTATGGCGATATTCGTACCGCTTACGGCTATTGGGGACACGGCGCGGGTTAAAATACTTAAAGTTAAAAAAACCTATGCGTTCGGCAAGCTTACCGAAATAATTGAGCCCTCACCTGACCGCGCAGAAAACCGCTGTCCCTCATTTTCGCAGTGCGGCGGGTGCGTATACCGCCATATAAGCTACGCGGCGGAGTGCCGAATTAAAACAGATAAGGTTTACGAGGCGATAAAGCGGATAGGCGGGGCGGATATGCCGCCGCAGCCGATAATTTGCTCTGAAAACACCGAGCATTACCGCAACAAAGCGCAGTACCCCATAGCGGCGGACGGCGCTGCGGGCTTTTTTGCATTTCATTCCCACAGGATAGTAAAATGCCCCGATTGCGCTTTGCAGCCCGAAATTTTCTCACAAATAACCGCCGCCTGCACCGAGTGGATAAGGGATAACAGCATAAGAGTTTATAACGAAGAAAAGCACACGGGGCTTTTGCGACATATTTACATACGCATTGCGGAAAAAACCGAAGAAATAATGGTTTACGCCGTTATTAACGGCAAAACGCTGCCCGGTTCAGATGATTTAGTAAGCCGTATCAAATCGGTTTGTGGGGAAAAAATTAAAAGCATAGGCATAAATATTAACACCGATAAAACCAACGTAATTTTGGGTGAAAAATGCCGTGTTTTATACGGAGAAGAATATATAACCGATATTCTCTGCGGGGTGCGCGTGCGGCTTTCTCCCCTTTCGTTTTATCAGGTAAACCGCGCCACCGCCGAAAGGCTTTATAAAAAGGCGGCGGAATACGCTGCTCCCGCAGGTAAAACCGTGCTTGATTTATACTGCGGCGCGGGTACAATAGGGCTTTCTATGGCAAAAGAAGCCCAAAAAATAATAGGCGTGGAAATTGTGCCGCAGGCGGTAGAGGACGCGCGCTTTAACGCGGGGCTTAACGGCATAACTAACGCCGAATTTATATGCAGTGACGCTGCGGGCGCGGCGGCAGAGCTTGCAAAAAAAGGCATAAAGCCCGATGTTATAATAGTAGACCCGCCGCGAAAGGGCTGCACGGCGGAGCTTATAGGCACAATAGCCGAAGCCTTTAAGCCTGAGAGGGTAGTATACGTCTCCTGTGACCCCGCCACCCTTGCAAGGGATATAAAAATATTCGCCGAAAAGGGGTATGCGCTCAGTGAATACACCCCCGTAGATATGTTCCCGCGCACATCACACGTTGAGACAGTAGCATTACTTGAAATTTAATTGAAATATTTTTAATACGAAAGGAGCTCTTTTAATGCTTACAGCACTGTGTTTTACCGTATTCGGTTATCTTTCGGGCAGCATACTTTTTGCCCGCGTTTACGGCGCGCTTTTCGGTAAGGATTTAATATCAAACAGCACCGACGGCAACCCCGGCACCTCAAACGCATTTATATACGGCGGTATGCTTTGCGGAACGCTTACACTGCTGGGCGATTTAATAAAAGGCTTTCTGCCTGTTTTTCTTTACCTTTATATGACCCGCGGCAACACTGATATTTATTTCATGCCTGTGCTTGCAGCGCCCGTACTCGGGCATATTTTCCCCTGTTTTTACCGTTTTCGCGGCGGCAAGGGCATTGCCGTCTCGTTCGGCTGCCTTTTAGGGCTTTTGCCAATACCCCAACCGCTTTTAACGCTCGCGGCAATTTATATAATTCTGTCGGTTGTGGTTCGTATATCGCCGCATTATTACAGAACAATACTAACCTATTGCATTTTTACTGCAATTACGGCGCGCTTTGCCGTTTCTTACGGCATTACGCTGGGCTGCGTTTTAATTTCGGCGTTTATTATACTGCGCCACTTAAAAAGCCGCGAAGAAAAGCAAAAATTCGCCGTTTCAATACCGGTATTTAAAAAGTTATTTAATATTTAAAAAAATATTGACATTCCACCGCTTTTATGATAGAATAATTTGGTCATTTGAATAAGGAGAGGTATCGAAGCGGTCATAACGAGGCGGTCTTGAAAACCGTTTGCCCAAAAGGCACATGGGTTCGAATCCCATCCTCTCCGCCATTCAGGGTGTTCTTATAGTTACTGAGAAGTAAATTGTAAGAACGCCCTGTTTTTTTTAATTGTGCTACGCTGTTACAGAGACACTTGACGGCAGATACGAAAGCTTTACTCCTTTACGGGTATTCAATGTTATATCCGGCTCGGGTATGGGAATATCCTCCGGTATTTCTATTGAGCCGATGCAATTATAATAAATTACCAGCTTTTGAGTTTTAACTCCATTGATTTTTTCAGCGGAGTGAACCTCTATATGTTCAATAAGCTCATTCAACATATTCGCCGTCAACTTTTTGACGCGGGTATATTTTTTTATTGCTTTAATGAACTTTTCGGAAGTCATTTCTTTTCCCATAATTTCATCTAAAAGATTTCCGAGATGAGTAAGCCTTTCGCGGATTTCCTTTTGTTCGTTATTGTAACTGACAGACATTTTCCCGAATCGCTCATCGTTTATTTTACCTGATAAATTGTCCTCGTAAAGTCTTTCAAATATTCTGTCAAGATCCTTATCTCTTGCGGTCAGTGACCTGATTTCGCTTTGATAAGCAGAAATTTGTGCATCCATTGATTGTTTAGACAATGCACTTGCCGTCTTTACGAATTCTTCTTCATATTTACAGGCAAACCTAGCGAGGCGATGGATTTCCGAAAGAATCACTTCTTCTAAAAAATCCGTTCTTACATAATGAGTAGAAAAACATTCCTTGCGCTTGCCCTGATTATAGGCAGGACAATTGAAATATGTTATTCCGCGGTTATTACCGTGATAATGCAAATTACTGCCGCAATCGGAGCATACAAGCAAACCCGAAAACATATTGTTTTCACCATTTGCCATAGGGCGCTTTCTGAGCTTTCCCCTTTTGAACTGCACTTCTTCAAACAGTTCTCTGTCAACGATAGCCTCATGCACATCTTTAAATATCATCAAATTTTCGGAATCACTTTTATGTCTTTTTTTGTTTTTATAGGAAACCGAATATGTTTTAAAATTGATAACATCACCGCAATATTCCTGCATGGCAAGTATTTTTTGTACCGTTGATTTTGCCCAGTAATACGGGTCGGTATGTGTTTTGCCGGAAGCCCCTCCCGGCTTTTTTATACCTTTTTTTATGGCATAAACTGATGGTGTCAGTATTTTCTCATCTGTTAATGCCAAAGCAATTTGAAATGTACCCAAGCCATCATGGAACATATTAAAAATACTTTTCACCACATATGCGGCTTCTTCATCTACTATCCAGCGTTGCGGATTTTCGGGGTCCTTGATATAACCGTAAGGAGGCGGACTTAGCGGTATTCCTGATCCGCCCTTAATCTTATTACTGATACGGCGCTTTTTGCTTATATCACGCGAGTACCATTCGTTAAAAAGATTCCTTATCGGGGTCAGATCGTTTTCGCCCTCGTCGGTATCAAGATTATCCGAAACCGAAACAAGCCTTATATTGTGTTCGGGGAAAAATTCCTCGGTAAGTCTCCCGACTTCAATATAATTTCTGCCGAGTCTTGATAGATCCTTAACGAATACTGCCGTCGCTTTTCCAAGCTCTAACTGCTCCATCATTCTGTTGAACTCAGGTCTGTTCATTGTAATGCCTGAAATACCGTCATCAAAGAAATGGACTGTTTTTGTGTACCCTTTTTCCTTTGCAACCTTAGCAAGAAGCTTTTTCTGATTAGCTATGCTGTTGCTTTCACCGTCCAGTTCGTCATCCCTTGATAAGCGCTCATAAAGAAAAGCTACATCGCAACATTTCATTTCATTTTTCGTTCTATACATGATTCCTCCTTCCCGCAGTCAAATAAACAGTACATAAAACTATAAGCGGCTGCCGAAAGGATTTTAGGATTGCTTAAAATCTTTGAAAATCATACGACCGAGTGAAGAAAACAGCGTTTTGCCCGTTTCCCTGAATTTTGGCTCAACCTTTATAACCGTGCCGTTTATGTTGTAAATCTGCGTTTGCGCGGGGTTAAGCTCTTTCGGTCTTTTACCTTTGCTTTCGATCTGCATACAGCACCTCCGTTATTTTCGCATACCGAAGAATGCCGGCAATACAGCCACCGTTCTTCAGTATACACATCTGATCTGTTTTGTCAAATTTGACTTTCCGCTTTTTGAGTACACAACAACAGTGTGAGAAAATAATGTTAAATTAAAACAATCCACGGAGTATTTGGCCCCTCCGCAGGGACATACTGCAACGGGCTGACTTTTACCCGCTTGCCGTCCAAGCCCACGGCAAGTGTCTTCACAGGGTCATCGCAAGCATATATTGTCGCTCTCCCTCTGTTTTACAGTATGCTTTCTATAATGCCAACAGGCATATTTTTCAAGGTTCATATATAACACGGCAAAAGCCGTTGTTACAGCAATATATTTTTCAAATGCTTAATTGCAGTACATTTTTGAACATAAATACTATTCAAATCTGTTTCTAAAAGATAGGCTATTTCAGAAAGTTTCATTCCACACAGAAAATGCAACACAACTATAATCCGTTCCACTCGTGCCAATTCTAAAAGCGCCTGCATTAACATTTCGTTTTCAAGGTTGTTTTCAATTATATTTACCGCTAACTTATCTAATATTTTTCTAAACTCAAGTTTTATTTGCTTTTGACTGATTGTATGTAAATCCTTTTCAATACAATCGCAGTTCACCTTGCTACATGATAATAATTCCTCCAATAATATATCTATATAATTACGCATTTCACACCTCCAAACCCAAAAGTTAAGAGGTTATGCGTATTTACATTTATATTAAAACAAATTTCCGAGGCAAATCTTAAGTTTTTAAATAAAAAATTTATTATTTAAATTTTGCTCAAATATTAAAGGCACATAAAGAAAGCTTTTTCTTCCTTTATGTGCCAAAATTATTTTGAATAATTAAAGTTTAATATAGAAAAGCGATTTTAAATGGAAAGTGTTTTGTTAAATTTCAGGGATTTCAATAGCAACCTCATGACCGCACTCACTTGAGCGCTCAATACCATCAAGTATTGCCTGATTGTATATAATTTCATCCGTGGGAACAGGTGCTTTACCACCGGTTATAACCGCGTCAAGAAAAGAACGAATTTTTTTATTCCACAAATCCTTTGTTGCGGGCAGTAAAGGAATAACAGTTTCTACGGGTTCGCCGGCAACATCATGGTAGATTATTAACGGTTTGTCAAAGGTTCCGTTCCAGCAATCGGTAGACGGAACACACAAAGATCCTTTGGTACCCATAATGATGGTGTCTCCGGGAGTGTCAAGATGCATATACCATGCAATACGGAAGTCAAGGATTATGCCGCCTTCAAGACGAATATAAGCCGATGCAAAATCGTCAACGCTGAATTTCTTAGCGCACTCCGGCTTACCTACCTGCGAATAAGCCTCCGGAGTAGTGCCGAAATAATCGGTAGCGGTACCTGTAACGGTTAAAGGTTTCGGATTACCGAGCGCATTCATAACAAGGTCGATAGAGTAGCAGCCGATATCACCGAGAGCGCCGAGACCCGCCTTATCGTTCTCAATAAAGGTTTCAGACCAGCTTACCGGAATACCGTGTCTGCGTCCGCCGCCTGTCTGAACATAGTAAATTCTGCCGAGTTCGCCCGATTGAACGATTTTTTTATCATTTTCATATTTGCATCAAGACGCGGTTGAAAGCCTACCGATACTATTTTCCCGCTTTTCTTTTCGGCCTTATGGATAGCCACGGCTTCTTCAAGAGTAACGCTCATCGGCTTTTCAAGTAAAACATTAAGACCGTGCTCAAGTGCATAAATTGTGCACTCGGCATGCGTGCGGTTATAAGTGCAAACGGATACCGCGTCCATCGGAACAGTATCAATCATTTCCTTATAATCTGTGAAAAATTTTGCATTTTCAACTTTGTATTCAGCAAACTTTTTTTCTGCTTTACCGGGTATTAAATCGCAGCCTGCCACTATTTCAACATCAGGCTGAGCCATATAGGTTTTAATATGTGCGCCTGAAATTCCGCCCGTACCGATTATACCAACGCGAAGTGTTTTATCGCCGATTACACTGCTTACCTCGGTTTGATTATTTGAAAAATTGTTTAAATCTAATGCCATATTGATTTCCTCCATGTGCTCACAATAAATTTTTTGAAAAATAACGTCTTGGTTTAATACCTGTTAATCTTCCAAAGGTTTTTTCACCATTGGTACTCCGATAGTCCTTCTGCAGGTTGGCTTTGCCCAATATATCGCATTTCTGATAACCCTGATAATATCTTTATTATAAAACGTTTTATATTCTTCGTGACCGGGTTGAAAATAGAATATATTCCCGCCTCTATGATAGCAGCATCCCGAACGAAAAACCTCGCCCTCTTTAAATGATCCGATGAAAACTAACTCATCGGGCTCCGGAACAGCAAAAGGTTCACCGTATGCTTCTTCTTGATCCAACTTAATAAACCGACCCAAACCTTGTGAAATGGGGTGATGCGGATTTATAACCCATACCAACTCTCTGTCGGGCTCTTCCCGCCATGTTAAATTGCAGGTTGTGCCGAGAATTTTCTTAAAGGGCTTTGAATGGTGAGCAGAGTGTAATGCAATAAAGCCCATACCCGAATTTACAGCAGCTTTAACCCTTTCGGCTACCTCTTCAGGCACTTTATCATGCGCCAAATGACCCCACCAAATCAAAACATCAGTATCTGCAAGCCGTTCCTCTGTTATGGTATTAACATCATTTAAGGTAACCGTATCAATAACTATGTTTTCATCCTCTATTTGCGACTTAAGAAGATTATGTATTCCGTTTGGGTAAATTTCCCTTACCCTGCTGTCGTTTTGTTCATGAATAAACTCGTTATATATCAATACTTTTATCATTATTTTTTCTCCTTTTGTTTTGATAATCTTAATATTTTCACTGCTTTATGCCGGCTATATAGAGGTAATCACAGCCATATCCCGTATACCTTCCGATTTTTTCTTTAAGTGAATCATACAATTCCTGTGTTTCGATATAGAGTGAAGAAACTTCTTCCGCACGATTGCCGATTCTGCTTCCGGCACAAATCGTATTTTCTCCCCAACCCACATAATTTCCCGTGTAGTTAACAGACCCGCCCAAACGCACGGTCGTTGTTCCTGTTACAAAATTTGCAGAATTGCTGTCATAGCAGCCTCCGTAAATACGCCGCACGACTGTGCCGCCTGTCAGGTTAATTTCGGTTTTACCGATTATAGGAGAGTGCTCGCTTCCGCCGAAAATTTGTTCACACCAACCCGAAGTCATTACAATATCGGTTGCACTGACTTCTCCTCCGCTGCGTGAGCCGCCGTAAACACTCATAAGCCGCATACCGCACAATTCGGTAAAACAGGTTCCTCTGACAGATGATGGTGAATTTGCTCCGCCGCCGTAGGAATAATTAGCTTTTCCTCCGGCAAGCGTTAAATGAGTGCTGCCCATTACAGTACCGCTGTTAGAACCGCCGAAAATAATATAATCCGTATTATGAGATGTTTCAACTGCATTACTGTTCGCACTGCCGCCTATATATAAGTTTGTATCTCCGGTAATAATTCCGCCGCCGGATCCGCCGTAGATTACTTTATAGTTTCCGGCCAGTACCCGTAGGTTTGTTTCTTCTATTGTGCCGCCTGCAGCTCCGCCGTACAGTGCAGCCGGTACACCGGTTATGTTCACCGACTCTGCAATTGTGACAGCATTACCGCACGCAAAAACTTCACAACCGTCCTGCCATCGGATATTGATATCACGAAATGTAAAGGCACCGCCGAGTTTCACACTGTCGATTTTCGTAAAATCCAGCGTCCCGCCGGTGACCGTAACCCGTTTGCCGCCCGCTATTACATCGGCCTCTGATACTGAATATACGCCCTCAATATGAATGGTTCCCCCGTCGTTCACCATACCAAGCGCCTTCCACAAAGAACGGACGGGGGACTTTGAGTCCCCCGTGCCTTCGCTAATTCCCGTTTGGAAATTAACCGTGATTTCGTCAGAAATACCTAAAAGAAGCTTCCTCAAAATTGAAATATCCGTTGCGTTAATAGCCGGATCATCATCCATATTTGCAGTTGCGGTTTCCGGCGCTTCTCCGACAGAAATCTTCTTGAGCCTAACGAGATCACGAATATCAACTTTCTCATCCATATTAACGTCTCCGTAAGGATAAGTTACCTTTGTAATCTCTATATCGTCTATCCACAGTTTTACATCTACCGTCTCATTGTTTAAAGTAGCAAAGAAAAGACCTAATCCTTCGTAATCCGTATCTCCGGTAGTGAATGTAGCGGTTGCTTCAAGCCACTGCTCCGTAGCAATCTCAGAATCACGCCATATCTGAATTACCTTTGCAAGCTCATCGCCTCTGCCAAATGCGCCGCTTTGTGCCGTCATACCGTTTACACTCAAATACAGATCTGCCCAATTCAAATGCTCGGGAAGGTTATATTTAAGCTTAATTCTGTAAGTGGTGTTTTTTTGGGGAATAAATAACTGCTTCCCTGCGGAACCCGAATCATAAACACGCACAGCCACCGGGTAATCATTTTTGGAATGTGAAGCGCTTGTAAAGCCAAATGCACGGCTGCCGTTAACACCGCCGTTTTCCGTAAATGTACCGTTTGCAAATTTTGAAAAACTCAATTCCGAATCAATGTTATCGGTGCCGTTTTTACTGGTTGAACGAGTAATATAGTTATAGCTTTCCTTGATGTAGAAAATACCGCTTTCATCATAATTATTTACTATACTTATAGGCTCTGTACGCCATTTTACCCACACTTCGGCGGTTTTGCCTATTTCACCGACAGCCGGTTTTGAAAGCTTGCTGTCAAGATACCAACCGTCGAATTTTTTACCCGCAACATAAGGCACTTCAAGTTCATCAAAATTCGCCGTATTTAAAATATTTATTATTTTATCTTCGCCGTTCTCTGAAAAATCATGGCAAACAACAGAAACATACTTCGTTTCGCGAATTTCTATTTCAATATCATCAATAAAAACATCGCCGTTAGGGATATAATTTGCCGAGCCTGTAACATAAACCGAGAAACCAAGTCCGTTATATTGAGACGTCTCGGGAATACTGAAGACCGCACTTACTGTTTTCCAGTCGCCTGTTGCCTTAGTATTCTTAGCATGAGATGCAAGCAGGGCAATAGATTTTGTGTTGTTTTGGTCTAAATTTCCGGTTGCATTTATAAGCCCGCGAATCCCGAAATTTATATCTCGTGTTTCCGTTTCCGTGGTTTTATATTTAAAGCTTATTTTATATGTTGCCCCCGCCTTTGGCTTAAACAGTGCGTTCTTTAGATTTGAGTCGTAAATACGAACCATATTAAGCCAGTTAGCCGGATCTGAAGTAGTACATATAATATTTTTAGACTTAACTCCAATTCCGCCGTCAATACCGTTTCCGTTTGCAACAGCCATATTGCAGCTGAAAAGATTATTCAATCTGCCCTTACTGCCGTCGGCATTGACATTAAATGCCCTCGTAACTACATCTGCATCTACTTCATAATAAAAGTTACCGTCATCATAGCTGTTTAGAGTTTGGCTGTACCGTGTTTCATTAGATGCCGATATTCCTATCACCGGTATAAATGCGGCGAAAACAATCATAATTGCGGATAACAATAATGAAATACTTTTACGCATAGATATAACCTTTTCTTATAATTTATTATTTATAGCTTTTAATTTTAGCGTTCATTTTGCCTACTGCGTCGTCTACCCTGTTTGATTTTGAGGCGAGCAATGTCGGAACCTGCGCTTGAGTTGTGTCGGTTAAAGTAATGAAAGTATCGGCGCTCTCATTTGCAACGAGCATAGCGTCCTGATAGTGAGTAAAGGTTATTCCCTCTTTCTTTATAAGCGGCACAAATTCCTTAAAGTAAAAATTCTCAAGTGTCTTACTCTTAAACGCATTGATCTTTGCCGCTTTGTAATAATCGTAATCAAGGAAATACCGCAGGAAATACGCTGCGCCCTCCGGATTGCCTGCCCCTTTCGGAATACCGTATCCTCTAAAGGTTCCGACCTGAGACGTCGCTTTACCATCAATAGAAGTGGGCAGCGGAACCGCGTCCAAAAGCGAACCGTCCATAGCACTGTACCAACCGTTAAACTTTGAAGAATAAACTCCGCCGTATGTAAGTCCGATATTTCCGTTAACAAATCCCGAAGTTGCCATACCGTTGCCGAAAATATTTTTCTCATAAAGATTTACAAACCACTGACACGCCTTCACTGTCTGGGCAGAGGTAATATTATTTTTGAATGTTTTGGTAGCGGGATCGTAAGATACGATAGGTCCTCCGAAGCTTGCGGACAATACATTAGGAGCAATCAGTCCTCCGTAAAGACCGTCAACCTTGGAAATTTCCTCCATACACTTAAGTGCGTTTTCATAACTCCATTTCCCCGATTCCCAATAATCGCGGGGTGACCTCAAATTGTTTTTTGAAAACAAAGATTTATTGAATATAACATATTCGTGATTTTCCCAAATACTTTTCAGTGAATTTACAAAATATGTGTGACCGTTAATTGTCGCCTCTTGGGTCACCTTTTTATCCCAAAAATCATCGTCAAGATTTACAAGTTTTTCTATCGGTTGTGTAACTTCAATAAGTGTAGCAAAATTTTCACAGGATACAATCAAATCCGGCGCCGATCCCACCACTATATTCTGCATTACCTGTGAAGCATAGTTTGACTGATCAATAAAAACAAACTGTACTTTTATTCCGGTTTCTCTTGTGAATGCAGTAAGCAACGGCTTATATTTGTCGTTTCCTTCATCACCCCAAACCGCAAATTTTACCGTTGTGCCTTTAAGCCTTTTCGGTATATTGCTGAAAGGATTTTTAGAATCAAATTCTACCCTGTTCTTTATTGTTTCTCCGGATCCCGATATAGTTGCGTTAGATGTCTGACCGCTACCGGAACTATTGTCTGTACTGGAAAAACCGCTTCCGGTCTGATCGTCAAAATCTATAAGACCCACATTGCTTCCGTCTTTCTCAGATGTAGTCTTTTCTTTCCCACACCCTCCGAGAGATAAACACAACGCCATACTAAGAAATAAAGCCAATACTTTAATTCCACTTTTTTTCATATAAATCTTCTCCTTTTTTATTTTATCAACCGCAAAATTGCGGTCTGATTTAACCGGTTATACCAACTCTGTCAATGCTTTTGACAAACTTTCTTTGTAAGAAAAGATAAACTATCAACGGTATTGCCACAAACATAATACACGCTGCAAAAACATAAGAGCTGGCTATTGGATTTACACCTATATATAAACCCTCAAAATGAAGATAAACTTCAATATTCTCCATCATAACTGACAACGGTCTTGTTTTGTTTAAAAAGCATAGTGACGATAAAAAGCTTTCGTTCCAATGCCATACGAGCGATAAAACCGAAACCGTAACTATTACAACTCCTGATGAGGGAAGTGCAATCTGTAAAAATGTTCTCAACGGTCCGGCTCCGTCTATATATGCTGCATCTTCAAGTTCTTTAGGTAATCCGATAAAAAACTGTATGTATATGTATATCAGCATTCCCGAGCGTACTCCGCCTCCCAAAAGCGCAGGCAACCAATACACCCAATTCGTATTAAAAATACCGAAAGCCCTGTAATTTACAGAAAGAGGCATACTATACATCGGCAAAGGAATAATCAATGAAAGCAAAAGTAAAACAGTCATAGCAGATTTACCGCGAAACTTAAACCTCGCGAAACCATATGCCGCGACAGAACAAGTAAACACCTCTATCAATGCCGATACCACCTGCAAAGACAGTGTCCTCATAAGCGAGGGAACAAAATCAAGATATTCCGCCGCCTTTGTAAAGGCCGCGAGCGAAACATATCTCGGCAACCAAAGATGGCGTATATCAAGCAATGCCGACATAGGCTTTACAGAACCGCTTATCATATAAAAGAGCGGATAAATTACTATATAGCCCAGCACGATCAACATTATATAGCAAAAAATGTCCGAAAAAACCGATCTTACTGCCTTTTTCGTTTTTACGGTTTTAAGCCTTTTCACAAAAAAATTCATACAGGATCAGCCCCATTTCCTTTCAAACACTTTTTTGTAAATTAAAAATACAAATCCTATAAATATCAAAATAAATACATAGTAAAACCAAAGCATCGCAGAACCCAAACCGTATTCCATATTATTAAACTTTGAATAACTGTTTGAAATAATATCGTTTGTTCCGAGCGAACATAACTCAACCACAGTAAAAATCATAGCAAGCATAAGTGTTCTCATAAGCTGCGGAAGCGTAACAAACCAAAAGGTCTCCCAAGAAGTGGCACCCTCTACACGAGCCACCTCATAATGTAATTCGGGAATAGACTGAAGTCCTGCTATTAAAAGTACCGTTTGTATTCCGCTTTGCCAAACCAGCATAAATATATTTCCGAGTGCAGCCGAAACATATTTTTCAACAGACTCCGGCAGGTTTAGGCCCTCCAATACACTTGCAAAATCAATCAAATCAAATGTAGGGGTTGCTGCAACCGCAACACTTGTTGCGTCACCCGAAGCGGTTTTTAAAAACATATTCAATACCGGACCGCTGGCAAAAATAACCGACATAAAAAACATACCGCGGAAAAATATTCTTCCATTAAACCGTCGGTTAAGCAGTAACGCCAAAACAATGCTTACTACAATAATGAACGGCAGGGAAACAAAAATATCCTTAAATGAACCGAAAACATTGTCAAGGTATTTCGGATCCTTCAGAAGTATTTCTTTGTAGTTATCTAGGCCTTTAAATCCGGCAGTTACACCCCCGGCGTCTATTGTCACATTGCCAAAGCTTGAATACACGGAATAAGCAATCGGATAAACAAAAAATAAAAGCATTGAAACTAACCATGGGGTTACAAACAGCAATCCGTAACGTTCTTTAAGTTTTTCAAGACCTCTTGTCTTCTTTCCCGACATTCTGTTATTCCCCCCATACATAAAAACTCTTAGGCTTTATTTCCGCCGATTCAAATAAAACACTGTTATCTGAATAGTTTACGGCCACGGTCATCCCGTTATCGAATCTTGTTATTCTTAATTCATCATTCACTATTTCATGGCTTTTTATTTTTGCGTTTCCAAGATTTTTAAGCAACTTTTCGGTTTTTTTAGCCGTATTTACCGTTTCATCCTTTAGACCCTCAAATTTTGAAACAGAAAGCGCAGAAAATTCCGATGTAATCACACTGCTGTTGTACCTGTAAGAAAAAGTATACGACGGTATCATTCCGGTTTCGACGCATTTCAAGAATGCTTTATCAGAATCGTTTGCAAGGTTAAAGGATTCGCAGCTCATTTGAACATAACCTCTCATAACCATTTGATAAAACGGTATCTCCTCACTTGTCATATCATATCCGGAGGAAAACAGCGGCGCGTCCGTTATATAATTCGATGAGTATGCCGCATAGATATTCGGATTTGAGGCTGCAATATGTACCTTATTATTTGCTTTTTGAATGGTTTCGCTCACCTGACTGCCCATTCCGGCGCAGATCCCGGTTTCCGCGTTTCGGTAATCGGAATATGATGTATTTGAAAGCGTACCGATATTTATACCGTCAAATCCGTAATTTGCAGCGGTTTCGGTTGCTTTTTCAATCGCATCGGTTATTCTGTTGCGGGCAAGCAGCAAATACTTTTCCGAATTTCTGTTCCTGGTAACATTATTGAAAGTGCGATTATAAAAAATCTGTTGATCCGGCAATAGTGCCGCGTCTTTCAATGAAGAAAAACCGCTCCCGTTCTTTTTAAAACGAATAAGGTCATACGAAATATATAACCCGAAGCCGTTTTTATCGCATAAACTTTTAAGAGTGGCAATATCCTTTTTGCTTCCGAATTTGCTGGCAATTTTAAATCCGCCGCCTACACTTCCTATATCAAGACCGCTTTTTCCGAAGCCTTCAAGCGTTACGTTGAATTTTAATCCCGTTTTATCGGAAAGATATTTAACTATTTCACCTATTTCATTAACAGAAGTAAGCACGGATAATTCTGTATGCGGCAGACCTGCGGTAAAAGCTTTTTTCTCAAGACCGCCCAGTACCCGAATATCAAGTGTAATATCAGAAAATTCCTTTTCGGTCAGCTTGCCGGCTTTCACAAGGTACTCTCTGTAAAATTCCGCCATACCGTTATAATTTGCCTTTTCGCCGTAAAGCGGATAGTAAGATATTTTCAACGGTTCGGTATTTATACTGTCAGAAAAAATGGGAACCTGCGGGAGCGTACTGAGGAAATTTTTAGGTTTTGAAGTATAATCATAGCCTCTTATTCTGAACATAGGATATACAGAGGAATATTTGGTATTTTCCGAGCCTATATTCCAACAAAGGTATGCCTGTTCTTCAGATGAGGAAATAATCGAAAACAAACCTTTTTCACCATCTGTAAATCCGAAAATAGGCATATTCATACTTTTTTTATATGATGAAAGACTGTAAGAACTAACTGTTAAATCATCACCGTAAACGCGTGCGGTTCCCTGTTCGCCTATAAGACTCACGGTTTTCGGCTTTACAATGCTTCCGCATCCGTCAGGCAGCAAAAAGTATCCGTCGCCGTCATTTTTTAAAGAGCACAAAAACGGAGCTAAAGCAACGGCAGTCACGCGATTTTCTCCGTCGTCCATAATTTCTTTTGGCTCTACCGCAATTTCAAATCGGTCTTCAAAAATCCTGTAATAAACCGGAACAGATATTTTTTTATCATAAAAATCATAAGTGACCTTTATCCCGTTTTCCAGGGTTTCAGCGTATATGCCGTCATTTTCTATAGCGTCGGAAGCATAAATATCGGTTTCCGAAAGGGTTGTAAGGTCATTATAATAAACAATTATCGGAGACTCAATAACAGGATTATTTTTAATTTTAAAGCCTTCACTGTCATATTCCGTTTTCATAGCATCTGTCGGCATGGTTGAATAGACGGCATCGTTTTCCCTATCGGTAATAACCACCTGCTTGAACTCATTATTCCATAAAAGCATAAACCGTTTATTCTGAACAGTGCTGTTCTCTTCGGCAGTATTTTCACCGGTATATTCCGAATAACGGGCGGTATCGGTTTTAAGCGCTTTATTCCCGTTACCGCATCCCGAAATTACTGCCGCAAAAACAGAAAGACACAGGCACAAACCGATAATTTTGATATAATACTTTTTCATCTGATCACCTATCTGTACCTTATTTCAACAAATACCGTTCCAAACCATGTAATTACCTGTTGCACCAGCATGAATATAAGGAAGATTAAAAACACGACAATAATCATTGCCAGAACAGTTAAAACCGCAGTGCCGACAAATTTTCCGAATTCATAGTCATGTATGCGCATCATACCGATAATAAGCATAAAAGCTGTATAGATTATACACGCCGCCGTAAATACATTGAGAAATGCCCCTTCGTCAGGCGTAAGAATATGTGTAAGCAGTAGCCTTACCGTGCGCCCGAAGAGCAACGGAATGAGACTGTAGCAGGTTACGGTATAAATTTCGGAAAGCTTACCTATTCCTCCCAAAAGAGTGCATACAAGCCAATTTGTAGCCGTCCATAAAATAACTAACCCCACCGTACTCAATAATACATAAAACGCATTGTATTTTTCAAAATCAAATACCGTAAATGCAAATCCGCCTGCGGTATCATTAAGCACTGTTACTATGTAAAATGCTGCAAGTATAATCGAAGATATTATTACAGATCCCAAATGCTTTTCCTTTACAAGCCTGAAACATTCGGAAGGATGAGGAACACTGATTACTGCCGTATGCAGTTTAGTGTCGCTTTTTAGTTTTATTGTTTTTCCCCGGAATTTGATTTTAATAAAAATCAAAACAGCCGCTAAAATGACAACCGAAACAAATATTATTGTATAATATTTTTCGATAATCTCAGTTCTAATTTGTGCGAATGCTTTTGAATATGTATCGCGGTCAAACCCAAGCTTTGCATATTTAATTGCCAATTTATTGTTGCCTTCATCATAATATGCTTTTGCAAGACCTCTATACGCCAGTTGACAATTACTGTCCTTTGATGAGATCGTCAGCCAGCTTTCTTTTGCAGCTTTAAAATCACCCGAAAGGGTAATTTTTTGCGCATTTCTGACTTCATTACCATATTCGTTTATTTTAAATATCGTCAGCGTATTCTTTTGAGAATCCGTAACAAGAACATCGGTGTCGTTAACGGCTATCGCACCTGCAAGCGAAAATGTTCCCATTTGATTCGAAACGCCGACACTTCCGCCGAATACGGAAATCAGATTGAAACTGCTGTCATACCAAAATATTCTGCCGTATGTACTGTCCAAAAGATAAATGAATCCGTCTTCGTCAACATCAAGGTTTCCTAAATTCTGCGTGAGAGAAGTAAATTGATAACTTCCTACCGCATAATCAGCAAAATTCTTGTCCGCCGCCGAGGTTATATTTTTTCCGCCCGGATTAAATATACATAACTGACCGCTTTGAATTCTTGCATCATCGCTTTTTCCTGTTGCCGTATATACAAAATCATCTGCTCCGAGCACTATATCGGTAAATGAATACGGTAATACAAGCTCATCAGCCGCACGTTTGGCATCGTTTGAGGTTATCCGTTTCCAAAGTGATGTTACTGTATCAAGCGTTGTCTTTTTCACGGAATTTGCCCCGAAAAATCCAAGAAATTCCATTTCCGGTGAATAAAGTATCGCACCGTAATAGCTCCCGAGACTTAAAACATATGTATATCCCTTGGAATCAACCGCAACTTTAACAGGCTTATAAACAAAATCCGATGGAATGAGTTCGGAATCGGGCAATGTTAAGAATTTTTCTATTTTTCCGGTTGAATCTGATATGATAACACGGTTGTTTTCAGCATCTGCAATATAGATCAAACCGTTTTTTACAAAAATTCCGCCGGCATTTTTAAAGCTGACACTTTCACCGTTGAAAACAAAATTGCTCACGGTTTCTGCCAGTGTATAGTCCGCGTTTAAGACATAAACCAATGAATTTTCCGAATCAAGAACATATACTTTTTTATTCTCATCGGTTACAACATCTGTGATTTTCATATTTACTTCAGCGCCGAAGTCGCGGTAATTCAGCATATTTTCAACAGAATACATCGGTTTGGAGTAAACCGGGGTTTTGCTGCCGGAAGTATAATCTTCCCAATATGTATAACTCCGATAGGGTATTTCATCGGTATCCCCGAGCGCTGTTACGGTAGTAGAAAACACCAAAGAGATAATTAAAGCGGTGAAAAGAGCTAATGTAATTTTTTTCACAGAATCCACCGTCCTAACCTTTAATTCCCGCCGAACCCATTGTTTCCTTAATGCTGCTTTGAGATATTAAGTAAACCAAAATGGGCGGTATCATCATAATAACCGAAACTGCCATTGAAGAACCCGTGCGCGCCAATCCCCCGGTTGCTATTGTAGACATTACCGTAGGCAGAGTTTTGAGCTGTTCACTGAATATAGTGCCGGTTGACTGAACATTCCAAAGTCCTAAAAATGTAAATAGCGTAAGTGTTAAAATGCAGGGCTTTATTATCGGCATTATTATTCTTCCGAAAATTCCAAACCAATCCGCGCCGTCTATATGTGCTGCCTCTATCAGTGCGTCGGGTACATATCCGTCCATATACTGTTTCATAAGGAAAACTCCCATTGAAGAAGCAAATGTGGGCAAAAGATAGACTAAATATGTGTTTATAACCCTAAGACTCGAATAAATTATATATTGCGGTATTGCAAGCGTATACGCATTGAAAAGCAATGCAAACTGAATAACCGTAAAAATAACACCTTTGTACTTTATATCGGTTTTGGAAAGCACGAAAGCCGCCATTGCAGAAAACAACACAGTAAACACTGTGCCGGCAAGTGCTATGAACACGCTGTTAAAGACATAACGCGAAAGCGGAACAGAAAGGCTTGAAATAAGGTCGGGTAATGCCGTATAATTTGCCGCTGTGGGTCTTTTAACCGTAAAAAGAGTCGGCGGAAAAACAAGCAACTCATCAAGCGGTTTAAATGATGTTACAACGCAGTAAATCATCGGCAGCAACGAAAAAAGTCCTGCTGCAAAAAGAAACAGAAAATAAAAGAAATTGCCCGCCTTACTTCTTGTATATCTTTTGGCTTGGTTAGTTGACGGAAGGTGCAGTATTTGCCTTATTTTTTTCATACTATCACCTTCCCGTTTTGTTTATAAGCTTATTCGTTAACCATCTGGTTGCCAGCATAATTAAGAACAAAACCACCGACAGTGCCGAAGCGTAGCCCATTTCATACTTCACCGTGCCAACATCCGACAGATAAGATACTATCGTATCAGCCGCATATCCTACCGTCGGGTAGCCTGCAAGCTGAGTTATTATTCCGCTTATTGAAAATGCGGATGCTATCTGCATAACCGCCGAAAACAAAAGCATATGCTTCATTCCGGGAAGCGTTATATACCACAATTCCTGCCATCGGTTTCTGATTCCGTCTATTGCGCCCGCCTCATACAACTCGGTATTTATATTTTGAAGACCCGAAAGGTTCGATAAAAACGAAATTCCGAGACTTGACCAAAGCTGTACCGCTACAACTATAGGCACAATATACGAAGAATTTGAAAGCCAAGCTATCGGCTCGGTTGTAATTCCGAGCGACATTAAGAAGCTGTTTATATATCCGTAACTGTCACTTGAAAAAAGAATCTGCCAAATATAAACGGCATTCCCCGCAAGGCTCGGCGCATAAAACATAAATGAAAATACTGTTCTTGCAGTTCTGCCAAACTCGTTTATAAACCAAGCTAAAACAAAGGAAAGCAAAAAACCTGCAGGACCTGTAAGTATAGCCAAAAGAACAGTGTTTTTTAATACAATCGGAAAAATATCATCATGCAATAGCATGCGGATGTAGTTATCAAGTCCGGCAAAGGTAGGAAATGAGACCATATCGAAGTTAAAAAAGCTTAAAACCATTGATGCCGCAACAGGCAAAACGGTCATAAGAATAAAAAATATAAGAAAAGGAGCCAACAGTATATACAGTTGCCAACGTCTTCCGCTGAAAATTATGTTTTTACGTTGTTTAGCCATCTGACTTCCTCCTTACTGTTTTTTATTCGCATATTCCGCTATTTTGCGCCTTATTTCTTCATCTGAAGTTTTTGCCCAATCAGTTATTGCTTCCTTTTCCGTAGCTTCGCCATTATAAACCGCCCAAAACGCCTGGTCTATTGAGCGCGATACATAGTAACTGCCCGGAACCTCGGGTATTTCATTAACATTTTCCCATTGCTTTAAGATAGTATTCAAGCTTTCCTTATCCCAAGAAAGGTTTTTCAAAGCTTTAACATTTGAAGTAGCGATTCTGCCGGACTGTCCGAGAACTGACTCACAGTTAAATGAATAGTTATACTGCGTTTCCTCCGATACCCACCATTTAAGAAATTCCCAAGCAGCGGCTTTGTTTTTGCTTGATTTCATAATCGCACAGCCGGTTCCCGATCCTGCGCTGCTTCGATTTATTTTACCGTTGTCGTCTTTCACTCCCGGTAATTCGTACACTGCCCATTTGCCCGTAATTTCCGGGGCTGCAACTTCAAATGTGAGGTACTGTGTGTATGCCGCTATTCCGAGCGGAATCGTACCCACTCTGAAACGCTGATAGAAATTAACATCGGGATTTAGTTTATATCTTGTGTAAAAATCAGTCCAGAATTTAAAGGTCTTGACTGACAGGGGCGATGCTAAATTTGTAGCATTAAGTTCTTTATTATACATATTCTCCCCGTTTTGCATAAGCATTGTCGGGAAAATGCTCAGTCCTCCCGCTCCCGTATTAACGGTGGTAGCGGCTGTTATCTTCACGTACGGCAGATACGAGTTCATATTCTTGCGCTGTATAACCGCCGTTGCAGATAAGAAGTCTTCCCATGTTTCGGGTATTTTAAGTCCGAGTTCATTAAAAATATCTGTTCTGACAAACATTATGTTAAAGCTTTGTGTATCAGGTAACGCATAAGTTTTGCCGCCGTATACATACGGTGTTTCTGCACCCTTTTGGAAATTACTCAAAACCGTATCATAATCTTCAAATGACGACAAATCGTAAAGCACACCTCGCATTGCAAGATTTACAGGCTCAGTTCTTGCCATTTGCAAATATACATCTGGCGAATTGTTTGATACTATGCCCTGAATTACAGAGGCATTGACCTGTTCAACCCTTACATTTATACCTGTCTCCGATGAAAAATTCTCTTTAATCAGAGTATTTAGTACCTTAACCTGATCTCTGCCCCAGTTTACCCACAGTTTAATTTCACCGCTGTTTTTATCGGTAAGGCTTTCTGTCGAATAATCTCCGCCGAACGACACTAAAAATCTCTTCAGACCGAAAGCAATTCTCGAAAAAAATCCTGCTTTTCCGCTGTCAACCGTTTTGTCCGGTGCTGAAAGTATTATTTTGTCAAGCGACAACGACATATTTTTTATATCGTAAATCCATGAAGAAAGGGTTTGGTAGTATGAATAATAAGTGTCCAAATACAAATGCGATTCATAACGGCTGTCGTGCATGTTTTTTGCAACACGCGCCATATTCTTAACCGCCCCGTCGAGTTCGCCGTTTACATCCTTGCGAGCATTAAGATTTTCGGAAATTGCAGTCAGTTCATCATAAAAATCTTTAAGACGGGATTCAAAGTTCGGTATTTGTTTATACAACTCATAATCTCTGTTCGCATCAGGAGATTCCCCTGTTATCATAACTATATCAAGGTACAAATCGCCTATATCCGCACTGACAGAGTTTAGCCTGTCGTAAATTTCTGCAACACCTGCCAACGTGACCGACAGTGACAGCGTATGCTTTCCCTTTGACAGATAAAACAGGTACGGTTCATCGTTTTCATCTGTCAATTCCCTATACTGCCATGCGGTCTTATACGAGAAACTTATCTTTTTCGCTTCATCAAAAGGTGTTTTGCCGTCGATTTTAAGCCACCTGTAAGCATTGCCGTTAATAATTGTATTCTGCTTAAAATTAAAGCCTAATTTATACAGCCCATCCTCCGGCACATTTATTTCCCACGCAAGCTCCTGATTTGGCTTCGACCAATTAGAACCGCCTATATAGTTAATTACGGATTGGTTTGTACTAATAGGTGAAATATCCGCACTGCCGGTATCCGCCTTGGCAGTAAGAGAATAGTCGTTTCTGTAAAGAACCCTTTCCGCCTCAATTTCTATTTGCTCGCCGTTGTATTTTGCATACTTTGAATACTCTGCGGAAATATCCTTATAGCTTCGTGTTTTCTCAGGTGAAGCAAGCTTTATTCCGCCAAGTTCAAACGAATCGCCCTTGTTTTCAACCGTTATGTTATGCGCTCCCGCGGTGAGAACTACGGTATACGGTGTAAGCCTTACACCGGTTTTGTCATATGCTGCTGAGGTTATATACCCGTCCGTTTTTTTCTGTTTAGGCGCAGTTTCATCCCCGCCTGACAACTTGCGCACTCCGCCGTCATCTTCGTATAAAACCTGCGCTTCAAGCCCCTTTGCTTCTTCAAACGGATACTCGCCGTCCACTCTTATTCCGTATTCTATTTTCTGTGTGCTGTCATTAAGCGTTTTAAAAACAACCAAAAGCTCATACTCGCCGTTTGAAGGAACACTGACATATTCACTTGCATTTTGGCCGGCGTTCAATACGGCATTTTTATTTTCTGCCGAAGTCGGCAATACAGATGCCGCCATCTGAAAACCCGCAATAATCAAAGCTGATATTTTTAAAAACCTTTTCAATTAGCTTCACAAGTCCTTTCAAAAGATATCAATCCATTTTTATTTCATAGATAACTATAATTTAAGAATTTAAATTTTCATAAATATGATATGTTTTATAGCGACATAACAGTAATGTGTCGATTTTTTAGAAATTTGCTGCATAAAAGCTTAGTTACTTAAAAAATATTGCCCACCCATACAATCCCACTTGATTTTTATTAGTTTTATTTGTATAATTATTATACAAACCGAAGACGGTCAAAACAATGCACATACTTTTCAAATATATGTACTTTTCTTTCAGGGAGGCAATTTAATGGAAATAACTGAAAACTTTATTACAGCGGCTGGAAAAAAACTTAACAATGATTTCCATTCTTTTGGACCGAGTATGCGTGATGTATACATTTTGCACTATGTTCTTGACGGTGCCGGTTTTTTGGAGTTTGGAAATAGCCGAATTAAAGTGGAAAAAGGACATTTTTTTATTATACGCCCGTTTATTGTTTATAAGTATTATTCGGACATTTCCAACCCGTGGACTTATGTTTGGGTCAATTTTCGCGGAGAAACATTCGAAAATATGGTCAACTCCATAGACTTTGAAAATATTAACTGCCAGAGCAACTGCCTTGACAATGATGAAATCACTCCGCTGTTTTTAAAAATTGCGGATAATTTCGATTTTCGCACAAAAAGCTATTATTGCGAAGGTCTGCTTTATTCAATACTCGGTTTACTTGTAGACAAATCTCCCAACACCCAACCGACGATAAGCAAAGAGAGATTTTCTGCGGCATGCAAGCTTATTGATTCAAATTTCCGAGATCCGGATTTCGGCATAAATACCATATGCAATCAGCTTAACATAAGCGGTCCGACGCTTTTCAGAGCCTTTAAAAACTTTTCGGGACTTTCTCCTAAAAGTTATCTGAAATACTACCGTATCGAAAAAGCCAAAAAGTGTCTTGATGAGGGTATGTCTGTGAAAAATGCCGCGATTTCAAGCGGATATAACGATCCTCTTTATTTTTCACGTGCTTTTACAAAAGCCGTGGGATTTAATCCGAATAAATATAAAAAAAGAAGCAGGAGAGGCAATACTAATATGGAAACCCGTGTCTATCGATAGTGAACATATTTTAAAATATCATCACGTTGTTTTAAAAAGTATTTTATTTTACATTATATAAAGACGGTAAAATAATCACCGCCTATATTTAAAACAGACGGCGGTTATTTTAGTTATCAAAACTTATATTCTCATCATTTTACGGTCATAAATGTATTTATATTATAATGTTATCGTTCAAGCGGTATTCTCCCGGCGTTATTCCGACTGTTTTTTTAAACGCCTTATTAAAATTAGCCGTGTTATTAAAACCGCACTTTGACGCAATTTCAATTATATTAAGGTTGCTTTCATTTTTCAAAAGCTGCATAGCTGCCTCGATCCGACGGGAATTTATATAGTCCCAAAGCTTTATGCCGCTCACCTTACTGAAAAGCGATGAAAAGTAATTCGGCGTAAGTCCCGATAGCCCCGCTAAAGTTTCAAGCGTTAAATTTTCCTGAAAATGCATATCAATATATTCGGTCGCCTTGCGGATAATGCGGTTTTTATCTGTTGGTGCCGACAATGCACCGTCGAAATATCCGAAATCGCGAATAAGAGCAACAATAATCATATTAAGCAAACTTTTAATTTGCAGAGCGTATTCAGGCCCTTTTTTTGAAAATTCTTCGGCAGCAGACGTAAAAAGCCCGCGAATTTGCCGCGCACGGTCGGCGGGAATGCAGTTTTCAAAATTCGGGCTGTGCTGAAAGCAAAAATTGGTGTTCACGTTACTCAGTCTGTCAAAGCTTCTCCCCCAGAGATAGCGCGGCTCAAAATGCAGGTTTATCATTTTAAGACCGTCTTTTCCCACCTCGGTCACACAGTGCTGCTCGTTGCTTGCAAATACAAAAATTTCATACGGCTTTATCGCATATTTCTTATCGCCTACCGTGTAAATTCCGGAGCCTGCTGTTATAAGTGTAATTTCAAAGCGTATATGGCTGTGCCTTACCAAGGGGCGGCTGCCGCTTTGTACGATTACCTCCCACATTTTTAAAAGCACGCCGCCCGATGTGCTTATCTCACCCAGTTCATTTATCAATTTAATTCCCCAAATCGTAATATAGTTTGCAAATATAATAATATAGTTGATGAAAATTTTACGCAAAATGTTATAATACAATTAGATTTTAACTTTTGTGTGGTTAAAAGTCAATCGTATTTTTTCGGAGGTTAAAATGATAAATACATACTCAAACCCGACAGACCTTATAATTACAGATATGCGCTTTGTGGATATAGACGGCGCACCCAAGCGCTGCACTATACTTAAAATAATGACCAATCAGGGTATTACGGGCTACGGCGAGGTGCGCGACG
>ERZ827490.1089-NODE-1089-length-37473-cov-19.221230_pt1 | contig 37473 bp, 61 predicted proteins | sample MGYA00519770_ERZ827490 | MGnify/ENA primary metagenome ERZ827490 (study PRJEB31778, sample SAMEA3449324) | human gut metagenome | biome: human gut; feature: human-associated habitat; material: faeces | place: United Kingdom | collected 2010/2012 ...
GCACGCCCTACCTCGGAAGAATACGCAGGCCGTTCGCGAGCCCCCCCTACAAAAGCACGGCGATAAGTAATCTACGCGCACGCGCGGACAGACGGCAAAAATCACGCGAAAAGGAGGCGGTTTTTGTGGCGAACAGGAAGGAAAAGACAAAGGAACAGCGTATCCGCGCCGAAAAGACCAGACTCCGGAGGATCTACAAGCTTCTGCCGAAGGAAGCGGCAGGGACTGTCGCAGGCCTCATCGATCAGGCGGCATTTATGCGCATCGAGTGCGAGGACATGGCGGACGACCTGCGGGAAAACGGCTGGACGGAGAAATTCCAGCAGTCGGAGCGGCTCGAGCCCTATGACCGCGCCCGGCCGATTGGGCAGGCGTACAACTCCACGAACGCGAACTACCAGAAGATCGTCAAGCAGCTCACGGCGCTCCTGCCGAAGCCGGACACCGCGCAGAAGCAGGAGGACGACGGCTTTGCAAGCTTTGTCCGGGAGCGTGACGAGGAATGAAACTCACGCGCTACCCGGAGACCTACAACCCCATCCTCGAGTATTGGGACGCGATCCAGTCGGGCCGCGAGACTGTCAGCCTGAAAGTGCAGAAGACCTACCGGCACGTGGTGGAGCAGCTGGAAAACACAGATTCCGAGTTTTACTACTCGCCGCGCCGCGCCAACCACGTCCTCGAGTTTTTTGAGAACTACTGCCACCACTCCAAAGGCAAGGCGGGCGGCCAGCTCGTCCGGCTGGAGCTATGGGAAAAAGCACTGCTGGCGACTGTCTTCGGGTTTATCGACATCGAGGGCAACCGCCAGTACCGTGAAGCCATCCTCATTGTCGGCAAGAAAAACGGAAAATCGCTGCTGGCCTCCGGCGTCGGCTTGTATTTACAGCTGGCGGATGGCGAAGCGGGGCCGGAGGTCTATGCCGTTGCCACCAAGCGAGACCAGGCGAAGATCATCTGGCAGGAAGCAAAGAGGATGGTCAAGAAGTCCCCGGCGCTCTGCCGCCGGATGCGCAGCCTGGTCGCTGAGCTGGACAGCGATTTTAACGACGGCGTTTTCAAGCCGCTGGCCTCTGACAGTGACACCCTCGACGGCCTCAACATCCACGGGGCCATGATGGATGAGATCCACCAGTGGAAGAGCGGGCGCGCCCTGTATGATATCATCGCAGACGGCGTGACGGCCCGTGAGCAGCCGCTGATCTTTATCACTTCCACCGCGGGCACCATCCGCGAGGACATCTACGACGAGAAATACGAAGAAGCCGAGCGCATCATCAACGGCTACGAAGATCCGGACGGGTACCACGACCCGCGCCGGATCGCGTTTATTTACGAGCTCGACAAGCGCAGCGAGTGGACGGACCCGGACTGCTGGAAAAAGGCAAATCCGGGCCTCGGGACGATCAAGTCCTACACGGCCCTCAAAGAGCGGGTCGAGCGGGCGGAGAAAAACCCGGCTCTCGTCCGAAACCTCGTCTGCAAGGATTTCAACATCCGCGAGACCTCCAGCGAAGCCTGGCTCAACTTTGAGCAGCTGGACAACCGCGACACCTTCCAGCTCGACAGGGAAAACCGCCGCCTGATCTGGCAGCATTACATGGCGGACGGGAATGTGCAGGAGCGCGTCCTGTCCTACCCGCGCTACGGCATCGGCGGCGCGGATCTGTCCAAGACCACCGACCTGACGGCGGCGAAGGTCCTGTTCCAGGTGCCGGAGCTGCCGGAGATCCTGTTTGTGCTGCAGATGTACTGGCTGCCGCAGGACCTTTTGGAAAAGCGCGTCACGGAGGACAAGATCCCCTACGACAAGTGGCATGAGCGCGGGCTGCTCCGCCTATCCGAGGGCAACAAGATCCGCTATGAGGACGTCAAGGCATGGTTTGTCGAGGTGCAGGAAGACCTCGATATTTTTATACCCTTTATCGGCTATGATGCGTGGTCGGCGTCTTACTGGACGGAAAGCATGGCGGACTACTTTGGAGCAGAGGCCATGATCCCCGTGCATCAGGGCGTGAAAACGCTTTCTGAGCCGATGAAGCGATGCGGGAACGACCTCGAATCCAAGCGCATTATTTACAACAACCACCCGATCGACAAGTGGAACCTCGCAAACACCGCCTACGACGAGGACAAAAACGGCAATATCCAGCCACACAAGACGAGCAAGTCCACGCGCCGCATTGACGGCACGGCGGCCCTGCTAGACGCCTACACGATCTACGATCAGAAGCAGGCGGAATACACCAGTATGCTCTAGGAGTGAGACAATGGGATTTTTTAAAAACCTCCTGACGAATATCACGACCACCAAGCGCGTCTCGACCGTCCAGATGGTGCAGGAGCGCGGGAATGGCTTTTACAGCTACAACGGCAAAATGTATCAGTCCGATATCGTCCGCGCCTGCATCCGGCCAAAAATCAAGGCCATCGGCAAGCTGACGGCAAAGCACATCCGGGAGACCATCACCGCCCAGACGCGGAAGATCGCCGTCAACCCGGAGCCGTACATCCGCTTCCTGCTCGAAGAGCCGAACCAGTACATGACCGGCCAGATGCTGCAGGAGAAGCTGGCCGCGCAGCTGGTCCTCAACAACAACGCCTTCGCGGTCATCCTGCGGGATGAAAACGGCCTGCCGAACGCCATTTTCCCGGTCGCGGCCATGCAGGCCGACGCGGTCTACGACGCGGGCGGGAACCTGTACCTGAAGTTTTACATGCAGAACGGCAATGTGCTGACGTTTGCCTATGACGACATCATCCACCTGCGCGGGGACTTTTACGAAAATGATATCTTCGGCGACCCGATCGCCCCGGCCATCGTGCCGCTCATGGAGATCGTAACGACGACGGATCAGGGCATCGTAAAGGCCATCCGAAACAGCGCCGTGATTCGCTGGCTGCTGATGTTCGCCGCGTCCATGCGCCCGGAGGACGTGAAGCAGCGCGCGCAGGACTTCGCGGACAGTTTTCTGAACGTGACTAACGGCACGGGCGTTGCAGCAGTAGACGCAAAGGCCGAGGCCAAGCAGATCGACCCCAAGGACTACGTCCCGAACGCCGCCCAGATGGATAAGACCACGCAGCGCATCTATGCCCTGTTCAATACCAACCCGCACATCGTCACATCCATTGCGACGGAGGATGAGCAGAACGCCTATTTTGACGCCGAGATCGAGCCGGTTTTGAAGCAGCTCAGCGGCGAGTACACCCGCAAGCTATTCTCCCGGCGCGAGCGTGGCTGCGGGAATCGCATCGTATTCGAGGCCTCCGCGTGGGACTTCGCCTCGACCTCGACCAAGCTCAACCTCCTGCAGATGGTCGACCGAGGCGCGCTGACGCCGAACGAATGGCGGCGCGCATTCAACCTCGCGCCGGTAGACGGCGGAGACAAGCCAATCCGGCGGCTCGATACGCAGCCGGTCAATCAGAATACCAACCAGAAGGGAGATGAAACCGCATGAAGATCAGCATTCGCGGGCCCATCGTGTCCAGCAACCAGCACCGCTTTTATCAGTGGTACGGCATGGAGGCGACGAGCCCTAAATCCGTAGCCGACGCGCTTGCATCAGGAAACGGTGAGCGGGCCGAAGTCGAGATCAATTCCGGAGGCGGCGAGATCTTCGCCGCGAGCGAGATCTATACCGCCCTGCGCAACTACGCGGGCGGCGTCCACATCCGCATCGTCGGCCTTGCGGCCTCGGCCGCGTCCATCATCGCCATGGCGGGCGAGTCGGAAATGACGCCGACCGGCATGATGATGATCCACAACGTCCAGTCCAGCGCCGACGGCGACTACCGCCAGATGGAGCACACCGCCGGTGTCCTGCGCGACGCCAACCACGCCATCATCTCGGCCTACATTGCCAAGACCGGAAAGACAGAGCAGGAGATCGCCGCCATGATGGACGCAGAAACATGGATCACAGCGGAGAGGGCCGTCGAGCTCGGCCTCGTCGACCGCGTCATGCAGCCGGATACCGGCCAGAAGCCGCTGGCAGCGGATTTTTATTCCGGCATGCTCAGCGAAGACGCGCTCCGGCGCGCGGAAAACTTTTTAAAAGGTCAGGCCGCAGAGCCTGATTTTTTTATGCCCGAACGGGCGCAGGCAGAAGCAAAACTGAAATTTTTAAAACTCAAAGGAGAATTGAAATGACAAAGGAAATTTACAACATCCAGCGCCAGAAGCTCATGGACGACGCCCAGAAGCTGCTGGACGAAAGCAAGACCGCAGAGGCGCAGGCCAAGATGAAAGAAGTCGAGGCCCTCGACGCCAAGTTTGAAGAGGAAGCCAAGATTCAGGCGAACCTCAACGCCCTCGCGGGCGTGCATGTACAGGGTCAGGCTGTATCGGTGCTTCCGCCAGTCGCTACGGCAGAAAGTATCGTTCTGTCCGGCGGCGCGAAGGCTCCGAACGTGCTCGACCGGTACGACACCGACGAGTACAAGAAAGCCTTTATGAACTACGTCCTGACCGGCAAGAAGATTCCCGCAGAGCTGACCAATGTGGACGCCAACACCAAGACAACCGACGTCGGCAGCGTCATCCCGACCACGACGATCCAGAAGATCTACGAGAAGATGGAAGCCATCGGCATGATCCTGCCGCGCGTAACACACACGTCCTACGCGGGCGGCGTCCAGGTCCCGACCAGCTCGGCCAAGCCGACGGCCTCCTGGGTCGCCGAGGGTGAGGGCTCCGACAAACAGAAGACTTCGACCGGCAAGATCGTCTTTGCGTACCACAAGCTGCGCTGCGCGATCTCCATGTCGCTGGAAGTTTCTATCATGGCGTACCCGATGTTCGAGGCACAGTTTGTCCGGAACGTCGCAAATGCGATGGTAAAGGCGAAGGAGCAGGTCATCATCAACGGCACCGGTTCCGGCCAGCCGAAGGGAATCCTTGCGGAGACCGCCCCGACCGGCCAGAACATCGACATTGCCGCCGCGACAACTGCTCTGACCTACAAGGATCTGTGCAAGGCCGAAGCTGCACTGCCGCAGGCGTATGACGGCGCGGTCTGGTTCATGTCCAAGAAGACATTTGAGACGCAGATCGTAGGCATGGTCGACAGCAACGGCCAGCCCGTCGCGCGCGTCAACTACGGCATCAACGGCAAGCCCGTAAACTACATCCTTGGCCGCGAGGTCATTCTGACCGGCGACTACCTGCCGGCATTTGCGGCGTCGGTCACGGCCGACACCGTCTTCGCCTTTATGTTCGATCCGGAGTACTACCTCTGGAACGAGAACATGGGCATGACGGTAAAGCGCTACACCGACGAGGACACCGACGACGAGGTCACAAAGGCCATCGAGATCGCAGACGGTGCATGCGTCGACGTCAACAGCCTCGTCACGCTGACCAAGAAGAAGGCCTGACGGCGCGCGGCCAACAGGGAGGGATAACCAATGGCTTTGATCAACGTTGCAAAAACCGCCCTGCGGCTGACCACAAACGCCCTTGACGACGAGCTCGCCGACGAGATTGACGCCTGCCTCCTGCGCCTGCATCTTGCGGGCGCGGAGGGGGCGGACGAAGACCCGCTGGTCAAAGACGCCGTCCGAGCCTTCGTCCGCTGGCAGCATGACTTCTGCGGCCGCGGCGACGAATGGAAGACGTGCTTTGAGGAGCTGCGCGACGCAATGGGCCTGTCCGACGACTATTCGCCGGGCGCCGAGGGAGGGGGCACGTGCTGTGATCTTTGACACCCAGATCACGCTGCGCCTGCTGTCCTACCCCATCGTGAGCGGGCAGACCACCGAAAAGCTCGAACGCGAGACAACCGTCTGGGCTGCCCGCAAGTCCGTAAACCGCGCCGAGTATTATCAGGCCGCGCAAGCAGGCAAGCGCACGGACGCAATTTTCCGCATGCACAGCGCGGAATACGGCGGCGAGCAGCAGCTCACCTGCGGCTCGGACGTCTTTGACGTCGTCCGCAGCTACGGCGCGGAGACGGAAGAGGTAGAGCTGACCTGCAAACGGAGGGACGGCGCATGATGATCTATGAGGCGCTATCAAGCCTGGGCGTCCCGGTCTGCCACCCGCCATACAAGGGCGGGGAAGAAACCTACATCACCTATCAGCTGCTCGGCCAGTCCGGGCAGCTCTACGCCGAGGGCGGAGAGGCCGAGACCGGCGTGCAGTACGCCGTTTCCATCTTTGCCGAGGGCTTTGCCGCCGGGATTTTAAAACGCGTAAAAGCCGCGCTGGAGGCCGCAGGCTACATCGCGACCGTCGACATGGAAACCTACGACAAGGAAACAGGCCGCACGCAGATCGCGCTCATCGCCGAGACGGAGGGCGCAGCCTATGGCTAACATCTCCATCACCGGTGTCGACGAGCTCATGGCCACGCTCCAGAAAGCGAATGTTTTTGATGAGAACATGCAGCAGGAGCTCCTGTACGCCGCCGGGGATATCATCGTCGAGGAGCTGCAAAATGCCGTCCGGGCGAGCGGGTTCCGCACGGAAGCATACGCCTCCAGCGTGAAATACCGCAAAAACATCAAGCAGGACAAAAACGGAGACCCGTACATCTCCATCACCGCAGTCGGCAAAAACGAGCACGGAACGCGCAGGGCGACCGTGCTTTTTGTTTTGAATTACGGCCGCGCGAAGGAGTACGGGCAGATCACAGGAACTTATTTTTGGACAAAGGGCGTCAGGAACGCGCAGAAGCGCGTAAACGCGGAGCTCGAAAAGATCCTTACACAAAAGCTGAAAGAAAGGGGCCTATTGTAAATGCCTAGTTTTGACTTACGCGGCATCCGGGCGGGAAAGTATAAAAACACGTCCGGCACCGTGACCTACACAGAGCCGACCGACGTCGGCGACGCCATGAGCGCGCAGCTGGAACTCAAGTTCGCCGAGGGCCGCCTGTACGCGGAATCCAAGCTGGCCGAGTATATCAAGCTTGCCACCGGCGGCACGATCTCGCTGGCTGTCAAGTACATCAAAAGGGCCGCACAGGCCATGCTCTACGGCTGCACATCCGATACGAGCAAGGAAAATCTGAAATTCTCGGCAAAAGACATCGCGAACTATGTCGGCGTCGGCTTTTACGCGCCGGATAAGATCGACGGCGTGACCAAATACACCTGCATCTGGGTGCCGAAAGCGCTGTTCGGCCCGCCCTCGATGAGCTATCAGACCAAGGGCGAGAACATCCAGTTCAACACGCCGACCACGACCGGCGAATTCCTCGCAGACGATTCGACCGACGAGCTGCTGCTCGAGACCGAGACCGTCGACACCGCGGCGGAGGCCGTCGCCTGGATCAAGGGAAAGCTGGGTGAGACCTGATGGAGACGACCAAGCTCAACACCGTCGACTATGAACTTGAGGGCCGGGTCTACCGGCTCTCCTGCAACATGAACGTCCTTGCCGACGTGCAGGACGAATACGACGGCAATCTGCTGCGCGCGCTGAATACGGTGCACGGCCTCAAAAGCACGCTGGCCTTCCTGGCCGCCATGCTGACAGACGCCGCAGACACGCAGGGCATCACCGACGAAAACGGCCTTCCGCTGCGCTTTACGAGCAAGCAGCTGGGCCGGAAGCTCACCATGCACCAGACGCTCGAGGCCGGGACGCGGATCTATCCGCTGATCCAGGCCGCAGTCACGCCGCCGGAGGAAGAACTCGGTGAAAAAACGTCGGAAGACGAAAAAAACTGACACCGCCGGGGAAACCGAAGCAGCTGGGCTTTGATTTCCCCGGCTTCCTCGCAATCTGGCTCTTCCGGCTGCATCTGCCGGAGCGGGATTTCTGGAAAACCATGTCCCCGCGCCGCATAACGCTCCTGCTTGACGCGCTTGCGCCGCAAAAGCAGCCGGAGCAGCAGGAACAGCCGCAGAGCCTGTCGGCCTATCTGAACGGAGGCACCTAACATGCCGAACATCAATACAAAATTTACGCTTTCGGGCGAAAAAGAATACAAGCAGGCCATTTCCGAGATCGGCAGAGGCATGAAGGTACTGGATTCGGAAATGCGAAAAGTCACCTCGGCATACGCGCAGAACGCGGACAGCGTCGAGGCGCTGGGCGCGAAAAACGACGTGCTCGAGCGAAAGATCTTAACACAGACGGAGAAAATCGAGTATCTCAAGGCTGCGCTCCAGCAGTCCGCCGAGAAATACGGCGAGGCAGACAAGCGCACCATGCAGTGGCAGACCAGCCTCAACAACGCCGAGGCGGATCTGAACAGCCTCAACAATCAAGTCGACGAAAACAAGCAGAAGATCGCGGACTCCGGCAAGGAGATGGGCAACCTCGGCGACGTGGTGAACGGCCTGACCTCCAAGCTCGGGATCCAGCTGCCGGACAGCATGAAAACGTCCATGAACGGCATGCTGCAGCTCGACACTACGACAGTCGCAGTTGCGGGCGGATTTGCCGCCGTCGCTGCGGCGATCGTCAAGGCGGAAAAAGCGTTGATCTCCATGACGAAGGAAGCCGCATCGAATGCGGACGATCTGCTGACGCTCGCCTCCGTGACCGGCACGACGACCGATTCCGTGCAGGAGCTTAACTACATGGCCGACCTCACGGACGTCTCCTTTGACCGTATCAAGGACAGCCTCAAGGAAACCACCAACAAGATGCAGGAGGCCGCGACCGGTACGGGCGACGCCTACGAGGCGTACAAGCGGCTGAAAGTTGAGATTACAAACACCGACGGCAGCCTCCGCAGCGCGCAGGATGTATTTTACGATACCATCGACGCGCTCGGCGAGATGAAAAACAAGACCGAGCGGGACGCACTGGCTATGGATCTCATGTCCGAGTCCGCACAGGAGCTCAATCCGCTCATCGACCTCGGCGGCGAGAAAATGCGGGCTTACGCGCAGGAAGCACATGATATGGGCTATGTCCTTGACAACGACGCGCTCAAATCCCTGCAGGGCGTCGACGACGCCTATTCTCGCCTGCAGAAGACGCAGGAGGGCGTCAAAAACCAGCTGGCCGTCGAGTTTGCCCCGTACCTCGAAGAATTCTACGGCGACGTCACCACCATGGTCAAGGACGGCGGCAAGGCCATCAAGGACTCCGGCATCGTCGACGCCTTCGGCATGCTGCTTGAGACCGTCGGCGATATCCTCAATCCAATGTCCGACCTGTCAAACAACCGCGTCCCGGCGCTGACCAAGGCGCTGCAGCCGCTGGCAAAGGTCATGGCGCTCATGGCCGACGCGGCGGAGCTGCTCAAAGGCGTCATCAACTTCGGCACCGGCCACATCAGCGAGGGCTGGGGCCAGATGAAGCATGCGCTGGGCTTCGGCTACAGCAGCGGCAACGGAAACAACTACCAGAACCTGCTCGACAGCTACAACGAGCAGCAGTGGGGCCAGAGCGCGTCCGACCTCTCCAAGGCCTACGAAGAGGCCGTCGCCCGCGGCGATTCGTCGACCCTCGGTATCACCGAGGACGAATGGCGCAGGCGGTATCTGGGCGGCAACGCCGCCGGCACGGACAACTGGGCGGGCGGCTGGACGCGGGTCAACGAGAACGGCCTCGAGCGGATCTATCTCCCATCCGGCTCGCGCATCCAGACGGCCAGCGAGACCCGCTACACATCCGGAGATACCTACAACACCACCGTCTACGTCGACCACGTTGACGACCTCGACACCATCCTCCGCATCGCCAAAAACGCACGCATCACAACCAGAATGGGGGCGAAGTAAATGCCGACGTTTACAGTGCAGGCAAGCGGCTCGACAGCAGTCGCGAAGAACCACCCGAACACAAACTATTCGGATCTTACACAGTACAAATTCTTCGTAGAGCCGTTTACAGGAGACGCGGGAAACATTAAGCGAGGGGATAACGTATATATCAACTTCCCTGTGCCGGGCGACACATACAAGTTCAAACGGGTAACAAAAGTAACGCTTGCATTTTATGCACAGCCAACAGCAGAAAGCGACGCTACATACAAGGGGATTTGGACATATGTAAATGCGTTGGCGAGTCAATTTGATGCAGATGCAATGACATATGCGACAAGGCCTGAGATATACCAGACCTTCACAGGGGTCTCGGAGCAAGCAAACGGAAACTGGACGGCTCTGAATGAAATCATACAGCTAAATGCAGTTTTTGACCTGAAAAATTACAAATCAAAAAAAGAAGAACTGCAGCAAGGAATAAGAAATGGCTTTGTGGTCGCGCTTCGAGGAGGAGAATCAGGGACAAGCGAGGCGATTATATTCGGCGCAAAGTCAACACGGAAGCCATCGTTGGTGTGCGAGTATTCGGACGACACTGTAGGGATAACAGCGGATGGGTTTGCTCCAACAGCCGGCGCTTTTGTGAACAGATTTGAAAAAAATATGTTTACATGGCGCTGTGACGATGACACAGCCGACTCACAGGTCTGCTTCGCAGAGATAAAGCAAACCTCCGCCGTCTTCGAGTGGCGCGTAAAAAATGCGAGCGCCTCAAAAACGATCAGCGTCTCCGGCTCGACGACCGCCTGCACAGTCCCTGCAAATACATTCCCGTCCGGGACGATCGAGTGGCGCGTAAAGGTGACGGCGAACAGCGGAACGACAACAACGTCTGCATGGCAGGAAATCACAACGACGGACGTCACACCATCCTGCAAGCCGGTCTCCCCATCCGGCATCGTCATCGACGCGACCATCGCCAACCGCTTCTCGTGGCAGCACATCATTTCCACCGGCACGCCGCAGAGCAAGGCCGACCTGCAGTGGTCCGCCGACGGCACGACCTGGAACACGCTCGCGACCGTCACCGGCGAAAATCAGTACTACGACGTGCCCGCGAACACCTTTACGAGCGGGACGAAATACTGGCGCGTGCGCACCTACAACACCGACGGCACGGCCTCGGCGTGGAGCGACAAGGCCGAGTTTATCGCCATCAACGCCCCATCGGCCCCGTCCATCGTCATCCAGTCCACCGGCCCGCGCCCGCGCATCACCTGGCAGACCTCTGAGCAGGAGGCCTATCAGCTGACGCTCTCGAGCGGCTACGCCTCCGGAACGGTCTACGGAACGGAGAAGGCATGGCACTCGCCGGTCTACCTCGCCGACGGCAGCTACACCGTCCGCGTCCGCGTGCAGAACAAGTACGGCATGTGGTCCGAGTGGTCTGCGGCCGCGCTGCCCATCTCGCACACAGAGGGCGAGGCAATCACCCTGACCGCCACCGCCGGCCATGAGGCCGCGCTCACCTGGCAGACCGCCGGGAGCTACGATTTTTACCTCGTCGAGCGGGACGGCGTGGCCATCGCCCGCACCGTCCAAAAGCAGTACATAGACCACACCAGCATCGGCTCCGTCACCTACCGCGTCCGCGGCTGCTACGACGAAAGCGATAACTACGGCGTGTCCAATTCGGATACCGTCGAGATCCTGCCCGAGACCAACATGATCTGCGACCTCGAGACCGGCATCTGGCTCGAGATGCGCCTGTCCGAAACGCAGCTGCGCACCAACCGCACCAGCTTCTCGGCCGGTGTCTCGACCGTCCATCTGGCGGGCCTTGCCTACCCCGTCGAGGAGCGCAGCGAGCAGCGCGACCGCGCCCTGTCCGTCGCCTGCGCCTGGCCGCACGCGCAGCGGGCCGCCGCCCTTGCGCTTGAGGCCCTTGTAGGCCGCCTCGTCTGTCTAAAGGACCGCTACGGCAACATGGCCATCGGCTCTCTCCCGTCGCTCGAGAGCAACTGCGACGAGTTCATGCGCCGCTATTCCTTCACCATCTCGCACACGAACCGAGAGGAGGCGATAACCCTTGACCCGTGACGTCCGCTTCCGCGTCGACGTACTCAGAAACGGCGCGCCCATCACCAACCTCCAATGGGACACCGGCAGCGCCCCGCAGATCATGTGCGACCGGACAGCCACCCTGCACGGCTCCTTCAAGGGCAGCTTCCTGCCAAACGATCTCGCGGAGCTGGAGTCCGACGAGCTGCGCCCGTGGATCAGCATCAACGGCGTCGAAACATCGCTCGGCATCTATCAGGCCGCGACCGTCAGCAACAAGGGCAGCAGCTCCGGCACGCGCGTCGAGATCGAGGCTTACGACCGCTGCTGGCGGGTGTACACGCAAAAAACAGAGACGCTCCTGCATCTTGCGGCCGGAGCGTCCTACATCACGGAAGTCCGCAAGCTCCTGACCGCCTGCGGCATCACGCTGGTGATCGCGGCGCCGAACGACGCAGTCCTCGCCACAGACCGCGAGGACTGGCCGATCGGCACGAGCTACCTGACGATCGTCAACGCGCTGCTCTCCGAGATCAACTACGAGAACCTCTGGTTCGACGCCGACGGTGTCTGCCGCCTCGAGCCGTACCAGGAGCCATCCGCCGCCATCATCGACTGGCGCTACGGCACGACGGACCTGTTCCTCCCGGAAAAGCACCCCGGGCAGGACTGGTCCGACGAGACGGACATCTTTGACGCACCAAACGTTTTTGTCGTGACCTGCAACAACCCGGATATGGACGCAGCAATGGTGGCGACCGCCGTCAACGACAATCCGGCGTCCAAAAAATCCACCTTCAAGCGCGGCATGCGCATCACCTCCGTCGAGCGGGTGGACAACATCGCCTCGCAGGAGGAGCTGCAGGCCTACGCAAACAAGCGCCGCAACGAATCGCTGCTGGCCACGCGCACGATCACATTTTATACGCTGGCCGAGCCGGGCCACGGCGTCGGCGACATCCTCGCCCTGACGCACGACGAGATCGGCGGCATCTATCTCGAGACCGGCTGGTCTGTCACCATGCAGCCCGGCAGTCTCATGACCCACTCTGCGAAAAGGACGGTGATCGCCTGATGGAGGGCATCAACAGCTTATTTGTATCATCGATCAGCATGCCGGACGAAAACCTGCCGGAAAACTTTCTGGCGACCGTCGGCGCGGTCTATGACGATGGTCTGTCCCTCATCCTCGAGGGACAGACCGAAGCCACGACCAAGCACTACCGGTGCAACACGTCCGTCAAATTCGCCGCGGGCGACCGCGTCAAAGTCGCCCGCATCTCCGGCAGCTACGTCGTCGAGTACGTCGTCGGCCCGCCGAGCAGCGGCGGGAGCGGAGGAGAGAGCGCTCCGCCAGACAGAATCAAAAAAGATGGTTACGGCATGTACGTCAAAAGCAGTTTCTTGCTGCCACTTTACGGGAATGAAAGCATCGGCGCGACAAATGTGCCGTTTTACGGGGTGGCTGCAAATAGGGTTTGGCTGTGCTATAACGCAAGCAAATACGCAGCATTAAGGTGCAACAGCGACGGGAAACTGCTTGTGAACGGCACTGTGATTGGATAGACCACAATAGGAAAGAAAAAGCCGCCATTTCGGGCGGCAAAGAAGGAGCTGATAACGCATGATCACCATCCACTGCTCCCGCGCGTGCGCGCATCTCTGTTCGCCGCCGGAGCTTTTGACGGCGGGGATGAGCAAGGCCGTGACGGTGCAGTTCGTCTTCTCACCCGCATGGGACGGGCTGACGAAGACCGCCGTCTTTACCAACGGCAAGACCACCGTCGACGTTCTGGCGGCGAACTGGGACGGGGATACCGTGCCCGTCCCGCACGAAGTTCTAGCCGTCCCGGGCCGCCACGCCCGCGTGGGCGTCTATGGCGCGAACGAAAGCGGCGTCATCCTGCCGACTGTCTGGGTGAGCCTCGGAAAGGTACAGCCGGGCGCGGACCCGTCTGGCGACGAGACCGCCGACCCGGCCCTGCCTGTCTGGGCGCAGCTCCAGAAGCAGATCGGCGACCTGGACGACCTCAAGACCTACAACAAGGGCAACCTCGTCGCCGCCATCAATGAGGCGCGGCAGTCCGGCGGCGGCTCCGGTGGCGGGGGCATCCAGTCGGCACAGATCGACGCGATCCTCGTGATGACAAAATCCGAATATGACGCGCTGGACAAAAAGGACGCGCGGACACTGTATCTGTTGGAGGGATAACATGCTGGCAGTTGGACTCAAACGCATTCTGGAGCTGTTCATCGGCTCCATGGGCATCAAATCCGTCCACCTGGGCACGAAAACCATCTACGAAAGACCGGGCGGATTTTTGTACATTGAACTCACAAGCGAAGAAAGGGGATAAATCCAGATGGCAAGTTTTTTCAATCTGACACTTGATACGCTGGCACCTGCCGGCCTATCGCTGATCCTGAACGACGGTGCACAGTACGCGACCAGCGCGACCGTCACGGCGAAGATCTCTGTCTCCGACGAGACAACAACGGGCTACCAGATGAAGATCTGGGGCACGAAGACGGCGGAGACCGAGGCGGAAGCGTCGTGGGAGACATTCGCCACGACAAAATCCATCACGCTGCCCGACGGCGACGGCCTCAAGACGATCTATGTCAAGATGCGCGACGACGTCGGCAACGAAACGGCCGCAGTCAGCGACACGATCACGCTCAACACGTCGATTCCTGCCGTGACCATCACCGGCCCCGACAAGAGCAGGATCTCGAAGGTCACGGGCTACGATGCAGCGGCGTTCTCCTTCGTCTGCGACGTGGACTTTGAGGAATACACCATTCGCGTCGTCCCGGCGACGAGCAGCCTGCACACGGCGGGCACGCAGATCCCGACGACGGGCGGATCCACCAACGTCAGCGGCACGGAGGGAGGCTACAAGAAGAACACCGCCATCAACGTCACTGTCAAGGGCGCGGACCTCGAGGCAGCGTCTTCCGGCGACGGCACGAAGATCGTCAAGGTCTTCGTCAAGAACGCCGCCGGGACCTGGAGCGCCGCCTGATGGCCGCGCCGCAGCTGACATTCTCCATCACGGGCAACAAGATCTCGGCGGTCTCGGGGTTCGACTCGATCACCGTTTCCTTCTCGTCGGACATCGCCTACACGGCCTTCGAGTGCCGCGCGACGAAGTCCGGCGAGGATTGGGGCCGCGGGAAGGGCGCTTTGATCGCGTCCTTCTCCCAGACCCCGGCGGGCACGCAGCGCACCTTTGAGGTTTACGACGATTTTCTGCTTTCCGGTGATGGGGAATACCGCATTTCGTTGTTCGCGCAGGGCGCGGACGGCAGCTGGAACGACAACTACGGCTTTATCTCGCTGGGAGAGTCGCAGGCGCTGAAGACCGCGGACGGCGAGGATTTTCTGTGTATGAAGGAGTGATCGTATGGCTTACAACAGCCAGTTTACCGGCGCGCAGATCGACGAGGCTATCGCCGACGTGCGCAGCAACAAAGACGCGTGGAACGGAAAGCAAGATGTGATCCTCGCCTCCGGCGCGGCCGTCGGGGACCTGATCAAGGTCAAGGCGGTGGACGCCAGAGGGAAGCCGACGGCGTGGGCGGTGGCCGTGGCGGGCACGGACTATATGAAGACCGGCAACATCACCAAGCAGACGCTGGTCTCCGCGGAGACCACGCCGACCGAGAACATGGCCATCAACTGGCAGTATGAGTGAGGAGGCCCCATGGCGCACAAGACATTGATCTCCGGCACGGCTTACGACGTCAACGGCGGCCGGGAGCTGATCGACGGCACAGGCTACGGCTGCAAAGCCGGCAAGACCCTCATCGGCGGAACGGCGTTTACCGTGCCGTTTTCGAAGGGCATTCCGCTGAGCACCATCACCCCCGGCGCGATCCTATACCTGAACGAAAACGGCAGCCCCGTCCCGTTCTACGTCTGCAAGCACGACTACGAAAGCGGACTGAACGGCGCAGGGCGGACACTTCTGGTGAGGAAGGATTGCTATGACAAGCGTATTTTTGACAGCAGTAGCAAGATTTTCGCCGGGAGCTCGATAGACACATGGCTCAACGGAACCTGGATCAAGCTGCTGACATTGGACGTCCAGTCTGCGGCCGGCACGACAAAAATCTACTACTATGACGGAAGCAACAAGAAAGCAGTCACGACCCGTGCAGTGTTCCTGCTGTCGACAGCAGAGTTTGGCTACAGCGATTATGCTGATACTGACGGAGAACCACTGGACAGTGCTGTGAGAAAACTACTTTCCACTGCTTACTACGGCGGAAATAGTGTTGGACAGTGGACGCGTACACCGGCCACCTGGACACGGAAAGACGTGTACGTTATAATGCCTGGCGACTATTCGACTCATATACCTTGCAACGACAGTTACGGCGTCCGCCCCGCCTTCACCATCCCCTCGACCTTCCCCGTGATCCAAAACCCCGACGGCACTTACAGCCCGGCAGCATAAAGGAGGCACCACATGGGCACACACCACATTTTGAAAGACGGCACATCCTACGCCATCAAAGGCGGCACCGACCTGATTGCTGGTACAAGTTACCAAATCGGGGGGGGTCGAACGCTGGTGAATGGGACGGCGTATGAGGTCAAGTTCAGCGACGGGCTGACGTGGATCATAAATGAGTCCCCAAAAATAATGGTTTTTAAGCAAGCCATTGATTTTACATCAAACGGGAAAAAATTCGACTACTTCATGATCACTGCAGGCTCTCGGCCAAGCATTGTTTACTCTTACGGGCCAGGCGATATTTGGTACGCATATTTCAACGGGAGCTGGACGCAAGAGGCATTCCGGACAGTGACTTTCGCTGAAATGCCAACAGGCGCACTATTAGCATGGCTGCAGGCCAATGCCGTGCAGCAATAGACAGGAGGAACTTATGGACACCTGGTACATCACTATCGACGGGCAGGAGATCGAGACGCGGCCGGCCGCCGGCCGCATGCGCGACGCCGACTGGGGCGGGCGCGAGAGCCGCGCCGTCACCATCGCCAAGAGCGCGGTTGCAGACCCGCTGGCGCTGTTCTGCGACGGCGCCGTCTGGGGCATGATCCACCGCTACACCACGGCCGTCCCTGTGCTGGACGCAGAGGGCAACGTCCAGATGAACGAGGACGGAACCGTCAAGTCGATGACCGAGACCGCCGAGGACCGCTACATGGACGACTACGCGGGCTTCACCCTCGCCGGCCCCATCACCGACAATCGCGACGGCACCATCACCGTCAAAATGGGCAAGCCCATGCCCCTAGAGCGGGCAGAGGCCGAAAAAGCCGCCGCCCAGCACACTGCCGCCACCCTCATGGGCATGCCCGTCTATACCGCCATCGGCGAGGAAAGGGCGAAGGACCTGCGCTACGCCATCGAGACGGCTGCTGCCTCTCTCGACGATAAGACCGCGTCCGAGGCCCCGGAGCTGTTCCCGCAGCTGACGGGGGACGGCAGTCTCGTCAAGTCCGGTACGCGCATATGCTGGCAGGGCGGCATCAAGCGCGCCGCCGTCGACCTCTGGGACACGGCAGAAAATACGCCGGACGCCGCCAAGAACCTCTGGGAGGATATCCAGTACAAGCAGGGCTACCGCCTCATCCCCGAGACCATCACCGCCGGCCTTGCCTTCTCCAAAGGCGAAAAAGGCTGGTGGCAGGACGAGCTCTACGAATCCCTGCTCGCCGCCAACGTCTGGAACCCATCCGTTAACCCGGACGGGTGGAAGAAGATCACGGAAGAAGGTACATAGCCATGGACACCAAGACAATCATCGTTACCCTCGTCTGCGCCGTGCTCGGCTCGTCCGCGCTGACGGCGGTCGTCAACGCCGTCGTCGGCGCGATACAGAAAAAGCGCGGCAAGGCCACAACGCAGGAGGCGCACCTGGCCGAGATCGACAAAAAGCTCGGGAAAATGCAGGAGCATCAGGACGAGCAGTATCTGGCGATCCTCCGGCTGACCATCATGTCAGAGGAAATGCCAATGGCAGAGCGCCTGATCGCCGGGCAGAAATACGTCACACTCGGCGGGAACGGCGACGTGAAGAAGTTTTTACACCAGCTGGAGGCGCAATGCGGGCATAGCAATGGAATTCAGTAAAAAGTGGCTGATCTGCAGCGCGCTCGTCAGCCTCGCACTCATTATCGCCTGCGCGGCAGGCGCAGACCTGACGGAGATCACGCTTGCGGTGCTGGCTGAAACGACGGCTTCCAGCGGATTCTATCTCTGGAAGGCCAAGAACGAGAACCGCGCGAAGTACGCGCAGAAGTACATGGATAAATGGGCCGAGAAATACGGCCCGGAAGCGGCAGCACGCATCGCGGAGATCGTGCTGAAAGATTGAAAGGAGCATACTTATGGACTACACGCAAATCATCTCGGCAGTGATCGCGCTCATCAGCGCGCTCGTCTCGGCATTTCTGATCCCGTGGCTCAAAACCAAGATCGACGCGGATAAGCTGCAAACGCTCCGCACTTACGTTGAAATCGGCGTAAAGGCGGCGGAGCAGCTGTACACCGCGACGGACGGCGCGGCGAAAAAGGCGTATGTCGTGAACTTCCTCGCCGAGAAGGGCATTCAATTTGATGTGGAAACGATCGATAAGCTGATCGAGGCCGCCGTGCTGCAGCTGCACCACGAGCTGTACGGGAGTGAGCGGGCATGAGCATCAAGATCGGACAGGCCAGCCTCGGCGAGACCGGCGGCTGGAACCAGCAGCCCGGCAACCAGACCGGGAGGGAACTGAATATCTCGCGCTGGTACAACGGGCGTTGGATCGGCGTCCTGCGCTACAAGAGCCGCAAAAAGGCCGAGCGGGCCGCGCAGACGTGCGAGGCGTCCATTAAAAACCGGAACATCGGTTACGACATGAGCGACCGGAACACGGCGTATGAGGCCGCCAAAGCCGTCGGATGGGACGTGAGCAAGATCACAAAGCCCGTGGAGACGGACTGCTCCGGTCTCATGACGCTCTGCGCCGTGGCTGCAGGCTGCGCGTCGGTCGAAGCGCTCTACCGTCGGCAGGGCAACAGCTGCACGACATACTGCATGCTGCACGATTGGCCTGCGACGGGAGACTTTGATCTGCTGACCGGCAGCAAGTACCTGACGACAGACGCCAATCTCCTGCGCGGGGACGTGCTGGTAAGCTCGGGCCATACCGTGATGGCCCTCGAAGATGGAAAGAACGGAGAGGGGGAAAAAGAAGTGGTCGAAAAGAGCAAGATCATCGTGGACGGTAAAGAAGTCGCCGTTGAGCGTATCCTGAAAGACGGCACGAACTACGTCAAGGTGCGCGATATCGCCGCCGCGCTGGATCTCGAAGTGAGCAACAAGGGTAATATCGCTGTGCTGAAGCACAAGGAAAAGTAAGCCCTGCCCGGCGGCGGGCCGAAGGGAGTGACGAAAGCATAACTGCGCGGCTGGCTCTGCCGAAGGAGCTGGAACACCTCACGCGCAGCGACTGGGAGCGCGTCACTGACGAGGGCATACTGGATCAGATCGATCAGCAGATCGTGAAGCTTTATATCGTGCGCAGACTCCCGCAGATGGACGCCGCCGCCGAGATCGGCGTCGACCGCAAAACCATCTCCCGCCGCCTGCCGCACATCTACAACACCGCCCGCCGTCTGGTAGGGAAAACGGACAAAGAGAAAGCGCCATGAGCAACGGCTCATGGCGCTTTTTCTATGTTCCGGGATTGGCTTTCGGACGATAGTTCGGGTTATACGATCTGCATGCGCGCTCCAGCGCGCGGAAGTCGCAGGAGATCTTACAGATGAAGCTGCTCTTTCCATTGACGACATCGTAGTATGTACGATTGGCATGATCCAGAATGGCAAGCTTCTGACGGTTGCAATGCTCGATCTGGTTCAGGAGCAGGTTGCGATACTTCACATCCGGCTCTGCGGAAATGTCGTATTCAAGGATCGCAGAATCAGGGACAGGAACCATGTTGTTGAAGCCGAGAAGACCGAGGCGGCCACCGTCAAGCTTCAGAATGTGCTTGCCGGGCTTTAGATTGGCATGGTTCGGTTTCGGGGATTCCATGGGGACGAAATAACGGAAGCTCCCGACAGTGAGAACAACGCCGACATAGGGGCGACGCTGGCCCTTGTTGAACGGGACACGGAAGTCACGGGAATGGAGGAAGGAAATATAGCGCTCACTGATGTGGCAGATAAAAAGATTCTCCAAGATTCGACCTTTCCGGGAAAGAAAAAGCGAGACTGCAGAAGTCTCGCTTTTAGTTGCCCATGATTTTTTAAGCCCCTACTTAACGGCAAGGGATTTCCGCTTTTTTGGCTCCCTACTTGACGGCAAGGGATTTCCGCTTTTTTAGCTCCCTATTTAACGGCAAGGGATCTCCGCTTTCATGGGCAGATGATGAACGGCGACGTTCAATCTCTGTAGATTCCTGAAATGGTTGTGCCGCGGATCGTGCGGTGCCAGATTTCAGGATTCTTTCGCGGATCTCTCCGCACTATTAGTATAAACTCAAAAATGTGTAGAAGTCAAGAGGGGTACTGGGAAAATTTTTAAGAGGAAAGCATGTCCCACAAATGGTACACAAATGCCCCATAGATGTCCCCCAGGAAAAGCGCGGAGCCGATAGACTGAGGATAGGAGCTGGCCAGCTTACTACTTTTACCGGAGGATTTTTTATGGAATACGCAAGCAACGGCAAGGCCAACGCGGCCCTGACCACTGGAATCATTGGCACGGCAGGTGTCGGGCTCGGACTGCTGGGCAATCTGCTGGGCGGCGGCTTTGGCGGCTGGGGAGCAAACCCGGCTGCAGCTGCAATGGCGGCGGGCGCAGCGTGCAGCGAAAACATGCCGGTCACGCGCTACGATCTCGACCGGGAACAGAAGCTGGCCGCGAAGGACAGCGAGATCGCGCTGCTCAAGGCCAACACGTACAACGACCAGAAAATGCTGGAGATGTACGGTTATATCGACGGGCAGCTCAAGGACGTCCGTGAGGCACTGTGCAAGCAGGCCGTCCACAACCAGCGCACCGAGGACAGCTTTACGCTCGTCAAGCAGGATGTGGACTGCGTCCGCAAGGAGGCGCTTGACGCCGTGAAGATGGAGGCCGAGCGGCGCTGCTGCGGCGACAATTCCATCGTGACGTATGTCAACGCGACCTTTTACCCCAAGCAGGTCGCCGACGTCACGACCGGAACCGCAACGACGGCGCAGTCGCTCTACAACCCGATCCCGAAGTGCGGGTGCTGCAACGGCTAAACGCAAGGGGCGGCAATAGCCGCCCCATCCTTAAAGGAGGACATCTATAATGACAGTAACGATAGATCAGGCATTAAATGGCTTAGAGCGATTCGCGAATAGCGAACTGATTCCACGGCTACCGGAAGGTATTGGCGTAGCTGCGGCTATACTTATGCGGATGGCAAAGGACGGCGGGAAAGAGCGGCTGCTGGCAATGAAAGACAATTTCTTTGTGCAGCTGACTGGGGCGCTTGACGAGGAGGGAAATGTCGACATCGATCGTTTACACAAATACGCTCGGGATGAGATCGACGGAAAAAAGATTAAGCTGTTTTCAATCAAGGACAAAGATATGCGGTTTGACGTGACAGACGTAGACAAGCTTTACAAATATATTCAGGAGGTGTGAGCATGAAAGAGTATATGGAGAAGCTTTATCACAAGCTGCACGAGGCCATGGAGAAACCCGTGACGCTGGGCAGCGCGGAGGAAGTTATGGTGTATGCGGATACTATCTGCGCGCTGCATAAGCTAGGTGACGACCATTTTCGTGAGTCCACGAAAATGATGGAATTTACCGAGGACGACGCAAAAGCGTGGACGGCCCGCATGAAGAACGCCGACGGCTCGACCGGCCCGCACTGGACGATGGAACAGACAACGGCCGTTGCCGAGAGCATGGGCATTCAGGCACCAGTGGTCCCGCGCTGGGCGTGGGGCGTGACCATGAACATGATGTACTCGGACTACTACCCCGTCGCCGTAGAGTTCGGCATCAACCGCCCGGAGTTCTACGCTGCTCTGGCCAAGGCGTTCCTGCTCGATAAAGACGGCCCGGGCGCGGAGGAAAAACTGCTGCGCTACTATGAGCACGTGGTAAAATAAAAAAGATCCCTCTCCACAAGGAGAGGGATCTTCGCTTGCTTTCAATCAACATTTATCTGGCACGCATTCATGCGTACCAAATAAATGTATAACCATCAATCCGCGAGGGGGTAGAGGGTGACGTGCATGTCGCTGCCGGATTTGGTGTAGGATTTGGTCTGTTTATGGTAGAGGACTTTCTGCAGGACAGTTTTCAGGAGGGCGTTTTTCTCCTGCGGGGATGCGGCGAGCGGGTAGGTCTCGAGGACGCGGCGGACGGCGGGGGCCAGACGGGCGCGGGCCTGCTTGGCGCGAGCCAGCTCGGTGATCGTGGTCTGGCTAGCCTCGATGCGGTCGACGATGACCTGCTTGTCGGCGGAGAGCGCCTGCGAGCGCTGCAGGAAGATCTCCGGCGTATAGACACCGGTCTCGACCAGCTCATACGCGCGGGCCTCCTGCGCCTCCAGCTTGGCAAGCTGCTTACGGTCGGCGGAGATCGAGGACTCGAGCGCGGTGCGCATGGGCGTGTCATCTGGCGCAGCGGCCTCACCGAGCTCCAGCTCGCGCAGCCAGCCACGCAGAGCATCCAGCACGGCGTCCTCCACATCATCATACCACGCGCTGACGGTCGTGCAGCCGTAGGAGGGACAAAGGAGCGTATCGCGGCGGTTGCCGGACGACGGACGGCGAACCATCACGCGGCCGCACTGGTCGCAGCGGACGAGCCCGGCGAGGCTCGTCACGGTCCCCCATGCGCCCTTGCCGCGCGGGCTGGCGCTGGAATAGCTCAGAGCGACGGCCTTGTCGTACTGCTCCTGCGAGATCAGGCCGTTGTGCAGCCCTTTATAAAGCTTCAGATCCTCCTGCCGGGTGCGGGGACGGCTGACGACGACGGAGCCGTCAACGATGCGCTTTGTCTCTGGCCTGCCGCCGGATTTGATCCATCCGGCGTTTGCCGGATTGCGCAGGATATCCAGCACAGAGTCCGCGCGCCAGAGGCTGCCAGAGTTGGTAGGGACGCCGAGGCTGTTCAGCCGCGTGGAGATCGCCTTCGCGCCGATGCGCGCGCAGCCATCGCCGGTGTACCAGTTGTAGATCTGCTGCAGGACGGGTGCCTGCTCCGGGTGCGGGACGAGTTTGTAGCCCTTGTCATTCGGCAGCTTCTCGCGCAGCCAGCCGAAGGGTGTCTTGCCGGAGATCCATTTGCCCTCACGCAGAGACGCCTCCTTGCCGCGCGACAGGCGGCGCTTGATGGTGTTGTACTCGCGCCGGGACATAAAGAGGCCGAACTCAAAGTATTCCTCGTCCATCTCGTTGTTCGGGTCGTAGGTCTTGTTCGGCGTGATGATGCGGGTGTCGGAGTATTTAAAGGTCTGGGCAATAATGCCCTGGTCGATGGTGTCGCCGCGCGCCAGACGCTCAACCTCCATGACGATGACGCCCGCGTAGTTCCCGGTCTCGACGAGCTGCAGGACCTTCTGCACCTCCGGCCGGACGGCGATGGAGTCGCCGGTCACGACTTCCTCGCAGATCTCCACGACGTTCAGCTCGCGGCTTTCGGACAGCGACAAAAGCGCGGCCCGGTGCCGTTTGAGCGTGTCGGTCTGGCCGAGAGCTTCGGCCTCCATGTCCTTCCGGGACTTACGCAGGTAAATGATGTACTGCGCGAGCGGGTCGGAGATTTTCCAGGTAGATGTAAATTTCATAGGCAGATTCTCACCACAAGGGAAAAAGGTTATACGGATACCGCTCCGGCGCCGGCCGGGGCGGTTTTATTTATGTGCGGATCCAGCCGATTGATGGGATGAGCACGTCGGCCACAAGCGCAAGGGCACACAGCAAAAGAATACCCAAGAGGATGAGCGTCACAAGTCGGTGCATGCGCAGGGACTTCTGCTGCTGGGCAAGCTGCGCACGAAGCGCCGCGGTCTCGGCACGGAGTTTTTCAGCATCGGGAGGCTCGGAAGACTCGGCAGGCTCGTCATGCGGGATGCCGAAATACTCATCCATAGAGACACCCATCTCCCGGCAGATCGGGCCGACCGTGTAAACAGACGGATTTTTGATGTCGCCGCGAAAGAACTGGGAGACGGTGCCGACGGAAAGGTCGGTATTTTCGGCGACGTCCTGGTTTGTTTTGCGCGGAGTGATCGTCTGCTTCTGCTCACGGCATAAATCAGATAATTTTTCCTTCAAAACATGTCATTCCCCCCAAAAAAGCAAGACGTCTGACTGCAAAAAGCAACTGTTATATCTTTACAAGACTACCGTGGACAGGCTACCCTAAAGTTACAGACGGCTCCCGGTCGCCTGCGCAAGCAAAAGCCCGCGCCGTTGTTCGGCCAGCGGCGCGGGCGACATCTCAAAGACCAAGCGCGTACATGAGGCCGGGGATGACGCGGACGAACAGGAAGCAGCCAGCACAAAGCGCAAGGGCAATGACGATGATAACTTTCCGGACTCTGCGGGGACCAGCGACGGCGGACTCGTATTCCTCAGGCGTCATGCCATCCGTGTACTCATCGTAGAGCGGGCGCCCGGCGTCGTCTGTGAACTTGTTATCATAGATCCGGCAAAAGTCGACCAGCGTGCCAATGCCGCAGAACCCAAGCGTGATGAGCCAAAGCAGACCGGTCCAGATCTTGCCGACATAAAACCGATGTGCACCGAAGCCGCCGAGGAAGATACAGAGCAGCAGCGCAGTCGAGCGCTTCTTCTGCACGGGCTGGCGGGGCTCCCGCGCGCGGGACTCAGCCTTCGCCTGGTCGCGGATGTAATTCACGGTCCCGCAGCCGCAGTACGGGCAGATCAGAGCCTCATCGTCGATCTCCTTGCCGCATTTGTTACAGTACATAAAACCTCCATTCAGGCATCAAGCATTTCATAAAAAACATTTTCGCTGATAATTTCAATGTCGTTTCCTTTAAGGCGAAGCTTCTCAGCAGCCTTTTGCTTGTTGCTTTTCCAGTCTTTGATTTTACTATAATCGCTGGAACCGAGAACAAGGTAATTAACATCTTTCCGGACACCGTCAAGACATACGCCGCCACGGTCTACGACCAACTGCATGGCAGCTTTTCGCGGCATCTTATCCAGCGTGCCGGTGAACACGAAGACCTTGCCGAAAAACGGAGACGATTCGTCAAAATGATCAGTTTCCGGAACAATATCCCCGGCCCTCCACGGCTTGTGGTGCTGTTCCAAAGAAATACTGTGTTTGGAAACATAGTCGCGCAGGTAACGATAGCACTTGTCGGTTTGCTCAACATCAGAAAAGGCGCGATGCGCGACAGATTCGTCAATCCCAAATCTGCAGATAAGATCTTTAAGACGGTGATGACGATCCTCTGGGAAAAGCTTACGACTTATGCGCATGGTGTCGACGAAATCATTTGAAAACGGTTCGAGTGAGAGAGCAGAACAAGAATCATAGATAAAGTTGATGTCAAAATTAACGTTATGACCAACGACAACATCAGAGCCAATGAACGAGAGGAATGCCGGAAGCACAGAATCAAGAGAAGGTGCAGGAGCAAGCATATCATCGGTAATGCCGGTGAGCTCAGCAATAAATTCGTCGATAGAGTATCCGGGATTGACCAAGGATGAAAAAGAGTCCTCTATTGCGCCGTCGACAATGCGGATTGCAGCGACTTCGATGATATCGTCATACTGAGGGTCAAGGCCGGTCGTTTCGAGGTCAAGAACGACATAGCGGCTGGGAAAAGCGAGTAGGCTATGACCCTTACGGTCGCGCACCATGCTATTAAGATGGGCACTCTCAAGAGCAGCACTCATGACAAAACCTCCAGTTTGATATGTAAATTTTTGTAGACTCTCATAATTGTAATTAACGAACGTATGTTCTAATATAATCATGCGAGTCAGGAAAAGGAACCTACAAATATTGTAAGCCACCGCCGAGGAAAGCACAACCGGGAAAGTGAACAAAAAATGAACGGTATTTTTGTGGAAGAATGGGGGAACGGATAGAATGACGCGAAGTTTTTACCTGCAGGACATCCGCCGCATGCTGCGGCTTGCGACGACGGAACAACTCGATCTGGTCTGGCGCTTCATGCGCGGACTGGTCGCATAGAGAAAAAAGAGCCGAGGGCGGTCATCCGTCCTCGGCCATTTTTTTTGCGATCTCGGCGAGCAGCTGCCATTCGTCGACGCTGAGCTTGCTGATGATCGATACAAACCGCTTGCGCGGCGAGTCGTCCGGGTCGTGCATGACGACGCCCATGAACTCGGCGATCTCCTGATTCCTCGTCAGCTTCTGCTTCATCTCGCCCTCGCCGGTGCGAAGCCAGGCCTCGCTCACATTATATTTTCGGCAAATATCCGCTATCGTGCGGTCACTTGGCAGAGACTTGCCGGAGCAGAGCATGGAGACAAATGCGGACGAAACATGCAGATCTTCGGCAAATTTTGTTTTTGTAATGCCGAGTGCGTCAATCAGGGAGCGAAGACGATCCTGAAAAGTTTGCATTGAATCCCTCCTTTATGTAACCAGCTTAACACACGGGCCGACAAAAGTCAAGAAAAATATTAAGCTAATTAAAAAACAGGGCTTGACAAGTTAATTGACTTAGTGTATGATGTAAGCAGCTTAAGAAAATGCTAACGTACTTACAAGAATACGAGGTGAGAACAATGTCCGAGAAGGAAAAGCAGGCAATCGAGAACCTGAACAAGAGCACCGAGAAGCTGACGCCGGCACAGATGCAGCGTCTGAGCGATATTGCCTATGGTATGGCGCTGGCAAAGGAGGCCAAGCAGGAGCCCGAGCAGGACAAGCAAACTGCGTAAAGCTGAAAAATCTGGAAAAAATAGAGCCGGAAGGAGGCTGAACCATGCGAAAACAGTATGACCCCATTGCGGACGAAGAGCCGCACATCGTGGCCGAGTATCATTTCCCAAACTGCACGGCGTATATCGCGGACAACTACCTGCGACGCCTGACGCCGGAGCAGAAAGAGGCCAACCGGCAGGCCGCCCGCCGCGTGGCGTGGCAGATCCTCGAGCGGGCCGCAGCCGAAGGGCGTCTGCCCACGGCCAGCAATTAAACGCGCCGCAAGGCGCGTACATAGGAGTCGATATTATGGCGAACGTCAAGACCTACACCCTGACGCTGGATGCGCAGGAGCTGCATGATCTGATCGAGGCGGCGCTGGTCTGCGAGTGCCAGGCTGCGCAGATCATCGGCGGGCTGAAGCGCAAGGGGCTTGACCTGGACGCGCAGAAGCTCGTTACACAAAACGCCCGTCTGGCGCGGCTCGTCAGGCGGATGCAGGAAGCGAAGAAGGAGACAGCATGACAAATTTCGGGAAGACCGTGCGCAAGCGGCTGATCGATCTGGACAAGACGCAGGACTGGCTGGTTACGCAGGTCAGGGGGATTGGGATCCCCTGCGACAAGACATATCTCAGCAAGATACTGAATGGAGCCCGGAAGGGCAAGCAGGTCAAGGCTGCGATCGAGAAGATTCTGGATCTGGAAGGGGGTGCGCTGGGTGGATGAGCTCAAGAAAAAAACGATCGCCGCACTGGAACAGCAGTTGCAGCTGCTGGCCCAGAACGGCGGATCGCCTGCCGGAAAGGCAGAAACGTGCAACGCAATCACGGTCCTGACTGCGCTGCTGCATGAGCTGCGGCAGTTTTAGGAATCAGAGCCGCAATGAGTGTCGAGCCCGCGATAGATGCGGTTGAAAAGCACAGCAATCTGGTCGCCGAGAGATTCATTGCTCGAATCAGTAATGATCAGATTGCCCTTTTCGATCGCGGCAATCGCGAGCTGAAGCGCAATTTCAGACCTCGTCATATGTTCACCTCCCCTCATATTGACACGATCATTATAAGAGGGGAATAGAGACGTGTCAACAAATTGGACGGAAGAAGATAAGGAGAAGCATTATGAGAACCAACCTTGCGGAACGGCTCGGGTATGAGCCGGAGGAAGAGACCAGGGAGCGGCAGGAGCGGCTGCTGGAGGAGCTGCGGTACCGGGAGGCCATGCGGCGCGTGGCGAAGACATGCTGCGTGTGGCTGGGCGGCGCGGCCTTTGTGCTGGCGGTGATCGCCGGGTACGCAGAGATGACCGACGCCTGCGTCGCGACCGGCGCGATCGCGCTGGGCCTGACGACCTACGGGATCCTGTGAAGCCGGTGAAGGACGAGCCGAAGATCCCGGTCGAGCTCCGGCCGGATCAGCTGGCCGACATCATCGACGCGGTCCTGGCCTTTGCCGATGACTGCGCCAATGACCGGGAGATCCTGCAGAGCATGCCGCGCGTCGACCGGGACACGGTCGAAGACCTGCTGCAGCGCGAGACGGCGCTGCAAACGCTCGCGGCATGGCTGCAGCACGTGCAGGAGGAATCAGAGTGAATTATTTTGCGCCGCGCATGCGGCCCATCCCACCGCCCTGCGGCCGGAACTGCCCGGACCGAAGCGGCACATGCCGCGCCGGGTGCTGCACCTGGACGCTCTACGAGAGCATTCGGAACCACATCTACGATGTAAACCACAGAGACAGGGACAGCCTGCAGCCCGATCTTGCAGCGGGAAAGCAGATGGTCCATGCCGACAACCAGATAAGGAGGCGCAAACACATTGCGAAATAGCATCGATTACCCCGGCGAGCGGGCGTCGCGGCGCCCCGCCGTGATCGCCCAGGCCGGATACACCGGCCAGAACCACTTTTACGTTACATATGGAGACCAGGAAGTAACCGTCCGCGCCGAGGACGGCTATGCGGCCCTTTTCACCGCCGCCAAGCACTGGGGCTATAAATTCACCCGCCCGGAGTACCACCAGAACGCCCGCGCGACCAAGCTCCACTACACGCCGGACACACGGCCGGGGGCGCTGGTATGAGGTTTGTGTGTGACGCCTGCCAGGATATCACGAACATCGAGGCCGACCGGATGGAGATCCAGGGCGAAAAGTTGATGGTGTACAGCCGCGGGCGGCTGGTATATGTTGCGGATCTGGGGCAGATCATGCTGGCCAAGCTGACGCCGGGGAGGGAGGACGGCAATGGACTTAGAACAAACCGCGATTGAACGGCTGAAAATGGCCTCGGATATGAGCCTGCGCCTGTACGAGCAGACGATTGTGATTACATACTCGGGCGGCAAGGATTCAGACGTGCTTTTGCATCTGGCTGGGAAAGCGGGTATCCCGTATGAAGTGCTTCATTCGCTGACCACGGCGGACGCGCCGGAGACCGTCTGGCACGTCCGAGACACCTTCCGGCACTTGGAGCTGGCAGGCGTAAAATGCACCATCGATACCCACCGCACATCGGACGGCGGGAATGTGACGATGTGGAATTTGATCCCGAGAAAGCTCATGCCGCCGACACGCCTGGTGCGCTACTGCTGCGCGGCGCTCAAAGAGACCAGCGGCCGCGGGCGGTGGATCGCGACCGGCGTTCGCTGGGCCGAATCGCAAAAGCGCAAGTCCCGCGGCGTCATGGAGGCCCTGCACAGAGACAAATCCAAGCGGCTGACGCTGATGAACGACAATGACGAAAGCCGCATGTTGATGGAAAACTGCCAGCTAAAGGGGACCCGGACAGTCAACCCGATCATTGACTGGCATGATACTGACATCTGGGATTACTGCACGGCAGAAAAGATCTCGATGAATCCGCTTTACGCCTGCGGGTTCGAACGCGTGGGCTGTATCGGATGCCCAATGGCGGGCAAGCACCGGAAGGCGCAGTTTGCACGCTATCCAAAGATCAAGGCCGCGTATATCCGAGCGTTTGACAGGATGCTTGCGGAGCGGCAGACGCGGGGGCTGCCCTGCGACTGGCAGACGGGCGAAGACGTCCTGCACTGGAGCCTGGAGGACGGCGTGCTGCCCGGCCAGATGATTTTTGATGGAATGGAGGAGGACACGCTATGACAGACAAGGAAATCGTGCAGGCGCTGCGGTGCTGCGCAGAGGGCGAGTGCAAAGACTGCGCCATGCATGAGGATAAGCAGCGCTGCCAAGAGAATTTATTGGACAAAGCCGCTGAAGCCATCGAGCGCCTGACCGCAGATGTTGCAGATCTGCGAAAAGAAATCGAGTGGAAGGACATGGTGATTGCCATCGCCAAGAGAACGCAGGAGGAGGCAGAAGCCGAGAGGGACATGGTGATTGCCATCGCCAAGAGAACGCAGGCGGAGGCAGAAGCCGAGAGGGACGCGCTGCTTGAGCAGATAAAAGCGCGTCGCTCGTGTCTGGATTGTAAGCATTTCGACTACTGCGAATTTGATGATGCGACTGTTATCGACTGCATGAGCTGTGTGACGAAAAATTGTCCATGTCACCAATGCAGCAATTCCAGCCACTGGGAATGGCGCGGATTGCCGGAAGCGCCGGAGGAAGGAGACAAGCATGAGTAAAGCTGTTTTGATCAGCCTCCGCCCGGAGTGGTGTGAGAAGATCATCAACGGGCGGAAGACCATTGAGGTGCGCAAGACGCGCCCGAAGATGGATACGCCGTTTAAGTGCTACATCTACTGCACGCAGAGCGCTGATATGCTTTGGATTTTGGAGGAAAGGGAACGGTCTCTCCATCCTGATAAAATAGCGGATGTTTTCAAGGCTGCTAAATGCGGCGGAGCATATCGGGGGAATGGCAAAGCCATCGGGGAATTTACCTGCAACAGGGTAACGAACCTTTTTTCAAACAGCAGATTTTGGCTGGACGAGGATGATGTTTTACACACATGTTTGTCTGCTGCGGAAATGCGAAAATACGCAAATGGTGCGCATGGGTTATACGGCTGGCACATCCAAGATTTGCGCGTTTACGATCACCCGCGTGAACTGCGGGAATTTTACGCTGTGCCAAATGAGGTAGAGGTAGCGCTCAAGGTAAAACCAAAGCCAATCACCCGCCCGCCGCAGAGCTGGCGGTATGTGGAGGAAGAGATATGGAACGACTGACAATCCCTGATGTGCGGGTAGATGAGCACACGACGCGCAGGAGCGTCATTGACGTACTCGCGGTGCAAGAGCACGCGATGGAGATCTACCACCAATTAAAAATCTACGAGGACATTGCCGAGTTGTGCGGCGGGTTTGACCGCCTCCGCGAGCTTGCCGAGGCCGACAAGGACGGGCGCGTGGTCGTGCTGCCGTGCAAGGTGGGCGAGACGGTTTATTTCGTAAACGCCAAGCAGATTCTCGAATTTGCGGTGGTAGGGTACGCGGTGGATGAAACAGGTATCTCATGGGTTCACAGTGAGCACGTCGATAAAATAGGGAATACGAATGAGCGCACGTTTAGCCCGGATAGATTCGGAAAGAACACTTTTTTCACCCGCGAGGAGGCCGAGAAGGCGTTGCAGGAAATGGAGGGCAAGAAGGATGGCAACGAAACGAATATGTGACCGCTGCGGGGCGGAAATAAACCCCACAAGCTCTGCGACGTATGTAAACGTACGAAGCGCGTTCCATGAGAAATCACCTGATATTGAGCTTTGCTGCTCCTGCGCGATGCAAATCAAAGAATGGCTTAAGTCGAGTGTAGAGGAGGACAAGAAGGATGGCTGAACTGAAACCGTGCCCGTTCTGCGGCGGTGAAATTAGCCTTGTTCTGTACGATGACGAAGGGAATCTACATGATGAGGCATATAGAGAACATCCCTATAGTGGACTTGGCTTTATGCTTCACCACGCTCATGAGGAAAATCCGGAATGCCCGATTGCAAGCTATGAGTGCGATGGCGGGATTTTGGGTGGTGTGTATATTTACGACACGGAAGAACAAGCCGTTGAGGCATGGAACAGGAGGGTAAATGATGACTGATTACATCAAGCGCGCGGAGGCGCTGGCAGACTTTGAATCCTGCAACGCGGAAAATCCGAACTGGACGCCTCAGCGGGTGAAAACGCTCCTGCTTCGTCAGCCCGCCGCCGACGTTGCGGAGGTGGTGCGGTGCAAGGACTGCAGGCACAGTAAGTATGCAGCGTGGTGCGAGGGATATGCGTGCTGCAGAACAGTTGGAGAGTATCATCACGCAGATTTTGGATGCACAGCCGGAAAACCGCGAACAAACGGAGTTACAGAATGAGCGGGCTGCGGTTTGAATCCATGGCGGACATGCCGCCGAGGATGAGGGAGCTGTATGCCAGGCAGCAGATCGACCTCTCAGGCGCTGCGGCGCCAGCGCCACTTCACAAGGGGAGCCATGGGAAGACGAAGTACGGCAGCCGGAAGGATACGCGCGGCGAGCTGCGCTTCGCCAGCCGGAAGGAAGCCCGGCGCTATGACGAGCTGATGGTCATGCTGCGGGCCGGGATCATCTCCGACCTGCGGCTGCAGCCGCAGTTCACCTTGCAGGAGAGTTACATCACCGAGACCGGTGAGCGTATTCGCGCGATTCGGTACACGGCGGACTTTTTGTACAAATTCGGCGGCAAGCTCGTCGTCGAAGATGTGAAGACCAAGCCGACGCGGACCAAGGAGTATCTGCGCAACCGGAAATTCATGCGGTCCAAATTCGGGATCGAGATCCAGGAGGTCTAACATGCCAGAAAAAAAACGAGAGCAGCCCGCGCGAGGCATGCGGGCTGCCGAAGCAGGGCAATGCCTGTCCGTATGAAAAGCTCGCGCCGGTTCTTTGCGCGCGGTGCGGCTGGAACCCGGATGAGCACGCGCGGCGGCAGGCGCTGCCGCTGACCGAGAACGCCGACGGGCTGCGACACAAGGACATCAGCCAGCCCGAGGACTAGGACCAGCAATCAGCCGGGGAACCATATTTTTTCGGACTTTGGCCGCGGCCGCTCCGCCATGAGACGGCTGCGAGAGGATCACCCCGGCTTTGCACCCGGCCCGCGAAACCTCAAGCCCGCGGGCCGGGGATAAAAAGCGCGTGTGGAACGTGCGCGCGGATGGGAACCGTCAACGTTACCCCACGCCGGGTGTCGGGATCGCCCGGCGGCATCGTGTTACCTCCTTATGGAAAGCTGCCTGAGCAGAAAAGGGCAGCTCGTCTGCGGCGAAAGGGGGACGCGCAGGCGCAGGCGGTGCAAGTCCGCCCTGCATAGGGGCCGGGAGACCGGCCCCTGACGAAAGGAGCACGAAAAAATGGGAAAATTTATCGATATGACCGGGCAGACCTACGGCGACTGGACGGTGCTGGGCAAATCAAAAAGAGCAAATAACCAGGGGACGTACTGGATCTGCCAGTGCAAATGCGGGACGATCCGGCCGGTCATGGGCGTCGCTTTGCGCGCCGGGAGATCGACGGGCTGCGGATGCGCAAGGACGGAAAAGGTGCGGCAGATTATGCGTGCGCGGGGCTCCGGCACGGGAAGCGCGCACAGCCGGCGCGGCCTCTGCTTCAACGTCTTCTGCCCACGCCGCGACAACTACAAGGGCGCGTGGTCCTGCAGCCGCTGCCGCGGCTGCGGAGGACGGGAGCTGCAGCGCTTATCCAAATGCGAGGTTTTAAAAATCTGAAAGGAGCTTTTTATATGGGAAAGATCATGGAACTGTTTGGCTCTGAATTGAGTCTGCTCAGCGTGGCGGTGGAAAACGACGGCTGGAGCGTGGATTTCCGCGGAGAAACATACCCGCCGCGCATCGTGATGGACCAGCTGCAGCCGCCGCTGTTCGACATGACACCAGACGGCCCGAAGGAAACGCAGCCGGCCTGCATCCAGATCATCGGCCGCCCGGACGTACAGGTGGTGACGACCGGCAAGCTGCAGATCAGCAAGAAGGATCTCAATAAGATGGTGAACCGCGCGACGGAGGTTTTAAACCTCTACCTGCACGGCTTTATGCAGGAGCGCAAGGAAATGGAGGCGGAACAGGGATGAGTAAGAAAGACAAGCGCCGGGAAGCGCTGCGGCTTGGCAAAAAGGACATGAGCTTTGCGGAGATCATGCAGGCAATAGGGGCGTGCAGGGCGGACGACTGCGACAAGTGCCTGCTGAACGGCGGCCCCATCGCAGGATGGTTCCCGGAGGATGTGCCGGACTGCTATACCGTGCTGCTCAAAAATGCCGGGGAGAAGCTGCTGGAATACTACCAGAAGATCCGGGAAAACGACGCGGCGGAAGAAAATCAGAGAAGAACAGAAGAAAATATCAAAAAACGAGGAAGCAAGAGCGAGGGAGTCTTGGACTCGTGCCCCGTTTGCCCGGTATGCGACTATGTCTTCGACGAATTCAGCGTGAGCGACGATGCAAGACGGCACATCTTTCCATTTGGCGCAGAAGACACCCTTGACTTTGGACTCGAAGAACGAATCGTCAGACCACAAAAATGCCCGCAATGCGGCATGAAAATCGATGGGATTAGGTGGACGGAGCCCAAGTTTGTTGGGAACCGCAAGGAATTCTCGTTCAGCCGTCCGCCGGAAGACGTGGAGGAAAAAAGAAAATGATTTTGCTGGAATGCACAGTCGCGCTGCGTGACGGAGATCGGAAAAAGCTTCAGGAGCAGATTGCGGCGGAGATCGGGCAGCCAGTCGTTCTTCTGCCGAGCGGCGTATCGCGGGCGAAAGAGCGGAATATCCTGTTCCTTTGCGACAGAAAGGCTTGCGAGAAATGCAGCTATCCAACGTGCAGGCATACGCCGGAGCTGGAACACGCCAGAAATTTTGCACCAGCAGGATTTACGAAGCGCACGGACGGCGTGTGGGTAGAGCAGGAGGGCGCAACGATGGAAGGGAAGATCGGCCAGGACAAAATGGTCTGGCGCTGGGATGATATCTTCCGTGTCTACCGATGCCCATACTGCGGCAGACCGGAGAAACCGTGCTTTGAGCTCTGGAAAAAAGGCGGTTTGAAAAAGAGCCTGCCGAGCCGCTGCACATACTGCGAAGGAGAATTGGAAGGGGTGGAAGGAGAAGAAAATGATCATTGGGATTTTGAGCCTTGCCGCCGCACTGGAGTGGATCGCGCTGGGCGTGCTGGTGTTTTTCAAAATGCGGAGCCTGAAACGTCAGGCAGAAGTAGTGCTCGAGACACTGGACGCCGCAGCCTGGAAAAGCATCAAACAAGAAGAGGAGGTCTGGCGCAAGAACACCCCGAACGAGATTAGGGCAGCGTTCGGCTTTCCGCCGATAACGCCAACAGAAGACACAGAAATGAAAATACGCGAGGAAACTGACCGCTGAACGCATGGCCGGAATCTCCGGCCACGCTTTGAGCGGGCAGAAAAAACAAAGGAGGGCTACAGCATGCAATGGGAACAGGGATGCTTATTCGACGACAACCTGGAATACGATGCGTTCACGGAGAAATTCAAACCCAAAAAGACAACGGACGACTGCTACACGCCACCGCTTGTTTATGATGCGATCCGGGATTGGGCGTGCAGTGAATATGGGATTGACCCGGCCTGCATCGTGCGGCCATTCTATCCGGGTGGGGACTATGAGCGTTTTGACTATCCGGACGGCTGCGTCGTGCTGGACAACCCGCCTTTTTCGATTCTTTCAAAAATCTGCGAATTCTACATAGACAGAGGGATTGCGTTCTTTCTTTTTGCGCCATCGCTCACGGCGTTCTCCGGCCGATCAGTTGTGTTGAGGATGAACCATATCATTTGCGATGCAGACATCACGTATGAAAATGGCGCAGTCGTTCACACGGCGTTTGTAACAAGTTTTGGAGGAAACATCGCGCAGAGCGCCCCATCACTCGGAAGGGCAGTCGAGCGGGCGATGCGGCAGATAAAGTCGCAGACGAAACGGGAGTTGCCGAAATATACATATCCGGACCATGTGCTGACGGCAGCCATGCTGCAGAAATATGCGCACTACGGTGTAGAGTTTGCGGTTAAGCGCGAGGACTGCACGTACGTTACCAAACTGGATAGTCAGCGCGAGACGGGAAAGAGAATCTTTGGTGACGGACTGCTGCTGTCAAACCGAGCTGCCGCCGAGAAAGCTGCCGCCGAGAAAGCTGCCGCCGAGAAAGCCGCCGCTGAGAAAGCCGCCGCCGAGAAAGCCGCCGCCGAGAAAGCCGCCGCGCACGTCTGGGAGCTGTCTGAACGTGAAAAGGGCATCATTGCGAGCCTCGGGAAATAAACCGAGGCAGGAGGAGCTATGGTAAAGAGACACAAGCGCCGGAAGTTTTCCGGGAGGGTCTGCGAGCAGATCGTGTACACGGTGGCGGGCGGCACAGATCCGAAGACCAGCCGGCCGAAGAAGCCGCGGTTCCAGTCGCAGGAAGAACGCGAGGAATTCAACACCAGGATCTCGGCTGCAAAGTTCGTGGCGCTGGTCAACGCCAACTTCTCACCGTCGAGCTATTACTCCACATTGACGCTAGACCAAGAGCATGAGGTACATACCGCGCAGGAGATGCGCAGGATCCGGGATAATTTCTACCGCCGCATGGTCTACCGGTATCCGGAAGCCAAGATTGTCATCGTCTACGGCCGGGGCAAATCGACCAACCGCTTCCACCTGCATCTGATCACGGACGGCATTCCTGCCGATGAGCTCGGCAGGCTCTGGGGCCTCGGCAGCGTCATCGACTGCAAACCGCTGCGGAAGCACAACTACTATCTGGATGAGAACGGAAACAAGGTCGACCACGGGCAGGACTACACGGCGCTGGCCAACTACCTGCACGGCCACTGGCGCAAGGAGTTCGGCGGCCACCGGTACAAGGCCAGCCGCAGCTGCGTCCGGCCGGAGCCGGAGCCCGCGACCGAGGCGATCCGGGACTACAGCCCGACGCGCCCGCCAGTCGCCCCGCGCGGATACATCCTCGTCGAGTCCAGAGCCACGCAGTATGGATTCCTATATTTCAAATATGTATGGGATCCCAAAAACGAGACACATAAGCGGAACGGGAGCCGCCTTCTTTAAGCCTTGTAAATGTGTTGAGTTTTGTGACGAAGAAGGAAGGAGCTGAACAGATGTCGAAACCAAGATACTGGTGGTACGGGAATGTCTGCCGCACCATCGGCGAATACCCGAAACTGAGCCGACAGGTTCGGGATATGAGCCGGCAGAAGATCACGCCGGGATATTCCTCACAGCCAGGCGGGCAATCCTCCGGCCGCGCCGTCGAGGACATTGCGGTGCGCGTCCTGTCCTCACGGGAGTACGAGGACTACACGGCGATCCAGTCCGCCATCAACACCGTGCAGACCTGGCGGGACGGCGGCGATGTGCTGGAGATCGTGCGCCTGCATACATGGATCTGGCCGCGCGAGAGTCTGGAGTCCGCTGCCAGACAGGTGCACGTGAGCACATCCACGGCCAAGCGGATGTACAGCCGTTTTGTCTACGAGGCAGCGCGGGCAATGGGCTACCGCAAAAGTTGAGCTAACAGAGCCTAAAATCTGTGCTACAGTGATAGCGTGAAGAATTGGAGGGAACAGGATGCAGCCATGGGCCGCACGCTTTTATGCGTCCGGGCGCTGGAAGAAATGCCGCGCCGGGTATATCAAGTTCCGCCGGACCATCGATGGCGGGCTGTGCGAAGAGTGCCGGGACAAGCCGGGCTACATCGTCCATCACAAGCGGGCGCTCACGCCGGACAATATCACCGACCCGGACATCAGCCTGTCCTACTCCAACCTCGAGTACGTCTGCAAGGACTGCCATGATCAGTTTGACGGGCACGGCGTCGCAAAACCTCTGACGCAAAAAATTT
>ERZ827490.1109-NODE-1109-length-36949-cov-4.598119_pt1 | contig 36949 bp, 37 predicted proteins | sample MGYA00519770_ERZ827490 | MGnify/ENA primary metagenome ERZ827490 (study PRJEB31778, sample SAMEA3449324) | human gut metagenome | biome: human gut; feature: human-associated habitat; material: faeces | place: United Kingdom | collected 2010/2012 ...
CATATCTGCGCGGCGATATGTACTATGCCGATCTGGGCCGGGGAATCGGCTCCGAGCAGGAAGGTTATCGCCCCGTCCTTATTCTTCAGAACAACACGGGGAACAAATACAGCCCCACCGTCATTGTGGCGGCCATTTCCAGCAAAGTGGACGCCAAGGCCAAGCTGCCCACCCACTATCTTCTCCAGGCGGAAAACGGGCTGGAACTGCCTTCTCTCGTTCTTTTGGAACAGCTCCGCACCATTGACAAGAAACGGCTGGGCGCGTACATCGGACATCTGGAGGAAAAGCATATCCGCAAAATCAACCACGCCCTGGCGGTCAGCGTGGGGCTGATTGAGGAAGTTCCCGAAAACTTAATCATGTGCCTTTGCCCGGCCTGTGCCAATAACTTCTACGGCACAGGCTCTTATTATTTGCGCAGGGTTCACCCCGAACGGGTGGAAAAGGACATCTGCACCTACTGCGGTCAGCGGCCCGGCTTTGACTATGAGGTTGTGCGCCGGAATGGGCACGACAATGGAAAAGGAGGGCTGCGATGATGAATTACCCGGACGTTCCTATCTGGGAAAAATATACCTTAACCATTGAGGAGGCAGCCCGTTATTTCCGTATTGGGGAAAAGAAACTCCGAAAGCTGGCGGAGGAAAACCCGGACGCAAGCTGGCTCATTATGAACGGCAACCGTGTCCAAATCAAACGCCGTCAGTTTGAAAAGGTAATAGACTCTCTCGATGTGATCTGAAATCGCACATTTGCACCGGGCCGTGATTGCGGTATAATATGGATGTATCTCGTATCAAGGCTCATTCCGGGGCGGAAAGGAGCTGCATACTATGTCAGAAAAACGGCGCGATAACAGAGGCCGCATTTTAAGAACCGGAGAGAGCCAGAGAAAAGACGGGAGATACGCATTTAAGTACACGGACGCATACGGGAAGCCCCAATTTGTCTATGCCTGGAAACTGGTGCCCACAGACAAAACGCCTGCGGGCAAGCGGGATGATAAATCCCTGCGGGAGAAAGAAAAGGAAATCCGCAGGGATATAGACGACGGGATCGACACCATTGGCAAAAAGATAACGGTATGCCAGCTCTACGCCAAGCACACCGCATTGAAAAAGAATGTCAAGTACGGCACCGAAAAGGCCCGAAAAAACTTTCTGAAGCTGCTGGGTGACGATCCCCTCGGTTCCCAAAGCATTGAAGATGTGAAGCCGTCCGACGCCAAAGCCTGGGCCATCCGCATGAGCGAGAAAGGGTACAGCTACCAGACCATAAAAAACCACCAGCGCTCCTTGCTGGCGGCCTTTTACACGGCGGTGGAGGACAACTACATCCGAAAAAATCCTTTCCGGTTTGCCATGAACACGGTGATTGAGGATGACCGGGAGGAAAAAATCATCCTTACCCCAGAACAGGAAGAAAGCCTCATTGCCTTTGCACAGGGCGACCCGGTTTATTCCAAGTATGCGGATGAACTCATCATCCTCTCAGAGACGGGTGTGCGGATTTCAGAGCTTTGCGGTTTCACCACTCACCTGGATTTCAAAAACCGTGCCATCCTGGTAGACCACCAGCTTTTGCGCGACGCTGAAATAGGCTTCTATATTGAAACGCCGAAAACCAAAAGCGGCGTCCGGCAGCTCCACATGAGCGAGAAAGCCTACGAAGCCTTCCGGCGCATACTCAAACGGCGCGGCAAGGTGGAGACGATCACGGTGGATGGCTACACGGATTTCCTGTTCCTCAACCGGGACGGTTTACCCAAGACGGCGGCCAACTACAATGCCATGATTAAAGGGCTTGTGAAGAAGTATAACAAGCTCCATAAGGAGCAGCTTCCCAAAATCACAGCCCACACTTTCCGGCATAATTTCTGTACGAGGATGGCCAATGCCGGTATGAACCCCAAAGCCTTGCAGTACATCATGGGCCATGCGAACATCACCATGACATTAGGCTATTACGCCCATGCGTCCTTTGAATCGGCCAAGGCCGAGATGGAGCGTATCGAGGCTGAAAAGGCAGCGCCAGCCTCAATAGCTGCGTAGTAGTAAAGGCCAGGTTTACTACCCCTCTACTACTTTTAGCGGCAATTTCATGCCGGGACTTGCCACTATATGCGTATTGTTCTCCCATAAAGCAAATGGCGAAAAAGCCCATAAATACAGGCTTTGCCGCCATTTGCCGAGTTACATAGGGTTAGGTCTAAAAATTGTTTCGAGATTATATTAATTATATATTATATTACACAACACGCGCCGCGCATTATCCGCGGAGGTTCAGAAACCGCGGGATGACGCTGACGTGCGCCTTATCCATCACGCCGGAGGCCTCGCCATCCAGTGACCACTCAAGCTCCGGCGGATTCTCAATATCCAGCTCCTTTGCCTGAAACAGGTCGATATTCGGGCAGGAATAATCCTGCGACAGCAGGCCGCGGATTATCATATCCAGCTCCAGCATCGTCTTCGGCATCTTCACGAGCAGCACCTCGAACACGCCGTCCGCCGTGTCCACCATCGCCGCGGGCAGGGTTATCGTCCCCGCGACGGAGGTCGTATTGCAGATCGCGCCGAAGATATAATCGTCCTCATGCGTCACGCCGTCCGCCGTGACCTTCATGTGCAGCGGCTTTATCTTATACAGATCCTTTATCGCGTCGAGGATATACGCCGTATGGCCGAGGACGTTCTTCATGTTCTGATCCGTCGTATACGACAGCCACGAGAACGCGCCGAAAGCCGCGACATAGGTGAAATGCCGCCCGCCGAAGCAGCCGATGTCATACCGCGTGGAATACCCCGAAGCGATGTGCTCCGCCGCCTCGATGATATCCGTGCTCAGCCCGTGCGATGCGGCAAAGTCGTTCGTGCTGCCGCAGGGGATGTAGCCCAGCGGCACGTCGATATTCGCAGTCGCAAGGCCGTGGATGACCTCGTTGAGCGTCCCGTCGCCGCCGGTGCAGCAGACCAGCTGATAATCCCGCCCAAAGCTCGCGGCGAAAGCCGTGCCGTCGCCCTTTTTGCCGGTTATCATCGTAGTGACCTTATAGCCCGCGTCCATCAGGACGCGGATTATCTGCGCAACGTTGCGCAGCACCATGCGCTTGCCCGACACCGGATTTATTATCAGCAGCGCCGGTTTCAGATCTTTTCTTTCGGAATAATCAAGAGTATCCATGGGAACCTCCGTGGTATGATACGCTCAGATCAGGCTATTATCCCGGCAACGGTAAGGCAGAGGTACGCGGTCGGGATGGAGAAAAGCAGGCTGTCGGCACGGTCGAACATGCCGCCGTGGCCGGGGATAAGATTCGAGAAGTCCTTTACGCCGATCATGCGCTTTACAAGCGATTCGGCGAGGTCGCCGATCTGCCCCATCGTGGACGCGAGAAGCGCGGTGACGACGCAGAGCCAGAACGGGATCGGCAGCCAGAGCTGCGACAGGTAATACACGATGACGCCGGTAACGACGGACGAGATCGCGCCGCAGATGCAGCCCTCGACGGTCTTGTTCGGGGAGACGGAGGGGGCGATCTTATGCTTGCCGAAGCGCTTGCCGCCGAAGAGGGCAAAGCTGTCGCACACCCAGGTGGACAGGCAGGCGACCGCGAGCGTCTGGAGCCAGATGTTGCTGACACAGATGACCATTATCATCGAGAACTGGAAGCATGGGTACGCAAGGCCGAACACCGTACCGAGCGCGCCCTTGCCGGCCACGTCCTTCCGGAGTATGCCCGCGAACAGCGCGAAATACACAGCGCAGGCGAAGAGCACCATGTACCAGAACAGGCCGATCTCGACGCCGGTAAAGCGGTCGATCAGGGTCAGCACCGCCTGGGCGGCGAGGTATGCATACATGACGCCGGCCGCGCAGCCGACCTCAAGCTTTTCAAGGTTGCGGCTGAGCTCGTACGCGCAGAGGATGCCGGCCGCGGCGAAGAAGATAACGCGGGTCACCGGGGAGAGGAAGACGCAGGCGAGCGTGATGCTGATGAGCACCACGGCGGAAATTACTCGTGTTTTCAAAAACTTATCCCTCTTTCTGATCGTTTGCGGGAGTCCTTAAGCTGATCTTAAGATATCATATTATCCGCGCCCACTCAATATACGCCTTACGGTTTCTGTTCGATTTTTGGGCGTTGAGCGGTGTTTTTAACAATTTCTTCACTTTTTATTGCCGAACAGGCCGCGCACGATGGCGCTGGAGCCGGAACGCATGACGGAGCTGAGCGCGTTATTCGCGGCGCGCTTGGCGATGGTCTTGCCGCTGGTCTGCTTGCCGCCGAGGACGGAGTTGACAAGATTCGTGCTGACCGAGCGCGCAATGGAGGACGCCGCGTTCGTGACGGCGCGCTGCGCGGTCTTGCGGCGCTTCTCGGCTTCCTTCTCCGCCTCGCGCTGTGCCGCGGCCTCGGCCTTCTGCTTCGCCTTCTCGGCTGCGGCCTCCTCGCGGAGCCTCGCCTTTTCGGCAGCCGCCTCGTCCTTCTGACGCTGCTTTTCGGCGGCGGCTTCGTCCTTCCGGCGCTGCTTCTCCGCCGCGGCCTCCTCGGCCTCCTGACGGCGGCGTTCCTCCAGCTCGGCGTTCGCCTGCTGAAGTATCTCATACGCGGACCCGCGGTCGACGCTGTCGCGGTATTTCAGCTCAAACTCGTCCGCGAGGATGAGCTGCTGCATTCTCGCGCTGTCGGCAGGCCCCATAAGGCTCTGCGGCGGGAGGATCTTCGCGCGCTCGACGACGCCGGGGACGCCGTCGGTATCCAGAAAGCTGACCAGCGCTTCGCCGACGCCAAGCTCCATGAGCGTCTGCTCGGTGTCGAACGCGGGGTTCACGCGGAACGCGCGGGCGGCGGCGCGGACGGACTTCTGCTCTGCCGGAGTGTAGGCGCGCAGGGCGTGCTGCACGCGGTTCGAGAGCTGGGCGAGCACATCGTCCGGAATGTCGGACGGCGACTGCGTGACGAAATACACGCCGACGCCCTTGGAGCGGATGAGCTTCACGACCTGCACGATCTTCTGCACCAGCGCCTTCGGCGCGTCGGAGAACAGCAGGTGCGCCTCGTCGAAGAAGAATATCATGCGCGGCTTTTCGAGATCGCCGACCTCGGGCAGCCGCTCGAACAGCTCCGTCAGCATCCAGAGCAGGAAGGTTCCGTACACCTTGGGGCTCTGGATAAGCCGCGCGCTGCTGAGAATGTTTATATAGCCGCGGCCGTCGGCGTCGGTGCGCATCCAGTCGCGGATGTCAAACGCGGGCTCGCCGAAGAATATCTCGCCGCCCTCGTCCTCAAAGGCCAGCAGCGCGCGCTGTATCGCGCCGATGCTCGCGGCGGAGACGTTGCCGTACTGCGTGGTGAATTCCGCGCGGTTGTCGCCCACGAACTGGAGCATGGCGCGCAGATCCTTCATGTCGAGCAGGAGCAGGCCGTGCTCGTCGGCGACCTTGAAGACGATATTCAGCACACCGGCCTGCACATCGGTCAGCCCCAGCAGGCGCGCAATCAGCACCGGCCCCATGTCGGATATCGTGACGCGGACGGGGTGCCCCTGCTCGCCGAAGATATCCCAGAAGCGGGTCGGGTAGGACTTGTACTCGAAGCCCTCGATGCCGAAGCGCTCGATGCGGCCGCGCATATCCGCAGAGTCCGCGCCGGGCACACACATACCGCTGACGTCGCCCTTGACGTCGGCCATGAACACCGGCACGCCCATATCGGAGAAGGACTCAGCCATCACCTTCATGGTTATCGTTTTGCCGGTGCCGGTCGCGCCGGCGATGAGTCCGTGGCGGTTTGCCATATTGGGCAGCAGGAAAAGGTTCTTGTCCGACTGCGCAAGCCATATCTTTTTATCTTTGTACATGCTTCTACCCCTGTTTATGTTTTCGCCCGATTCGGGCGGCTCAAATCTTAATATTCTTAATATATCATACCCGCCGCACGGCGGCAAGTGTATTTTCGTCTCTTGCCAGAGCGGCGCGGATGGGATATAATATGGTGAATAAATATGACACAGAGGATGAGACATATGGACGAGCAGAAAACCGGAACACTTTACATCGTGGCGACGCCTATCGGCAATTCGCGCGACATGTCCCCGCGCGGGGTGCAGATACTGACCGACGTGGACATCATCGCCGCCGAGGATACGCGGCGCTCGATGGTGCTGCTCGGCAAGCTTGAGATACGCAACAAGCTCGTGTCGAACCACAAGTTCAACGAATACGGCAAGGCCAAGTATTTTATAAACGAGATGAAGGCCGGAAAGAGCGTCGCCGTCATCACCGACGCGGGCACGCCCTGCATCTCCGACCCCGGCAACGAGCTTATCAAGGCGGCAGTCGAGGAAGGGATACGCGTCGTCGGCGTCCCCGGCTGCTGCGCGGCGGTGAACGCGCTGGCGATATCGGGCTTCGACCTGTCGAGCTTCCTGTTCTACGGATTTTTCCCGCGCGAGAACGCCGACCGGCGCAAGCTGCTTGAAAAAATGCGCGGCGCGGACACGAGGACCTTTGCGTTTTACGAGAGCCCGAAGCGCATAATGGAGCTGGTGGACTTTCTGATAGAGTCCGAGGCGAAGCTGCGGCTGTGCCTCTGCAACGACATGACAAAGCTGCACGAGATGAGCTTCCGCGGTACGCCCGCGCAGGTCAAGGAGCAGCTTCTGGCCAAGGGCAATTATGACAAGGGCGAGTACGCCATCGTCGCCGAAGTCGAGCCGGAGTATCAGTTCACGAAGGTGGAGCACACGGTCAGCGCCGAGGCGATGCTGGTGGACGCGATGATATCCGGCGGCGTAAGCGGCCGCGACGCGATCGCCGCCGTCCTCGCCGACCCGAATAATTCCTACAGCAAAAACGAGCTGAAGGCCGCCGCGCTGAATCTCAAACGCATGTTTGAGTGAGGCTGCGGGGGCGAGTACTTTCTTTTGTTCCCTGCTCCGGTCATTACTCCGGCAACCCCTCAGTCACGGCTAACGCCGTGACTGAGCCGCAGCGAGACAGTGGCGCGTTAGCGCCGAAAGGGTCGCCAATGTATAGAAAGCGCCATTAGGGAAAAGAAACCGCGTACCATAAGTTGCTTCGTAGGGGACGGCCGCTGTGCCGTCCCGTTTGGACACGGTTTGTCTATGCGGCTATCACAAATCAGCTCACAATTCCGCATCATTATCAGGAGGTAACAATGCCGAACATCAGCGATATTCTTGCCGCGGCGCTGCCGGAGTTCGGCAAGGCCGTATTCAGCCAGCCGACGGACAAGGCCGCCGCGCAGAAGCTCAGCGTTCGCCCACTCGCCATCCGCGGCGAGACGGTATATCAGGCCGAGAGCATACGCGACAACAAGGCCATGCACCAAAACCTCAGCGCTGAAGAGCTTACCGCGCTCTGCCGCAGCGAGCTTGAAGGCCGCTACCGGCAGGTGCTTATAGTCTCCGGCGGCGAGAGCCGGCAGTACATTCTCCGCCGCGACGGCAGCTACAAGCTCACCGGCAAGACCGCCGCGACCGCCCCTGCCCCCGCCGCGCACAACCGCGAAAAGAAATATCTTCTTGCGGAGGGCGAGTGCATCCCCGCGCTCGTCGATCTCGGCGTGTTCACCGCCGACTACAAGATCCTCCGCGACAAGTACGACAAATACAAGCAGATAAACCGCTTCATCGAGCTTATCGACGACGCGGTCGGTTCCTCCGGCCTCGAAGAGATGACCATCCTCGACTTCGGCTGCGGGAAATCCTATCTCACCTTCATATTATATTATTACCTCGTCGAGAAGCGCGGTATGCGCGCGCACATCATCGGCTACGATCTGAAGGCCGACGTCGTGGAGCGCTGCAACGGCATCGCCGCGAAGTACGGCTACTCCGGTCTTGAGTTCCACGTCGCCGACGTGACGCGCGACACGCTCTACGACCGGCATATCGACATGGTCGTGACGCTGCACGCCTGCGACATCGCCACCGACTACGCCCTGCACTACGCGCTGCAGCACGACGTGAAGTACATTTTCTCCGTCCCCTGCTGCCAGCATGAGATAAACGCGCAGATAAAAAGGGGCGGCGAACTGGACATTTTCCTGCGCCACGGGATAATAAAGGAGCGCATGTCCGCGCTGCTGACCGACTCCATCCGCGCCGCGGTGCTGGAGGACATGGGCTACGAGGTGGACATGATAGAGTTCATCGACTTTGCCCACTCGCCGAAGAACATCATGCTCCGCTGCACCCGCAAGCGCGCGCCATATCGCCGCGGCACTCCGCGCATAGACGAGGCGCGGGCGCTTGCCGAGCGCTACGGCTTCAGGCAGACGCTGCTGGAGCTGATAAAGCAGGACTGACAACATAACGCAATTCTCTCCCTCAGTCGGCACCTCGCAGCTGCGTTTATACAAAAAATTATCGCCCCGTTTGGGGCGATAATTTTATTTTTCTCATTCGTCTTTATCGTCGTAGCTGTCGAGGAAATGGTGCCGCACACCGTGCTGCTTATAGGCAATGAGCGTGTCGAGATTCACGTTCTCGACGCTCTTGAAGATGCACTTCTCAACGTCGGGGTTCGACTTCTTCAGCTCGCGTATCAGCTCCTTCGTCTCCTGTCGCTTGGAGTGATTCTGCCCGTCGTTGCAGGTGGTGCAGGTGTCGGTAAACTTACACGCGCACTGGATGAAGTGCAGCCCGTTATAGTCGCGCCACGCCTTGATATCGTCCTCGCGGATGAGGTACAGCGGGCGTATCAGCTCCATGCCGGGGAAATTCGTGCTGTGCAGCTTCGGCATCATGCTCTGTATCTGCGCGCCGTGCAGCATGCCCATGAGTATGGTCTCGATAACGTCGTCATAATGGTGCCCAAGCGCAATTTTATTGCAGCCCAGCTCCTGCGCGAAGCGGTACAGGTAGCCGCGGCGCATCCTCGCGCAGAGGTAGCACGGCGATTTCTCGACGTTGTAAACGGACTCGAAAATGTCCGTCTCGAATATCGTGACCGGTATGCCCAGCGCGCGGGCGTTATCCTCGATTATGCGGCGGTTGTCGGCATTGTAGCCTGGGTCCATCACGAGGTACTTGACCTCAAAATTGACCTCGCTGTACCGCTTCAGCTCCTGAAAAAGCTTCGCCATCAGCATCGAGTCCTTGCCGCCGGAGATGCACACCGCGACGCGGTCGCCCTCGTTGACAAGCTGATAGGTCTTGAGCGCCTTTATAAACTTGCTCATCAGCGACACGCGGAATTTCTTGCGTATGCTCTGCTCGACCCGCTCGCGCAGCTCCTCGTCGTTGCGGCGGCGCATCTCCGCGCGCAGCCATGCGATATAGCCGCCCTCAAGGCTGTACGCCTCAAGCCCGCGGCCGCACAGCTCGTCCGCGAGGTCTACGCTAACGATGCCGCGGGCGCAGTAGATTATCAGCTTTTTCCCGTCTGCCGGCGGGGATGTGAGCAGCTCCTCCGCGCTTATGCCTACGGAGCCGGGAATGAAACCGTAGGCGCGGTCGTGCTCGCCGCGGATGTCGCATATAACGCAGTCCTCCGGCTGAAGCTCGCCGAGCTTTTCAACAGATATCTCCATGTTCGGCCTCCTCCGGACGCGTCATTCGCTCTTGGGCTCTTCCTTGTCTATCAGCACCCAGGATATTGAATCCGAGGGGCTGGGCAGATAGTTCACGACCACCGGCACGAAGCGGTACTCCGCCTGTCCGAGCGTGACGCGCGGCGTGATGTCCTCCATGTTATAGACATAAGTGCCCTTGTCCGTCGGGTGGTACACGCGGTCGAAGAGCTTCATAAACAGCACCGCGTCCTGCCCGTTCGAGGTGTCGGGGCCGACAAGCGCCTTGCGGCTGTAGCAGTATATCGAGAGCCGCCCCGCCCTGTCCTGCAATGCGTCCGCCACGCTCACCGCGAAGCCGCACACCGCGTTCACGGCGCTCGGCGGGGAGGACATGTCGCGCGTGTAAACAAGCTTAGTGTTCTCGTCGGTTATCGTCGGGTGCAGGACGTTTGCGAGCACGACCTCGTCAAAGCCCATGTCGTAAAGCTCGTTGCACATATCGACGACGTACTGCCGAAGCTCGGTATTATACGGGTCGAGCCACGCGCCCTCGTCGTCGGTGTAGTTGCCGCCGAGCTCGGTGCGCAGGCATACGGTCGTGCTGCGGGACGCGTACAGCGCATCACGACAGACGTTTATCTCCGCGACAAGGTAGATGTCCTTGTCCTCGCGGGCTTTCAGCCCCGCGATAAGCTCCGGTATCTGGCGGGTCTGATCCGTCTCGACATAGAGCCCGTAATTCACCGCGGCCTGTGCCTGCGAGTTCCACATGAGGTTGCCGCTCACGGGCTTCATCTCCAGCACGAGCGCGTTGCCGACGCTGAGACGGTCAGCGTATTCGTTGAGCTTGTCCTGCGTGATGTTCTCGCTCGAAACGTAGATTGCGCGCATCGCGGGGACGTCCTCGCCGACCTGCGCCTCGACGCCGGAGTAGTCCGGATCGTCAAAGGTTATCGACGCGTCCACCGGATCGAACACCTTCACGACGTTGCCCTCGGAGTCCACGGTCGTTTTCTCCTCGCTCTCGAGAAGCGGCAGCTCGACCGATACGCCATCCTTGGAGATGACGGCGTACTGCTGCATCGAATAGAACAGCACGACAGTCAGCACAAGGAGGCCGATTATAACGGCGGCGGGGATTATCGCATAGCTGCGCTTTTTCCGCCTGCCTTTGTAAAATTCACTGTTTCTTGCCAAAAAAGTTCCCCCCAGCTTCGGGTAATCAGTCCTCTATCATCTCTATGCGGCGGATGTGCCGCTCGCCGTTGGAAAACGGGGTGTCGAGGAAGGTGTCAACGATCTTCAGCGCAAGGCCCGGGCCGACAACGCGCGCGCCGAGCGCGAGGACGTTGGCGTCGTTGTGCTGACGGGTCGCCTCGGCGGAGAAGCAGTCCCCGCAGAGCGCAGCGCGGATGCCGTGCACCTTGTTCGCGGCGATGGAGATGCCGATGCCGGTGCCGCAGATAATGATGCCGCGCTCACACTCGCCGGAGGCGACTGCCTTTGCCACGGCCTTGCCGTACACCGGATAGTCGCAGCTCGCGTCGGAATAGGTGCCGAAGTCCTTGTATTCAAGCCCTCTCGCGTCGAGGTGTGCCATGACCTCTTTTTTCAGTTCAAAGCCGCCGTGGTCAGAGCCGATTGCAATCATTTTTATATTCTCCTATTCAATAGTAGTCCTATTTTATATGCTTGTGTAATTGTACCACTAACCGCCGCGCGGTTCAAGCCCGCCGCACGATATATTGTAAACATTCGGTGAAGTCTATTGACATTGCGTGGACAAATTCTTAAAATAAATTCAGATACTGATTTACGAGGCGCAGAAATGAAGCAAAGGTTACAGAAATTTTTTGAAGGCCGGCAGGGCATGGACGAGCTGTCCAAGGCGCTGTTCTGGGGCGGGCTAGCGGCTCTGCTGCTGTCCGGATTGTGCATAAAGCTGCTCAACGGCGCGCTCAGCACGGTGCTGAGCTGGCTGGGGCTGGCGGCGGTAATATTCTGCTTCGTGCGCGCTTTTTCGCGGCGGCTGGCTCAGCGCGAGACCGAGAACAACGCGTTCCTCGCCATGCGTGCCAAGCGCAAGCGCGAGTGGGAAGCGTGGAAGGATCGCTTCCGCCAGCGCAAGAATTACAAGTTTTTCAAGTGCCCCGGCTGCGGCACGATACTGCGCGTGCCCCGCGGCAAGGGAAAGATACATATCAGCTGCAAATGCGGGTATATTCTATACAGGAAAACGTGAATTTGTGAATCGGGGCGGCGTGCAGCCGTCCCGCTTTTATCCCCCTACCAACAACGACACCCCAGATGCTGCGGCGCAGCATCTGGGGTTCGCCATTAACTATTCAATTCCGCTCAGAATTTATTATCCAGCTTATAGCTGATATCTTCCTCGAAGCTGAGCTTTGTCTCGCGGCCGGAGAGCATGCGCGACACGGCGGGTATATGCCGCACGAGCACCGCAAGCCCCGCAAAGAGCGCAAGCTTCATCACCAGCGGATCGTCCACCAGCAGAAGCGACGCGATGCACATTACCGCGGCTCCGGCCACAGCGCCGAGCGAAACATACTTCGTCAGCCATATGCCGAGCACCACGAACAGCAGCACCGCCAGCGCACCGGAGAAGTTCACGAACGCCATCACGACGAGCATGCATATTATCGCGTGGCTGCCCTTGAGATCGTAAAACACCGGATACAGCCGCCCCATCACAAGGCAGAAGCCCGCAAACGCGCGCCCGACGGCGACCTGACCCTTTATGCCCATCAGCAGCCCACCGATGAGGATCGGCAGAATATCGCGCACAAGCTCTACGAGCAGCAGCTTCACAAAGCCCTTCGCGCCGTAGATGCGGCGGAAGTTTGAAAGCGCGGAGCTGCCCGTGCCAAGCCGGCGCAGATTTACGTGAAAAACAAAGTTTGACGCGATGACAACGCTGCTCATGCTGCCGCAGCCGTAGGCAATAACGGCGATGATTATCAGCAGAACGGTATATATCATTCCTTCTCGCCTTTCTGCCGAATGACGATGCGTATCGGCGTACCCTCAAGGCCGAACACGGCGCGTATCTGATTCTCGATATAGCGCTGATACGAGAAGTGGAACAGCTCGCGCGAATTGCAGAATATCACGAAATTCGGCGGGCAGATGCCGGTCTGCGTCATGTAGTATATCTTCAGGCGGCGTCCCTTATCCGTAGGCGGCTGGACTCTCGCCTGCGCGTCGGCAAGGACGTTATTGAGCATGCCGGTAGTGATGCGCATATGGCTCTGGTCGTTTGCGAAGTTTATAAGCTCGAAGAGCCTGTCTGTGCGCTGGCCGGTCATGGCGGAGATAAAGACGATGGGCGCGTAGCTCATGAAGCTCAGGTCGCGCATGATGTCCTTGCGCATCTTCTCCATGGTGCCGGTCTCCTTATCGACCAGATCCCACTTGTTGACGACGATGATGCTCGCCTTGCCCGCCTCATGCGCAAGTCCGGCGATCTTCGTGTCCTGCTCGGTGACGCCGTCGCGCGCGTCTATCATGATGAGGCACACATCCGCCCGCTCGATGGCGAGCTGTGCGCGCATGACGGAGAACTTCTCGATGCGCTCATCGACCTTCGACTTGCGGCGGATGCCGGCGGTGTCGATGAACATGAACTTGCCGGTCTCGTTTTCAAACAGCGTATCCACCGCGTCGCGCGTCGTGCCCGCGACGTTGCTGACGATGAGCCGCTTTTCGCCGAGGATGCGGTTTATCAGCGAGGACTTGCCGACGTTCGGCTTGCCGATGACCGCGACCTTGACGTAGTCCGGCGCCTCGTCCTCTTCCTCCGCCTCCGGAAAATACCTGACGCACTCGTCAAGCAAATCGCCGGTGCCGTGGCCGTGTACGGCGGATACTGCGATGGGATCGCCGAGACCGAGAGAATAGAACTCGTAGAGCGCGGGATCCTCCGCGCCGGTGGAGTCGGCCTTGTTGACGGCGAGGACGACGGGCTTGCGCGAGCGCAGCAGCATATTCGCCACGTCCTTGTCCGCTGCGGTAACGCCGGTACGGATGTCGGTGACGAGGACGATAACGTCCGCCGCGTTTATCGCTATCTGCGCCTGCTCGCGCATGAACAGCAGTATCTCGCTGTCGGTCATCGGCTCGATGCCGCCGGTATCGACTATATCAAATTTTCTGCCGCACCACTCGCACTCGGCGTAGAGCCTGTCGCGCGTGACGCCGGGCGTGTCCTCAACTATCGAGAGGCGCTGTCCGACAAGGCGGTTGAAGAGCATGGACTTGCCGACGTTCGGCCTGCCCACTATTGCAACAAGAGGTCTTGCCATATCTTTCCCTCCTATTTATATATCTATTTTATCAATTCTGATTGTATCTGTAATAATCTGTGTCCTCGCCGCGTTCGGGGAGCTTCACCTCTGGCAGCTCGCCCGCCATCGCATCCCACAGCGCGAAGCCGTCCTGCTCGATGGGGTATATCGGCACTCCCAGCTCGCGCACGGCCTCCTCAAGCGTGATATCGTCGAGGAAGTCCATCTCCTGCCGCCGCAGCATATTCTGCGATATCAGCAGCCGCTCGCCAAGGTCTTTCCCCTTGAGCTGGCGGATGAGATCCTGTCCGGTTATGAGGCCGGTGACGTTGATGCTGTGGCCGAAGAAGTCGTTGACTATCGGGTAGACCTTACCCTTTAGTGTATCATATTTTTCCTGCGCGATGTCCACAAGTTTCTGGAAATACGGCGCGGCGGAGACGCCGGTCGCGATCGTGAAGGGTACGCCGTCCGGCGGGTCGGACAGGCGCAGCGCGGAGCGGAACTCCGTCTCCAGCATGCGCAGCATACCCACGCCGTTTTCAAGCTGGGTGTGCTCCTCGAAGAATTCGTCCGGCGGGAACTCGCGCCCGGCGAGGATGTAGAACTCGTCCCCGCAGAAGAAGATGCGCGTGCCGTGTTTTTCAAGGCACCTGTCGCCGAACTCGGTTATCATGTCCAGCGTCTCGGCGGCGTGCTCCTTTGTGAACGGCGTCAGCGGGTACAGCCCCTCGCGGAACTTCGTCAGCCCAACGGGGACTATCGACACGCTGTGCACTCCGGGGTACATCGCCTCAAGGTCGCGCATTGAGCGCATAAGCTCCTCCCCGTCATTGAGGCCGGGGCAGCAGACAATCTGGCAGTTCATTGTGATGCCGGATTCCGCGAAGCGGCGCATGGTGTTTATCGTCTCCCCGGCGCGCGGATTGCGCAGCATGGCGCAGCGCAGCTCCGGATTCGTAGTGTGAACGGAGACGTTTATCGGGCTTATATGCAGCGCGATGATGCGCTCTATCTCGCGCTTCGAGAGGTTCGTAAGCGTGATGTAGTTGCCGAGAAGGAAGCTCAGGCGCGCGTCGTCATCCTTGAAGTACATGGTGCGGCGCATGCCCTTCGGGAGCTGGTCGATGAAGCAGAAAACGCAGTTGTTCGCGCAGGAGCGCGGCGTGTCCATCAGGTAGCTCTCGAACTCGAGCCCAAGGTCGCCGCCAACGGTCTTGCGGACGTGCACCTCGCGCTCACTGCCGTCGGGGCGGCGGAGAACGACGTGCAGCTCGCTGTCGTAGGCGAAGAACTTGTAGTCGAGCACGTCTATTATTTTGTGGCCGTTTATCGATATGACCGCGTCGCCGGGGTGCGCTTTGCCATGCAGCGGGCTGCCGCGGTCGATGGATTTGATGAGATTGTCCATGTTCCTCCGAAATCGCGCGGCGCAGCCAAATGCTCTGCTCCGCATACGCAAAAGGAGGAAAGGTACTACCCTTTCCTCCTCAAGCGTTTTTACTTGCTCTCCTCAACATTGATGACCGCACGGCCCTTGTACTGACCGCAGTGCTTGCAAGCACGGTGAGGCATGCAGAACTCGCCGCAGTTGGGGCACTTGACGATTCCGGGAGCGGTGAGCTTCCAGGTAGAAGAACGTCTCTTGTCACGTCTCTGTCTCGATACTTTTCCTTTTGGGACTGCCATGTTGACACCTCCTGATAACGGCTGTTTTGAGCAGCTCTATTTTAATCTTTATCCAAAAGCTGCTCAAGCACAGCAAATCTTGGATCATTTTTTTTGCGGCACCCACAGGGGCCGAGGTTAAGGTTTTTGCCGCAGTCAGGACACAGACCCTTGCAGTCCTCCTTACAGAGGAACTTGCTGTCCATATCCAGAATGAAGCAGGTGGACAAAATCTCGTCCAGATCTATTTCGTCACCCTGAAGCAGGAACAGCTCCGGATCGTCCTCGGCGTTCTCCTCCACGATGGTGGCGTGCAGCTCGGTGAGCTTGGTGCGCTCAAAGTCGCAGCCGCATCGGTCGCACACGCAGACCATATCCGCCCTGATCTCACCGGTCAGGTTCAGGATACCGGCCTCGTTATACACGCGCCCGACGGCCTTCGGCTTTGCCTTATACTCCTTTATCGCGGGGAAATCGAGCCTGTCGGTCTCCAGCTCCGTCTCGAAATCAACGGAAGCGCCCGGTATCTCAATTATCTCTCTCAGGTTAAGAAGCATAGTACACCTCGCACAGTCGCTTTAGTATTATAGATTAACTGACAAGGCTTGTCAACACTAATTTTATATAGTATAATAAAAAAAGTTAGAAAAACGAAAGGTTTCTGCCTGACAGCCATGAAAGAATTTACAATTAAAGCCAATGATGCCGGTCAGCGGCTCGACCGCTTTGTCGGCAAGGCCGTCCCCCTGCTGCCGGAATCGCTGCTGCAGAAGTACATCCGGCTCAAGCGGATAAAGGTCAACGGCAAAGGCGCCAAGCGCGACACGCGGCTCGCCCTCGGCGACACGCTTCAATTATACATCAACGACGAGTTTTTTGAAAGACCCCGCGAAGAAAATTCTTATTTAAAAGTCGGCACGCCGCGGCTCGACATCGTCTATGAGGACGAGAACATCCTGCTGGTGGACAAAAAGCCCGGTGTGCTGTGCCACAGCGCGGGCGTGTGGGACTACAACACCCTCATCGCCAACATTCAGGCCTACATGGCGCAGAAGGGCGAATGGCGGCCGAAGGAGGAGAACTCCTTTACCCCCGCGCTCTGCAACCGCATCGACCGCAACACCGGCGGCATCGTGATCGCGGCGAAAAACGCCGCGGCGCTGCGCGTGCTGAACGACAAGATACGCGACCGCGAGATCGAAAAATATTATCTCTGCGCCGTCCGCGGCAGGCCGAAGCCGGAATCCGGCCGGCTGGAGAACTATCTGTTCAAGGACGCGGATAAGAATCAGGTCTACGTGAAGTCTAAGCCCGAGCCCGGCGCGCGCACCGCCGTGACGGAGTATAGGGTGTTGCGCACGAATGGCGCGCTGTCGCTCGTGGAGTGCCGCCTGCTCACCGGCCGCACGCACCAGATACGCGCGCAGATGGCGCACGCGGGCTGGCCGCTGCTGGGCGACGGGAAGTACGGCGTCGAGCGCGTCAACCGCAGCTACGGCGAGAAGGGGCAGGCACTGTATTCGTACAGGCTGGAGTTCACGTTTCAGACGGACGCGGGCTGCCTTGAGTACCTCCGCGGGAAGGAGTTCCGCGTGAAGAGCGTGGACTTTGCGGAGAAGTATTTCGGCGTGACGGAGCTGGAATTTTAATTATTATTATATTATAAATTATATTACGGAGAAACACTATGCTATCAGTAAACGATCTATCCATGCAGTTCGGCTCGTCGGTGCTGTTTTCGCGCGTCGATCTGCAATTCACCGCCGGCAACTGCTACGGCATCATCGGCGCGAACGGCGCGGGCAAATCCACCTTCATCAAGATACTTTCCGGCGAGCTGGAGCCGACCTCCGGCAGCGTCGTGCTCGACCCGAAGCGCCGCATGTCCGTCCTCAAGCAGAACCAGAGCCTCTTCGACGACTACACCGTGCTCGACACGGTCATCATCGGCAACCAGCGGCTCTACGACTGCGGCAAGGAGAAGGACGCGATATACGAAAAAGAGGACTTCACCGACGAGGACGGCATCCGCGCGGCGGAGCTTGAGGAGGAATTCGCCGAGCTCGGCGGCTGGGAGGCCGAATCCGACGCGGGGCGCATCCTTCAGGGTCTCGGCGTGGACGTCAGCCTTCACCAGAGCCTCATGCGCGACGTTGATCCGCGTCTCAAGGTCAAAGTTCTGCTCGCGCAGGCCCTGTTCGGCCACCCCGACGTCATCCTGCTCGACGAGCCGACGAACAACCTAGACCTTGCAAGCGTCGTCTGGCTGGAGGACTTCCTGATGGACTACGAGGGCACCGTCCTTGTCGTCAGCCACGACCGCTATTTTCTCAACAACGTCTGCACCCACATCGTCGACATCGACTACGGCAAGATCAAGATGTACGTCGGCAACTACGACTTCTGGTACGAGTCCAGCCAGCTCATCCAGAAGCTGATAAAGGATCAGAACAAGAAGGCCGAGCAGAAGATTCAGGAGCTGCAGACCTTCATCGCCCGCTTCTCTGCGAACAAATCCAAGTCCCGTCAGGCGACCTCGCGCCGCAAGCTGCTCGACAAGATCACCGTCGAGGAGCTGCCCGCCTCGAACCGCCGCTACCCGTGGGTCGGCTTCAAGGCCGAGCGCGAGCCGGGCAAGGATCGCCTTTTCGTCACCGAGGTCAGCAAGACCGTGGACGGCGTGAAGCTTTTGAACAACGTCAGCTTCATCGTCGGTAAGGAGGACAAGATCGCCCTTGTCGGCAAGAACGAGCTTGCCGTCACTATGCTTTACAAGATACTCATGGGCGAGGAGGAGCCGGACAGCGGCACGGTCAAATGGGGCGCATCCATCACGCCCGCCTACTTCCCCAAGGACAACGGCGCGTACTTCGACGGCTGCGAGCTTGACCTCATCGACTGGATGCGCCAGTTCTCCGAGGACAAGCGCGAGAGCTATCTGCGCACCTTCCTCGGCCGCATGCTCTTCTCCGGCGACGATGTGTACAAGACCGTCAAGGTGCTCTCCGGCGGCGAAAAGGTGCGCTGCATGCTCAGCCGCATGATGCTCTCCGGCGCAAACTTCCTGCTGTTCGACCAGCCGACGAACCATCTCGACCTCGAGAGCATCGCCGCGCTCAATAACGGCATGGAGGCCTTCAAATATAATATCATCTTCTCCTGCCACGACCACCAGCTCACCCAGACCGTCGCAAACCGCATCATAGAAGTCACCGACACCGGCATAATCGACCGCATGTGCAGCTACGACGAGTATATGCATATCAGCGATCTGGAGTCGGGTATAAGAGAATAAGGGAGGAAGCAAGCATGACCGAAAGCGATCTCAAACTTATTGATTTTCACGTCACCGATATCACCTGCCACGTCAACACCGGCGTGAGTGAGGAGCTGCCCATGTCCATAAAGAGCAGCGTCAGCGCGCGTATGCCGGAGGAATTCGACGGCAGCCTGTATATCTACCTCAAGACCACCATCACAGGCCAGGATGAATCCCTGTTCCTGCTGGATGTGCTGACCGAGACTATCGTGCGGCTGCCCGAAGGCAAGACCGAGCTTGACGAGAACGACGCGCCGCCCTGCATCACCTTCGCCCGCCGCCGCAGCTACAAGGCGATACTCGAGATGAGCAAGGCCATGGGCATCGCCCCGCTCGATCTGGAAAAGACGCTGGACTGAGCTTTTCTGCCGCCGTTCGGCGCTGGCGGACACATTTCCTCCATTCCCGCACAAAAAGTTCTTGACAACGTGCGGGAATGGTGTATAATACGAGCATGTTTAATATTTTAACTCGTTGAAGCCCCCAGAATCGCAAGAGACTGGAGGCGGAGAGTCTCTGGAGAATCCCTTGGCCGGCTGGCCAAAGGGTGCCGAAGGTGCAAGGCTCGCGCAGAGCCGAATCTCTCAGGCAAAAGGACAGAGCGGCTCCCCGATCCGATGCGGATCGGGAATATATCGCTTTTGTTTTTCTCCGGAGCTGTGGCCGTCTGGCCGCAGCTTTTATCACTTTTATAAGGAGAAATCAGCATGGAAACCTTACTCAAGATCGTTCAGACCGTCAACAGCTATCTCTCGGACTACATTCTCATCGTCATGCTCGTCGCCGCGGGACTTTTCTTCTCGATAAAGACCCGCTTCGTGCAGGTGCGCTATTTCGGCGCGGCCATGCGCAAGGCGTTCGGCGAGGTCAAGCTCTTCGGCAAGAAGCATGACAGCGGCATGAGCTCGTTCCAGGCGCTCACCACCGCCATCGCCGCGCAGGTCGGAACCGGCAACATCGTCGGCGCATCCGGCGCGATCCTCATCGGCGGCCCCGGCGCGATATTCTGGATGTGGATAATCGCGTTCTTCGGCATGGCGACGATATACGCCGAAGCCGTCCTCGCGCAGACCACGCGCGTCGTCCATGAGGACGGCACGGTCAGCGGCGGCCCCGTGTACTACATAACCACCGCCTTCAAGGGGCGCGGCGGTAAGTTCCTCGCAGGCTTCTTCGCGGTCGCGATAATCCTCGCCCTCGGCTTCATGGGCGCGATGGTGCAGTCCAACTCCATCGCCGAGGCCTGCCACAACGCCTTCGGCGTGCCGAACTGGGTCGTCGGAGTGGTAATCGCGGCGGTGTGCGCGTTCATCTTTATCGGCGGCGTGCAGCGCATCGCGTCCGTGTCGGAGAAGATCGTCCCCGTCATGGCGACACTGTACCTCATCGGCGGACTCGTCATCCTCATCGCACGCATCCGCTACATCCCCGAGACCATCGGCATGATCTTCAAATATGCCTTTGTCCCCAACGCGCTCATCGGCGGCAGCATCGGCTACGCGCTGAAAACCGCCATCAGTCAGGGCGTAAAACGCGGCCTGTTCTCCAATGAAGCCGGTATGGGCTCCACCCCGCACGCCCACGCGCAGGCCAACGTCAAGACCCCACACGAGCAGGGCATCGCCGCCATGGCGGGCGTGTTTATCGACACCTTCGTCGTCCTCACCATGACCGCCCTCGTCGTCATCTCCACGCTCTACGCGGGCAACGGCGTGCTCGCCTCCGGCGCTGCCGAGGGCATAAGCAAGACGAACATGGCACAGCTCGCGTTCTCGTCGGTGATGGGCAGCGGCTTCGGCAGCGCGTTCGTCGCGATATGCCTGCTGTTCTTCGCGTTCTCCACCATTGTCAGCTGGAACATGTTCGGCCGTGTCAACTGCCGCTACCTCTTCGGCAAGAAGGCCAATCTCATCTACTCCGTCATCGCGATCGCGTTCATCTTCCTCGGCTCGCTGCTTTCCAACGACCTCGTCTGGGAGCTGACGGATATGTTCAACCAGCTCATGGTCGTGCCGAACGTCATAGCGCTGCTGGCGCTGTCCGGCATCGTCGTCGCCTCCGTCAAGGCCGCCGACAGCCACAAGCTCGACAACAAGTAATAAAGCGTGTATAATAGCGATGCAGTTTCCTGCATCGCTATTTTTTGGGAGGAATACCTATGGATAATATAAATTATATAGATATGCCCGTTTCGGAGTTCACCGCGGCGCTCGCGTCTTCATCGCCCGCGCCCGGCGGCGGGGGCGCGTCCGCGCTCGCGGCGGCGCTCGGCGCATCGCTCGGCCGCATGGTGGGTGAGCTCACAGTCGGCAAGCCTAAATATGCCGCGAACGAGCCGCGCCTGCGCGAACTCATCGCCGAGGCGCAGTCCCTGCGCGAGCGGCTGCTGACGCTCGTGGATGCGGACGCCGAAGCGTTTCTGCCGCTGGCCGAGGCGTACCGCCTGCCGAAGGACGCGCCGGATCGCGGCGCGGTGATGGAGAAATGTCTGGCGGATGCCGCCGCCGTGCCGATGGAGATACTCGAGCTGAGCTGTCGGGTCATCGCGCTTCAGGAGGAGTTCGCCGCGCTCGGCAGCAGCCTTGCGGTATCGGATGCCGGTACGGGCGCGGTGTTCGCGTGGGCGGCGATGTACGGAGCGGCGCTCAACGTGCTCGCGAACACCCGCCTTATGGCCGACCGCGAGCGCGCCGAGGATATGAACCGCAGCGTGAACAAGCTGATGCAGGAGTATCGGGTCAGAGCCGACCGCGTGTACGGGGATATTTTCGCAAAGCTGAGCGACAAATAGTTTATTGACAAGCCCATGCCCGTGTAGTACACTCTCCTTGCGCCACATCCGCCCTGAGCGGAGCGGCAGCAGGAGGAATTTAATATGAGCAACTCAACCCCGCGCAAAGGGCTGAAGCGGCAGGTGGGTCTGTCGCTGTTCTCGGCGATCATCGTCGTGCTGACAGTCCTCGGCAACTTTGTCCGTTTCGGTCCCGTTCCCATTACGCTTTCGCTCGCGCCGATAATCATTGGTGCGGCGGTCTACGGCAGCTCGGCAGGCGCTCTGCTGGGCGGCGTGTTCGGTCTGGTCGTTCTTCTCGGCGGTATTTTCGGCTGGGACGGCGGCACGGTCATGCTCCTCATGGGGCTCAATCCCATCGGCTGCATACTCATCTGCATCGGCAAGGGCATTCTCGCCGGTTATCTTTCCGGACTTGCCTACCGCGCGATTGAAAAGAAAAGCCCCCTCGCGGCCGTCGTTACGGCGGGCATCGTGTGCCCGGTCGTCAACACGGGTCTTTTCATCCTCGGCATGCTCGTTTTCTACGGCTCGACCCTGCAGAGCTGGGCGGGCGGGCAGAACGTGATATACTACGCCATCTTCGGTCTCGCCGGTATCAATTTCGTCGTGGAGCTGCTGGTGAACCTTGTGCTCTCCTCCGGCATCACGACCGTTATCAAATACGCCGCGTCCCGCAGGTGATCGGTAAGTAAATAGGAAATAGTGAGTAAAGCTCCGGTAATACGATAAGTATTACCGGAGCTTTTGCGCATGTGGGGACTTGCGGGACAATTTGTGGTGCATTCTGTCTTTTCGCTATTGGCAATATTCCAAGTCTGGCGACCCCTCAGTTGGCCGCAGGCCGACAGCGTCTCGCTGCGGCTCGGTCACGGCGCGGCTCTGACATGCCACCGGCATGTCATTCACTACCGCGCCGCCGCTTCGCTACCTAAAAGTGGCGCCAAGAGGTGCGGCCCCACCACTTTCAACTTACCCGAACAGCAGATTCACCAGCACGCAGAGCGCGGCGCCGAAAGCGGTGGGCAAGGCTGCAGCGAGGACTGCCCAGCGCATGCCGCCGCTCTCCTTCTTTATCGTCAGGAGCGTCGTGGAGCACGGCCAGTGCAGCAGCGAAAAAATCATCACGCACGCCGCCGTCGCCTGCGTCCAGCCGTTCGCGGCCAGCACCCCGCGCAGCGAAGCGAGCCCACCCAGCGGCGCAAGCCCGCCCTGCGCCGTATAGATCATCACCGCCACCGGCAGCACGATCTCATTTGCAGGCAGGCCCAATATAAACGCCAGCAGGATCGCGCCGTCCATCCCCAGCAGCCGCCCGACCGGGTCAAGGGCGTCCGCCGCGTGCTGCAGAAGGCTCGCACCGCCGACGCTGATATTCGCCAACGCCCATATCGCCGCGCCTGCCGGAGCGGCGACCGCCGCCGCACGGCCAAGCACGAACAGAGTCCGGTCAAAAATCGAGCGCACGAGCACCTGCCCGACCTGCGGCATCCGGTACGGCGGCAGCTCCAGCACGAAGCCGCTCTCCAGGCCGCGCAGCAGCGTGGCCGAGAGAAGCCCCGTCGCCGCAAATGTCAGCAGCACCGCGCCCGCGATCACACCCGTCAGCAGCAGCGCCGGAACGAAGGCTCCGCCGGCGGCGAAAAACATCGTGATCAGCGCTATCAGCGCCGGAAAGCGCCCGTTGCAGGGTATAAAAGCGTTCGTCAGCATCGCAAGCAGCCGCTCACGCGGGGAGTCGATGATGCGGCAGCCGACCACGCCCGCCGCGTTGCAGCCCAGCCCCATGCACATCGTGAGCGCCTGCTTGCCGCAGGCATGGCAGCGCTTGAACGGGCGGTCGAGATTATACGCGACGCGCGGCAGGTAGCCCACGTCTTCAAGCAGCGTGAACAACGGGAAAAATATCGCCATCGGCGGCAGCATCACCGACACCACCCACGCAAGCACGCGGTACGCCCCCTCGGCGAGCAGCCCGCGCAGCCAATCGGGCGCGCCGAGCGCCGCTAGCAGCGCGTTCAGCGCCGTCTCACCGCGTGAGAGCAGCCGCGACAGCAGCTCTGACGGGTAATTCGCGCCGATGATGGTCAGGTACAGCACCATCGCGAGCAGCGCCAGCATCATCGGGTAGCCCAGCAGCCGCCCCGTGACGACGCGGTCAACGCGCCGGTCGCGTCCGGTATAGCCCGCGGCGCGCCGCACACAGGCGGCGCACACGCTCTCGCCCTCCGCCATTATTGCCGAGACGAGCATATCCTTCAGCCGCTCGCCGTCTATCCCCTGCGCCGCAAGGAGTTCCCGCTCCGCCGCCGTGAGGGTCGGCAGGGCGCTGCCGAACAGCCCGCCGCCGAGAAACGCGTCGATGCGGCGGTTCAGCGTATCGTCGTTTTCAAGCAGACGCAGGCAGAGCCAGCGCGGGCAAAGCCGCCCCGCACACAATTTTTCCGCCGCGGGAAGCAGCGCCGTGACCGCGTCCTCCACCGGCGCGGGGTACGGTATCGCATAGCTTTCCGCCGCGGGCGAGACCAGCATTTCCGGTATCGCGGCGAGGAGGCTTTCCCGTCCGGCACGCGTCCGCGCCGACACGCACACCGCGGGCATACCCAGCCGCGCCGACAGCGCCGCCGCGTCCACCTCTATCCCCTTCCGCGCCGCCTCATCGACAAGATTGACGCACACGAGCGCGCGCCCGCCCAGCTCAAGCGTCTGTAAAACAAGGTTCATATTCCGTTCAAGGCAGCACGCGTCGCAGACGATGACGACCGCATCCGCGCCGCCGAAGCATATAAAATCGCGCGCGACCTCTTCCTCCGCGGAGCGCGCCATCAGCGAATAGCAGCCCGGGAGATCGACCAGCAGATGCTCGCCGCAGCGGCCGCGCGCGTTCACGACGGTCTTGCCAGGCCAGTTTCCCGTGTGCTGGTGCAGTCCGGTGAGGCCGTTGAAAACCGTGCTCTTGCCGACGTTCGGGTTCCCGGCCAGCGCGATCACGCTCCCGCCCGCGCCGGGGCGCAGTTCAGTCTCCGCCGACGCGCCGCGTCCGGTGGAGCTTCCGGTCAAGCCCATGTCTCTCCCTCCTCCGCAGTCCGAAGAATGATGCTCAGGCAGTCCTCGCGCCGCAGCGCCAGCACCGCGCCGCGCACAAGAAACGCCCGCGGGTCGCCGCCGGGACTGACGCCGACGCACTCGATGCGTGCGCCTGGGGTCAGCCCCATATCCAGCAGGCGGCGGCGCATACCGCAGCCCTGCTCCAGCCGCACAAGCTCCGCCGTCTCGCCTGTGCGCAGCCGCGCAAGGCTGAATTCTCCGTTACAGTCCAAAAATAACACCCGCTTCCACCATCAGTATATTGCGCGGCGGCAAAGCGGGTTCATTCCCCCCCTCGACTTTTGGGGAGAAGTGTGATATATTCGATTATATACATCTAACCACCGGAGGCGCGAAAATGCCCGCAATAATCGACCATGACGCAGTCAAAATGAATATCCTCGCGGCGTTCCAGAGCTGCATCGAGGAGCGCACCATCACGCAGATACCGCTGCGCATGGTGGCCGAGCGCGCCGGAATGTCGCACTCGAAGCTGCTGTATTACTTCAAGAGCAAGCATGAGCTGCTGGTGAGCTACGTGCGCTACACGCGCGAATACATGACGGAGAAGTGCGTGGCGTGGTTTGCGGAGCACCCGCGCGAAAACTACGGCTCGAACCTCGACTACATGAACGCGTTCATGGAATACGTCGCGGTCGGCAAGCCCGGCGAGGTGCGCCCGAACGCCACCACGCAGACCTACGTTCTTGCCCGCTACGACGATGAGATCGGCCGCCTTGTGCGCGAGGAATTCGCCGAGTGGCGGCGCATCATGGAGCGGTGCCTGATAAAAATTTACGGCGAGGATGTCGGCGCGCGCGAGGCTGAGGCCATGATGATCCTGATCGCGGGGACGTTCATATGCAACTATAACGGCGCGCTGACCGGCAATATCAACAATAACATCATCGGATATTTGAGCAATCTATCAAAGAGCTGAGGCGAGAAACTGCAATGAACATCGAACATATCGCGATGTACGTAAACGATCCGGATGCCGCGCGGGATTTCTTCATAAAATATCTTGGCGCGCGCTCGAACGGCGGCTACCGCAACCCGAATACGGGCTTCCGCTCGTATTTTCTCTCCTTCGACGGCGGCGCGCGGCTTGAGATAATGAGCAGGCCGGGGATGGCGGAGCTGCCGAAGGAACCTGCCCGCACCGGCTACGCGCACATCGCTTTCAGCATGGGCAGTCGGGAGAATGTGGACGAGCTGACCGCAAGGCTCCGAGCCGACGGCTTTGATGTCATCAGCGGTCCACGGACGACGGGTGACGGCTACTACGAAAGCTGCATCGTCGCCATCGAGCAGAATATGATCGAGCTGACGGTCTGAACCGGCGGCGAATCAGGCACAGGGAGGGAATGTTATAATCTTATATTTTTCCGCGACGGGAAACTGCAAATATGTCGCTTCGCGGCTCGCGCAGGCCGAGGGGCAGGAGACGCTGTCCATCGTCGACTGCATCCGCGACGGCCGCTATGCCTTTGAGGACGAGGTCATCGGCATTGTGTCCCCCACCTACTTCTGGGGGCTGCCGAGCATCGTCGGGGAATTTCTCGGCAAGGCTTTGTTCAAGACCGGCTACCTGTTCTTCATCGCCACCTACGGGACGCTCCCCGGCGCTGCCGGAGTCATGGCGGCCAGGGCCATCCGCGGGCGGGAAATCGACGCGTACTACTCTGTGCGCATGCCGGACACCTGGACGCCTGTTTTCGACCTCTCGACGCCCGAGAAGACCGCGAGATTTACCGGCACGACGGAAGCGGATATCGGCCGCGCGATACGCGGCGTGAGCGAGCGCCGCACGAACCGGCACATGTTTCCGCGCACTCCGGCGTTCATCACCGAGCTGATATCCCAGCCGATGTACAACAGCGCACGGCGCACCGCGAATCTCCGCGTCGGGGACGACTGCGTCGGCTGCGGGCTGTGCGCGAAGAAGTGCCCAGTGCAGGCCATCGAGATGCGGGACGGCAAGCCCGTCTGGGTCAAGGACAAGTGCGTGATGTGTCTCGGTTGTCTGCATCGATGTCCGAAATTTGCATACCATCAGTTGACAAGGGCAAACACGGTTTTGGCGGGCAGAAATGCGCCCATACTTCTTCAAAGTCCTTGACAATACGGCAAGTATTCTCTGCGGCCTTTTCATCGTCTGGCCACATTTCTGCTCCGTCAAAACTGCTTCGCACCTGACAGGGATGGATTTTCGAGTGATTTTTGCTTTTTGAGACGCAGATGTGTCGTAGTCCTATAATTCAAATTAAAGCCCAACGAAGTGGGTTTGATTTGAGAAGGAAGAAGGTGATTGCAGAGTGCAGCTTTTGCCGCAAGGCGGAAGTGGAACGGTGCAAGCTTCTTCTGACGCGGCGAAAAGGACAAAAAGCGCCGGAAAGACGCGCTGTCAGGCGTGTCTGCCCTTGTTAACTGATGGTACACTACGGCGAAAACACGCGGCGGCACGGGCAGTACACGAACCCGAACGTGAAGCTGTAACAGCTGGCTCCGCACTCTCGTCTGACCCGCGCAGGACAAAATTTTAAAGCTGGAGGGCTATATGTACAAGACTGATATTACACCTACAAGGTGGATCGTGTATGACATTTTCGGGAACGTCGGGTGGATCGCCTACTATGTCGTTCTGGTGAAATGCTTCGCGGAAAAACCGGAATTCATGCAGTACTGGGGCTTGGCGGCGGTGGCCGTGCTGGCCATTATTCCGGCGCTTCTCATGCTGGTCGGGCTGGTCGAGCTTATCAGCGAGCGCATACAGAAGCTGGACTATATTCTGCCCAAGGCTCGCGTTTACAGGGGCTTCGGGGCGCTGAGCCTCGGCGGCATCACGGGCGCGGCCGTTGCGCTTATCGGCATAGTGTACGCGCTGATAGTGGGCGCGGGCGAGGACATCTGCTATCTGTACATCATGCTCGCGGGCGGCGTGCTGTGCGCGGTGTTCGCGGGGCTGTGCTTCAAGAGATACAAGAAAATGCCCGAAGCCTGAGGGCGGGAATTCAAGATAATTTGGAATTGAAAAGGAGTTTATACATATGAAAAAGCTCAGAGGCATCGCGGTTTTGCTGTTCGCCATTCTGCTGCAATTGTGCAGCTCCGGTTTGGAGCCGCTCACGCTGGCGGTAGGCGCCGCGGGGCTGGTGCTGACCTTCGTTGACGATAAGAAGGCCGAGTGACTCGGCAAGAAACTAAATCTGAAAGCAAAAAGGAGTTTGCTCATGGGAAAAGCGCTCGGTTCGTGGAGCGGAATGAGAAAGTACCTTGAACAGGAAATGCTCGCCGATTCGCTTCACGGCAGGATAAGATACGGCTGCACCTCATACGTGGGGATGGATGGCTGCCGGATTTTTGAGGTGTGCGTGGACGGCGTACAGGTAAAGCGCTTTTCTTGGGAAACCGTAAACACGTACTTTATCAACAGCGGCTACACGACAAATCCCGCTCCGGGCGGAGTCGGCGATTATTGGGCGGAGTTTTGGACGCTATTGAAAAAATACCCGCCCGACCAGCGCACGGAATATACAGACGAGGAATTCTGCGAGGCTTTGGAAGCATACCGCAATCAAAACATTCAGGAGAGTATCCGTTCCGATGACCCTATCGTCAGAATGTTTGTGGTTCTGGACAGAAGAGTAGGAAAACGGACTCTTCAAAAGCTTCAGGAATCCTTTGAAACCCAGCCCGATTGGGTACGGCAGTTCTATTTGTTAAGAGTAAACGCCGAGACGGGCGGAAACAAGGCCGAGTGACACAGCAAGAATCTAAGGAGGACACGGCAAAATGGCAATAACGCTTCTCTCGGCGCTCATCATAATGGCGGCGTATTTTCTCATCCTGTACGCCGGTGTCGCTTTCATTCAGGACAAGCGCTTTTTCTCTTCCGCGCCGAAGGAGAATCTCGACGCAATACCCGATAAGAAGGAGCGGTTCCGCGGCGCGCATGTGATTGGCTGGATCATCGGCATACTTGCGATTTTGATGTTCGCGGGCGCGTTCGTTCTCGCCGCGTGGGACGGCGTGAAAAACGGCTTCGGATTCGGCCGGTTCTTCGCGCGGTTCATTGCGATCCTCTACATCATGGAGCTCTATGACATTGCGTTCTTCGACTGGGTGCTGCTCTGCCACTCGAACTTTTTCCCGCACTTCTATCCGGAGCTGAAGGGCGTCGTCGGGTCGCATCAGTTCGGGTACAACAAGAAATCGCACATAACGCACTTCATCGTATACATCCCTGTCTGCGCCGCGCTCGCGGGAATCTGCATGTTGTTCTGAACGCTGAAATCATGCTCTTGCCTCCCTCTGACGCAGTCTTAACTCTGCATTGTCTTTTCCCTAATGGCAATCTATAAAGACTGGCGCCCCCTCAGGCGCTGACGCGCCTGCGTCTCACTGCGGCTCGGTCACGGCGCGGCTCTGACATGCCACCGGCATGTCATTCACTACCGCACCGCCGCTTCGCTACCTAAGAGGGGAGCCAAGGGGGTGCCACATCTCTGCTCACGAGCAGAAGCGGTGCTTGCCGATGGTGACGATCAGCGGGCGCGACCAGATCCACTTGCTGGTCGCGGTGGCGGGATTGAAATAATATATCGCGCCGCCGCTCGGGTCGGAGCCGTTGAGCGCGTCCTGCGCGGCGCGGTAGGCGCTCTCGGCGATCGGCTCGTCAAACTGGCCGTCGTCAAGGCAGGAAAACGCGCCGGACTGATATATCACGCCCGAGATCGAATTCGGGAACGACGAGTGCCGCACGCGGTTGAGCACGACAGCGCCGACGGCCACCTGCCCCGTATACGGCTCGCCGCGCGCCTCGGCGGAGATCACGCGCGCGAGCAGATACAGATCGCCCGACTGCGTGCCGCCCGACGAATCGCCCCCGCCGCCGTTTATGCCCAGCGCCGCGAGCGTCTGCGCGCCGACGACGCCGTCTGCGGTCAGGCCGTTCTTCTGCTGAAAATACTTTACCGCCTTCTCGGTCGCGCTGCCGAACACGCCGTCGACCTCGCCGGAATAATAGCCCCAGTTTTTCAGGCGCGTCTGTATCTCGGTCACGGTGGCGCCGCTCGCGCCCTTTTTATACGCGTCGCCCCATGCGCCCGTCAGGCTCGCCGTCACGGCGCAGACCGTCAGCATCACGCACAGCCCCGCCGTCCACATTCTTTTTCTCCAGTTCAAAACAACACCCCCACAAGCTTTTTGATAGTTTGTGGGGGTGCTTCCTGTTTTATTCAGTTCGGTTCAAAAATCAATCCTTGCTGCGGGTGCTTATCTCCTCGCCGATCTTCGCCATGAACTCATCAAGCGGCATCGCGCCGAGGTCGACGCCCGCGCGGGTACGGACGGAGACGGTTCCGGCTTCGGCTTCCTTATCGCCGACGACAAGCATGTACGGGATCTTCTGCATCTGCGCCTCGCGGATCTTGTAGCCGATCTTCTCGTTTCTGAGGTCGGTCTCGACGCGAACCTTCGCCGCGTCAAGCTTTGCGGCGACGCTCTTGGCGTAGTCTGCGGCGCGGTCGGTTATGGGCATGACCTTGACCTGAACCGGAGAGAGCCACACCGGGAATGCGCCGGCAAAATGCTCGGTGATGACGCCGATGAAGCGCTCGATGGAGCCAAAGACAACGCGGTGGATCATGACGGGGCGGTGCTTCTCGCCGTCCGCGCCGGTGTACTCCAGCTCAAAGCGCTCGGGCAGCTGCATATCGAGCTGGATGGTGCCGCACTGCCAAGTACGGCCGAGGGAGTCCTGAAGATGGAAGTCCAGCTTCGGGCCGTAGAACGCGCCGTCGCCCTCGTTGATAACGTAGCTCTTGCCCATCTCGGTGATGGCTTCCTTCAGCGTCTCCTGCGCGAACTCCCAATTCTTCTCGTCGCCCATATGATCGTCGGGCATGGTGGACAGCTCTATCTCATAGGGCAGGCCGAAGAGGGAGTAGACCTCGTCGAAGAGGCGGACGACGTTCTTTATCTCGTCCTTCATCTGATCCCAGGTCATAAAGATATGCGCGTCGTCCTGCGTGAAGCAGCGGACGCGGAACAGGCCGTGCAGCGCGCCGGACAGCTCGTGGCGGTGCACCAGACCCAGCTCACCCACGCGCAGCGGCAGGTCACGGTAGGAGTGCGGCTCAGACTTATACACCAGCATTCCGCCGGGGCAGTTCATGGGCTTTATCGCGTAATCCTCGCCGTCGATGACGGTGGTGTACATGTTCTCTTTGTAGTGATACCAGTGACCGGAGGTCTCCCAGAGGTGGCGGTTGAGTATCATCGGGGTCGAGACCTCGACATAGCCGTATCTCTTGTGTACCTCGCGCCAGTAGTCGATAAGGGTATTTTTGAGCACCATGCCCTTGGGCAGGAAGAAGGGGAAGCCGGGGCCTTCCTCGGTCAGCATGAACAGGCCCAGTTCCTTGCCGAGACGGCGATGGTCGCGGCGCTTGGCCTCCTCAAGACGCTGAAGATATGCGTCCAGCTCGTCCTTCTTCGGGAAGGCTACGCCGTATATGCGCTGGAGCGTCTGACGGCTGGAGTCGCCGCGCCAGTAGGCGGCGTTGCAGGCGGTGAGCTTGATGGCGTTGCCCTTGATGCGGCCGGTGGAGTCAAGGTGCGGGCCGGCGCAGAGGTCGACAAACTCGCCCTGACGGTAGAAGGAGATGTGCGCATCCTCGGGCAGATCGTTTATAAGCTCGACCTTATACGGCTCCTCGCGCTCCTCCATGAACTTGATGGCCTCCTCGCGGGGCAGCTCAAAGCGCTCAAGCTTCAGCTTCTCCTTGCAGATCTTGCGCATCTCGGCCTCGATCTTCTCCATTATTTCCGGAGTAAAGGGGAAGGGAGAGTCCATATCATAATAGAAGCCGTTTTCAATGGCGGGGCCGATTGCCAGCTTGACCTCAGGGTAGAGGCGCTTCACGGCCTGTGCCAGCACATGGGAACAGGTGTGCCAATAAGTGCGGCGGTATTCTTCATTTTCAAAGCTGTATTTGTTCTCGTCCATAATGTCCTCCTAAATTAAAACACCCTTGACGCGACATATTATCGCGCCAAGGGTGCATAAAAATACACGGTTCCACCTTGAGCTTTCACTCATTGCCCGTTAACGCCGGGGATACGTGAGGGCATTTCCGCCCTCCGGCTCAGGAGCGGTCACTCGGAAGCATATCCGGGACAGCTTGCAGCCGGTGACTGTCCTCTCTGCGCGTATTCCGCTTCCGTGTTCTCCGTCAACGCCAGTTTCAATGCAGCTATGATAGCACCGTTTCCCCGGCCTGTCAATCGTTTTTGCCGATTTTGCGCTGGATGAGCTTTACAAGCTCAACGAGCGGGATGATGCAGGCGCCGAGGGCGATTGCGATGAGGTACTCGTTGAAGTCGACGGCGGTGAAATCAAAAGCGTTTGCCAGGAACGGCACTTCGCACACGAGGGTGGTTGCAATGAGAGAGCCTATGGCCGCGAACACCAGCGCCCTGTTATGGGTGCCGAGCGTGAAGATGCTGCCGCGCTGGGAACGCATGTTGAATGAATGAAATATCTCGGCCATGGACATGGTCAGGAAGGCCATCGTCGTGCCGTCGGCGCTGTTGGTTATCTCCCATACACCGGTCTCAATGAAGTGGCCGACGAAGTAGGACACCATGATGAGCAGCGTGACGAGCAGTCCCTGATACGCGATATCGAAGCCCATGCCGCCGGCGAAGATGCCGGCCTTTGCGTCGCGCGGGCGGCGGCGCATGACGTCCGGCTCTGCCTTCTCCATGCCCAGCGCCAGCGCCGGGAAGCAGTCGGTTACAAGGTTTATCCACAGCAGATGCACAGGCTCAAGAATGGTGAAGCCCAGTATGGTTGCGAAGAAGATGCTAAGCACCTCGCTCATGTTCGAGCCGAGCAGGAATTGGATCGCCTTGCGGATGTTGCCGTACACGCGGCGGCCTTCCTCGACAGCGCCGACTATCGTTGCAAAGTTATCGTCCGCGAGCACCATGTCGGCGGCGTTCTTGGTGACGTCGGTGCCGGTGATGCCCATGCCGACGCCGATGTCGGCGGACTTGATGCTGGGCGCATCGTTGACGCCGTCGCCTGTCATGGCGGTGACGTAGCCCGCCTTGCGCCATGCGTTTACGATGCGGGTCTTGTGCTCCGGCTGGACGCGGGCGTAGACGCTGATATTTTTGAACTTCTGCTCAAACTCCTCGTCGCTCATCTCGTTGAGCTGCGCGCCGGTGATGGCCTCGCTGCCGTCGGTGAGAATGCCGAGCTCCTTTGCGATGGCGACCGCGGTGTCGATATGGTCGCCGGTTATCATGATGGGGCGGATGCCCGCCTCGCGGCACTCCGCGATGGCGTCCACGACTTCGGGGCGGACGGGGTCTATCATGCCGCACAGCCCCATGAAGCACAGCTCCTGCTCAAGGGTCTCCGGCTCGAAGTTGACGGGCTTTGCATCCCAGACACGCTCGGCACATGCGAGCACTCGCAGCGCGCGGTCGGCCATGGCCTTGTTCGCGCGGAGTATCTCGGCGCGGTACTCGTCGGTCATCGGGACGCGCCGGCCGTCGGAATCGATATAATAGGCGCACTTGCCGATAAGCACGTCGGGCGCGCCCTTGGTGTACTGGATGCAGCCGCTACCGTTTACATGGACGGTGCTCATGAGCTTGCGCGTGGAGTCAAACGGAGCCTCGCCGCAGCGCAGGAAACGCGCCTTGAGCGTGGTCTTATCCGCGCCGAGCTTATTCGCCCATGCGACGAGCGCGGCCTCGGTCGGCTCGCCCGTGACCTTGCCGCTCTCATCCAGCTCCGCGTCGGAACACAGCGCCATGGCGGAAGCGAGCTTCTTCTCGTCGGTGCCGAAGTAATCGACGACGGTCATCTTGTTCTGGGTGAGGGTGCCGGTCTTGTCGGAACAGATTATCTGCGCGCAGCCGAGAGTCTCGACCGCAGTCAGCTTGCGAATTATCGCGTTGCGCTTGGACATGTTCGTGACGCCGATGGACAGCACCATCGTGACGACGGCGACAAGCCCTTCGGGGATGGCCGCGACGGCGAGGGAGACGGCGATCATGAACGAATCGAGCACGACCTCGACCGTGAAGCCGCCCGCGCGCAGCAGCTGTACAACGAACACCAGCGCGCATATGCCGAGCACCAGCCAGGTCAGTATCTTCGACAGCTGGGACATCTTTATCTGCAGCGGGGTCTGCCCCTCCTCGGCGGTGGCCAGAGCGTCGGCGATCTTGCCCATCTCGGTGTCCATGCCGGTGGCGGTGATGACGGCGGTACCGCGGCCGTAGACCACGGTGCTGCCCATGTAGACCATGTTCTTGCGGTCGCCGAGGGTGACGTCCTTCGTCTCATCGACAAGGTTTATCGCGTCGATGAACTTCAGCACGGGGACGGATTCGCCGGTCAGCGCGGCTTCCTCTATCTTGAGGCTGGCGCTGGTGAGCAGGCGGCCGTCGGCGGGGATTGCGTCGCCCGCTTCGAGCAGGATGACGTCGCCGGGGACAAGCTCCTCGCTGTGGATCGTGACGAGCTTACCGTCGCGCAGCACCTTCGAGGTGGCAGCGGACATCTCCTGCAGCGCCTCGATGGCTTTCTCGGCCTTGTTCTCCTGATACACGCCGAGCACGGCGTTGACGACGACGACGGCGAGGATGATGATAACGTCGGCAAAGCTCTCGCCCTGCATGACCGCGAGCACGCCGCTTATCGCCGCCGCGGCGAGCAGGATGATTATCATCGGGTCTGCCATCTGGCCGAAGAAGCGCTTGATCAGGGACTCCTTGGCAGGCTCCTTCAGCTTGTTTTTGCCGTGCGCTTCGAGCCGCTTCTGGGCTTCGGCGCTGCTCAGGCCGTTCTCGGAGCTGTCAAGCTCGGCAAGGACGGCTTCCTTTTCTTCGCAATAGGTTTTCATAGGCTATCCTCCCATATTAGTTTCGCCTGCGGAAGCCGTTTTATTTGCGACTTGGCAAATAAAAAAAGACCCCTACAGCGTGAGCTGTAAAAGTCTTGCAAAATACATGAAAAACAGAGCATGTATCCGATACGCCGAACCTTTCGGTTGGGATGACGACGCATCAACGCACATATGCGCAAGCTACTCCCCTTTAACGCGCTTAGTTTAGCATAAGCCCCGGCGGAAGTCAATCGACTTTCGCCGGGATTTGGGCAGAATTAACTATTTGGCCATTTTTTAGCCTTAAATTATACATTAAACCTGAAGAGGGTCACATCTCCGTCGTGCATGACGTAGTCCTTGCCCTCGCTGCGGACAAGACCCTTTTCCTTTGCCGCCGCCATGCTGCCGCAGGCCTTGAGATCGTCGAAAGCGACTATCTCCGCGCGGATGAAGCCGCGCTCGAAGTCGCTGTGTATCTTGCCCGCCGCCTGCGGAGCCTTCGTCCCGCGGCGGATAGTCCATGCGCGGCACTCGTCGCTGCCACAGGTCAGGAAGGATATCAGACCGAGCAGCTCGTAGGAGCATTTTATCATGCGGTCGAGTCCGGACTCCTCAAGCCCCAGCTCCTCAAGGAACATCAGCTTGTCCTCCGGCTCCAGCTCCGCCATCTCCTCCTCGACCTTGGCGCATATCGGCAGGACCTGCGCGCCCTCTTCGGCCGCGATGGCGGCGACGGTCTGGTAATATTTGTTGTCTGCAAAGTGCGCGACGCCGTCCTCGTCCATGTTCGCGGCGTAGATGATGGGCTTCGAGGTCAGCAGGTCGCTCGTCGCGATTATCTCGGCGTCGTCCTCATCGCACTCGAAGCTGCGGGCACTCCTGCCGTTATTCAGGTGCTCGAGCAGCGCCTTGAACACGTCCGCCTCGTGCATGAACTTCTTGTCGCCCTTCGCGGCCTTGAGCGCCTTGTCGATGCGGCGCTCGACCATCTCCATGTCGGCCATGATGAGTTCGAGGTCGATGATATCGATGTCGCGCTTCGGGTCGGTGCTGCCCTCAACGTGGATGACGTTCTCGTCGTCAAAGCAGCGCACGACGTGGATTATCGCGTCGGTGGCACGGATGTTGCCGAGGAACTTGTTGCCGAGCCCCTCGCCCTTGGACGCGCCCTTGACAAGGCCCGCGATGTCAACGAATTCGATGACGGCGGGGGTGTACTTCTTGGGCTGGTACAGCTCCGCGAGGAAGTCCAGCCGCTCGTCCGGCACGGTCACCATGCCGACGTTCGGCTCGATCGTGCAGAACGGGAAGTTTGCCGACGCCGCGCCCGCGTTCGTGATGGCGTTGAAGAGGGTTGATTTGCCGACGTTCGGCAGTCCGACAATACCTAATTTCATAGTTTTCTCTATCTCCTTAAAAAGTCTTGATTTTCAAGGGCTTCCGGAATCCGGCGTGTTTGGCTTACGCCATTTTTACGCCATTTTCGCATGGACTGCATGGACTTATATGCTAGGAAACCCTGCCTGATTCAAATTGCCGCACAGCCTGATCCAAGGATTCAGATGTGACATGGACGTATCTGTCCATCGTTGTTTTTATACTTGCGTGACCAAGCAGCTCGGAAAGGAGCATTTTGCCGATGATGGGCTGGGTATTCTGCTTATATCGCTCCCGATAATTTCGCAGGGTGTTGGGTGCCAAATCGCCCACAATGTTCTCAATCCAAAATGAAAACCATGCGTCAACCGTCGTGTCCGATGGAACAAACACGTCTTCGTGTTTGTCGGCATATTTCGCCTGCTCGATTCAGTTACGCGCCTCGGGAATCGTCTGGAAATATTTCTCATGCCGCTTTCCTGCTTTGTCTACAAAACGTGCGTGATATAATCCGTCCTTTCTTTGGTAGATACCCTTACCGCATTCTTTGCCTTTTAAGTTTTTGCCCATTGTATACTCCTTTCCCGCAGAGAGAAAAGAGCCTACTGCAACAACATAATTATAGCAGATAGGTTCTTTTCTCTCAAGCTGTTTTTACAAATTATCTTTTGCCGTCAGATCACCAGCTTTTGGCTGATGTACTCTTCAAACTCCCGACGCTTGACCAGTTTCTTTGTGCCGACGAACAAGACGAAGGGGCAGTTGGGGCTGCGGAGCATACTGTCGATCTTGTTGATGCCGATGTTGCTGTATTCTGCCGCTTCTCTGGCGGTCAACGTCATTTTGAGGTGGATCGGAACGGTGAGGATGTTGTCCATGGAAAAGTCGGTAGTGTCAAGAGTTATGCGCAAATTTGATTTGGCTCTGGCAGAAATTTATTTC
>ERZ827490.1110-NODE-1110-length-36903-cov-4.754396_pt1 | contig 36903 bp, 30 predicted proteins | sample MGYA00519770_ERZ827490 | MGnify/ENA primary metagenome ERZ827490 (study PRJEB31778, sample SAMEA3449324) | human gut metagenome | biome: human gut; feature: human-associated habitat; material: faeces | place: United Kingdom | collected 2010/2012 ...
ACTACAATTAAATATTTGCTTTTATTATTTATCGAGGTGTGGCTCAGTTTGGTAGCTTTGAACACGAGCGCTTCCTGTGGAAGAAAAAGCGAGTGTGAAAAGTCGCAGCGGTCAAATTTTTTTCCGCTCCAAGGAGTAAAAAAATTTGGGCACCGCAAGTGTAAGCGGAGTAGCAGCGCGATAGATGTTATAAAAAACTACAATTAAATATTTGCTTTTATTATTTATCGAGGTGTGGCTCAGTTTGGTAGAGCGCTGCGTTCGGGACGCAGAGGCCGCAGGTTCAAGTCCTGTCACCTCGACCATTTTTTATCTTAATGAAGGCATAGCTCAGTTGGTTAGAGTACCTGCTTGACATGCAGGGGGTCGGTGGTTCAAGTCCACTTGTCTTCACCAAAATCGGCAAGAATCCTTAGATTCTTGCCGATTTTTTATGTAATAATTATGCAACAAGGCTGAGATATAAAAATCACACCTTACATTTGTCGGGGCGATACCCCGTATTTCTTTTTAAAGGCACGGTAGAATACCGAATAATCGCGGAAGCCGCACTCAGAATATGCCCTTGTTGGGGATATCCCCGAAAGTATAAGTTGCTTTGCCATAACAAGCCTTTTTGCTGTAATATATTCACCCACGGTCATTGCCGTGGCTTTTTTAAATATATGGCAAAGGTGCGATTTGCTTATATAATACCTTTCGCAAATAATGTCCAGACTTAAATCATCGGAAATATGGCGGTTTATGTAGTTTATAATTCTGCTGTCAAGCGTTTGGTCTATCTGAATTTCGGACATTGTTTCAAATGCGGCAGAAATTTCGTTTAAAAGCGGCAAAAGATTTGTGATTATCTGCACGCGTCTGTCGGGGGAATTTTCTGTCATATTATCTATAAACAGTTTATAGGCGTCGGTTTTGAAATTTTCGGCTCGGTACAGGTTGAATGTACCCAATTTTCGATTTATAAACGGCGATAACAAGCGCCCTTTCGGGTCTATGCTTTTAAAAAGCTCGGCTTTAAAGTTTACCGAAAAGCGGGTGTAAGGCTTATCGGGGCTTATATCAATATAGTGCGATTCGGCGGGGCGCATAATTAAAATATCGCCCGCTTTAAGCGGGTAGGGCGTACCTTCAACACGGTAAATGCCCTTGCCGCCCAAAAAGCAATAAAGCTCATAGGTTTCGTGGGTATGGGCTTTGAAATGCTCAGGGACGGGGGTTTCGTCATACCGATAGCCCATATCAATATCATTATCCTGATACAGAAAAAAATCTGACATATTATCACCGTGTATATATTATCATATACAAACAATATTTGCAATATAAAACAATAATATCAACAATTTAATTGCTGTGATTTACGATATATAATTAACGCGGGTGAGAATATATGACTGATAACTATTTACTCAAAACCGCAGATGCGCAGGATATATATTTTAAAATAAAGGACTTGCCTATTGTTGATTACCACTGCCACTTATCTCCGAAAGAGATTTATGAGGATAAGCCGTTTGATAATATCGGCGAAATGTGGCTTGGCGGCGACCATTACAAATGGCGGCTTATGCGAACGGCGGGCATAGACGAAAGGTACATTACATGCAACACCGACTGGCGCGAAAAATTTATTAAATACGCCGCCGCATTGGAGCTTGCCGCGGGGAATCCGCTTTACCATTGGTCGCATATGGAATTATCAATGTTTTTTGACATTGATAAGCCGCTTAAAAGCGATAACGCCGCCGAAATATATGACGAGGCAAACGCCTTTATTGCTGAAAATCGACTGTCACCGAGAAAGCTCATAGAGCAATCGAAAGTAGAAACCCTTTGCACCACCGACGATATTATTGATACGCTTGAATACCATAAAAAAATAAAGGAAGACAAAAGCTTTAAAACAAGGGTTCTGCCCTCGTTCAGAACGGATAATCTGCTGCTTGTACGGCGCACAGGCTACCCCCATTACATAAAAAAATTAGCCGAGGTATCGGGCACGGAAATATCAAACCTTGAAAGCCTTAAAGCCGCGGTTATTAAAAGGCTTGATTTCTTCTGCCTTAACGGCTGCCGTTTTACCGACGTGGGTATTCCGTATTTCCCCGACAGAATTGCAGATGAGCCTTCGGCAGACGATACATTTAAAAAGGCGCTTGCGGGCGCAGAAATTTCCGATGCCGAATATTTAGGGTTTATAGGTAATATGTACCTTTTCTTGGCGGCGGAATATAAAAAGCGAAACCTTGTTATGCAAATGCACTTAGCCGTTTACCGCAACGCAAACAGCAATTTGTTCGCCGCCTTGGGTGCGGATTGCGGCGTAGACTGCGTGGGAGACGAAATAAGCGGCACGGCGCTTATACATATGCTTGACGCGATAAATAAAAACAGCGGTATGCCGCAAACGGTTATTTATACCCTTAATTCCGCAAACGCGGCGCAGATAGCCTCTGTCGCGGGGGCGTTCCCGAACGTGCGCTGCGGCGCGGCTTGGTGGTTCTGCGACCACAAGCGCGGCATACGCGAGGAAATGGAAATTACAGCCGAAAATTCGTCGCTCGGCTCGTTCCTCGGTATGCTTACCGATTCGCGCAGTTTTCTATCCTACGCGCGGCACGATTATTTCCGCAGAATTGAGGCGGATATTTTGGGCGAGTGGGTAAACGGCGGAGAATATGATAAGGAAAGCGCCGTAAGGCTTGCCGAAAAAATCAGTTATTACAATATAAAGGAACTGACAGAGCAATGAAAATGTCCTTCAGGTGGTACGGGGAAACCGACCCGATACCGCTTAAATATATAAGGCAGATACCGAATATGCGCTCGGTAGTAACCGCGGTTTACGATGTAAAGCCGGGCAAGGTTTGGCCCGAAGAAAGCCTTGAAAAATTAAAGGAGCAGGCAGAGGAAAACGGGCTTATATTCGATATTGTAGAGTCTGTGCCGGTGCCTGAGGAAATAAAGCTCGGCACCGAAAAGGCGGACGAATACACCGAGGTTTACTGCGAAAACATTCGCCGCTGCGCGAAATACGGCGTAAAGTGCATTACATATAATTTCATGCCTGTGTTCGACTGGACAAGGACCCAGCTTGACAAAGAGGCGGCGGACGGCTCAACAAGCCTTGTCATGTATATGGATCAGCTTAAAAGCCTTGACCCGCTTAAAGACGATATACACCTGCCCGGCTGGGACGCAAGCTACACTCAGGCAGAGGTGCGCGATTTAATAAAAGCCTACTCCGCTTTAGGCGAGGAGGGGCTGTGGCACAACCTTGAAAAATTCCTTAAAAAGATTATTCCCGTGTCGGAAGACTGCGGAGTTACCATGGCGATACACCCTGACGACCCGCCGTACCCTATCTTCGGTATTCCGAGAATTATAACAAACGAGCGGAATATTGACCGAATGTTAAAAATAGTTGACAGTCCCGCAAACAGCCTTTGCTTCTGTACGGGCAGTCTCGGCTGTGCAGCGTTTAACGATATTCCGAAAATGGTTCGCAAATACAGCAAAATGGGCAGGATTGCATTTATGCATATCCGCCAGGTAAAGCTGTTAGAGGACGGCAGCTTTGAAGAACGCGGGCATTTATCGAAAGACGGCAGTCTTGATATGTACGAAACAGTAAAGGCGCTGGTAGATACGGGCTTTGACGGATACGTTCGCCCCGACCACGGCAGAATGATATGGGGCGAAAGCGGAAAACCCGGCTACGGACTTTTTGACAGGGCGCTGGGCGCTGCATATATAAACGGACTTTTTGAGGCCGCAGAAAAGGAGAAAAAATAATGGAAAAGGTAATTGTAATAACAGGCGCGGGCGGCGTGTTATGCTCGGGCTTTGCCGAGTTTTTGGCAGGAAAGGGCAATAATGTGGCGCTGCTTGATTTAAACGAAGAGGCGGCAAAAAGGGTAGCCGACAAAATTACTGCGGCGGGCGGAGTAGCCAAAGCCTATAAGTGCAACGTGCTTGATAAGGCAAATATAGAGGAAGTACACGGCAAGGTGCTCAAAGACCTCGGGAAATGCGATATACTTATAAACGGCGCGGGCGGAAATAATCCGAAATGCACCACGGCGCACGAGGAATACGAAAAGGGTGACGAGCAGGCAAGCGATTTCTTAACATTCTTCAACATTGACGAAAAAGGCTTTGACTTTGTGTTTGACCTTAATATTAAGGGCGTGCTTTTGCCGAGCCAGGTATTTATGGCGGATATGATAGGCAGAAAGGGCTGCTCGGTGCTTAATATTTCCTCAATGAACGCATACCGCCCGCTTACCAAAATACCCGCGTATTCGGCGGCAAAGGCGGCGGTTACAAACTTTACGGAATGGCTTGCGGTGCATTTTGCAAAGGAGAATATACGCGTAAACGCCATAGCTCCGGGATTTTTTGTTACAAACCAAAACCGCGCGCTGTTATTTAACGAGGACGGCACCGCAACGCCGAGAACCGACAAAATACTGCGTTCAACGCCTATGGGCAGATTCGGCGAGGCAGAGGAGCTTTTGGGAGCGGTTGAATGGCTGCTTGACGAAAGCAAGGCGGGCTTTGTAACGGGAGTAACTATACCGATAGACGGCGGTTTCTCGGCTTATTCGGGGGTATAAAAAATGAAAATTTACGCATTTGCTGACGAGGCAAGCGCTAATATTGACAAACAGATAAAGGCGATGAAGGAAAACAGGCTTGACGGGCTTGAAATAAGAAACGTTGACGGCGTGAATATTGCCGAAATATCCGACAGCAAGGCAAAAGAAGTGCGGAAAAAGCTCGACAATGCCTGCCTTCGTGTGTGGACGATCGGCTCGCCGATAGGCAAAATTGATATAGAAAAGGACGATTTTGCACTTCACACCGAAAAATTCAAGCGCACGCTTGAATTAGCCGATATTTTAGGCGCTGAAAATATAAGGTTGTTTTCTTTCTTTACACCGGCAGAAAACCGCGATAGCTATAAGGATAAGGTAATAGAGCGTTTAGGCACTTTTTGCGAAATTGCAAAGGGCAGCAGCATAACCCTTTGCCACGAAAACGAAAAGGGAATTTACGGCGATATACCTGAGCGTTGCCTTGAAATTCATAAGGCACTCCCTGAAATGAAAGCGATATTTGACCCCGCGAATTACGTTCAGTGCGAGGTTGACACCCTAAAGGCGTGGGAAATGATAAAGCCTTACATTAAGTATCTGCATATTAAGGACGCGCTTGCGGACGGCAGCGTTGTTCCTGCGGGTAAGGGGATAGGCAATGTTAAATTTGTATTAGATGAATTTAAAAAAATCGGCGGCAACAGTGTGACGGTAGAACCGCACCTTACGGTATTTGACGGTCTTAAAGGTCTTGAAAAAGAGGGAGATACAAGCGTTATCGGCGAGGTTTACAAATACGCTACCGCCAAAGAGGCGTTCTCCGCGGCGGTAAGCGCATTACGCGAACTTATATGAGGTGACTTAAAATGGAAATAGGTGCACAATTTTACACAATACGTGATTTTTGCAAAAATACCGATGATTTTGCGGAATCACTCAAGAAGGTAGCGGATATCGGGTATAAAAACGTTCAGATTTCGGGCACCTGTGAGTTAGACCCCGAATGGCTAAAAAACGAGCTTAATAAAAACGGGCTTAAGTGCGTTCTTACGCACACCCCTTCCGATAAGCTTTTAGCCGACCCCGCAGACGTTGCGCGCGACCACGATATTTTCGGCTGCAAATATGTAGGGCTTGGTTGGTTTGATTTTAATGAGAGCAGCTGTGATAACTTTATAAAAGAATACGGTCCGGTTGCGCGAGCACTTAAAAATCACGGCAGGTATTTTATGTACCATAACCACGACCAGGAGTTTAAAAAAGAAAACGGCAAGCTTATAATCGAACGTCTTGCCGAAATAACCGCGCCTGACGAAATGGGCTTTACGCTTGATACCTTTTGGGTACAGGCGGGCGGCGGAGACCCCGCGCAGTGGCTTGAAAGGCTTTCGGGCAGGGTGCCGTGCATACACTTAAAGGATTATGCTTACGGCAGAAAAATGGCGGTAATAGGCGAGGGCAACATAAATTTTGACCGTGTTTTTGAAAAGGCTGAGTCGGCGGGCACGGAATATATGCTCGTTGAGCAGGACGACTGTAACGGTGAGGATCCGTTTGACTGCTTAAAGCGCAGCTTTGAATATTTGAAATCAAGAGGTTTTTAATTATGAAAAAAATCAAACTGGGAATTATAGGTATAGGCAACATGGGCTCTGCACACGCAAGGTGTGTTTTCGGCGGAGAATGCCCCGATTTTGAGCTTGTTGCCGTGGCGGATATTAAACCGCAAAGACTTGAATGGGCAAAAAGTGAGCTGTCGCCCGATATTCATTGCTTTGAAAGTGCGGAAGAAATGCTTGACAGCGGACTTATAAATGCCTGTATGGTTTGTGTGCCGCACTATTTTCATCCGAAATACGCAATTGAGTGTATGAGGCGGGGAATACACGTTATGGTGGAAAAGCCCGCCGGCGTTTATACAAAGCAGGTGCGCGAAATGAACGAGGAGGCGAAAAAGCACCCCGACGTAGTTTTCGGTATGATGTTTAATCAGCGTACAAACTGCATTTACCGCAAAATGCGGGAGCTTGTGCAAAGCGGTGTGTACGGAAATATCCGCCGCACCAACTGGATAATAACAAACTGGTATCGCCCGCAGGCATATTACGATTCGGGCGATTGGCGCGCCACATGGTCGGGCGAGGGCGGGGGAGTGCTTTTAAACCAGTGCCCCCATCAGCTTGATTTATGGCAGTGGATTTGCGGTATGCCGAAAAAGGTTGAGGCACACTTGCATTACGGAATGTGGCATAATATAGAGGTTGAGGACGATGTTACTACCTATGTTGAGTACGAAAACGGCGCGACGGGCGTATTTATTACCTCAACGGGCGACGCACACGGCACAAACCGCTTTGAAATTCAGCTTGACAAGGCTAAAATGGTGGCAGAGGGTGACCGTCTTACCGTGCTTGAATACGATATGACAGAGCAGGAGTTTTCAAAAACAAATACCAATCCGTTCGGAATGGTAGGCGCGCACGAGGTTGACCCTCAGCTTGACGGTGAAAATCCGCAGCATAATGGCGTTATAAACGCGTGGGGCGGCGCAATACTTCGCGGCGAACCGCTTATAGCAGGCGGAGAAGAGGGCATAAACGGGCTTACCCTTTCAAACGCAATGCACCTGTCCTCTTGGCTCGGAAAGGAAATAACTCTTCCGTTTGATGAGGATTTGTATTATACTGAGCTTATGAAGCGCGTAGCAACCTCAAAGCGCAAAACAAACGTTAAAGAGGTGGTTGCGGATACAAGCAGCTCTTACGCGGGAAGTAAATAAAAGGAGCAGGTATGTTATGAACGGGGTAAAGGTGGGAATTATCGGAATCGGGAATATGGGCTCTGCTCATTTGCGTATGATTACGGGCGGTAATATTCCGGATATGACGGTTACCGCCGTTTGCGATATAAACCCCGAAAGACTAAAAGCGGCAAAAGCGGAATACCCCGATATTGCCGCTTTCGGCGATTATACCGAGCTTTTGAAAAGCTCCGATACCGATGCGGTAATAATAGCCGTGCCGCACCCGCTGCACGCGAAAATTGCAATCGAAGCCTTTGAATACGGCAAGCATGTCCTTGTGGAAAAACCGATGGATATTACCGTTTCGGCAGCCGAAAAGCTATGCGCGGCGGCAAGGAAAAGCGGCAAGGTGTTTGCCGTAATGTTCAATCAGCGCACAAACGGACTTTTTCGCGAGGCGCGCAGAATTGTAAACAGCGGAGAATTGGGTGAATTAAAGCGTTCGGTATGGATAATAACAAACTGGTACAGAACCCAAAGCTATTACGATTCGGGCTCTTGGCGCGCTACATGGCGCGGCGAAGGCGGTGGTGTGCTTTTAAATCAGGCACCGCATAACCTTGATATTTGGCAGTGGATTTGCGGAAAACCCTCTGCCGTTACCGCATTTTGCAATGTGGGTAAGTTCCATAATATAGAGGTTGAGGACGAGGCAACAATATATACCGAGTATGAAAACGGCGCAACTGGCGTATTTATTACCTCAACAGGCGACTGCCCCGGAACAAACAGGCTTGAGATAACCGGCACGCGCGGCAAAATTGTGCTTGAAAACGGGCTTTTAAAGCTGTGGAAATTAAAAGAGGACGAGCGCGATATTTGCAAAAATTCAGTCGAAGGCTTTGTAACTCCCGAAACGGAATACAGTGAGTTTACCGCCGAAAGGGAAGAAGCGCATGCGGGCATACTTAAAAATTTTGCGGGCGCTATACTTTACGGCGAAGAGCTTTTATCGCCGGGATACGACGGAATAAACGAGCTTACAATATCCAACGCGGCGTATTTATCCGAATGGACGGGCAATAAAAGGGTGCCCCTGCCGTTTGATACCGCCGAATTTGACCGATTACTCAAAGAAAAACAGAAAAGCTCCGAAATCAAAGAAAACACTGTAAAAAAATCAACCGATAAAAGCTGTGGCGGACGCTGGCAGGTCAATTGGTGAAAAACTGACTTTAATTTTGCAATTTTTTTGTTTTTTCAACTAATTTTATAACGTCCTTATCTGGGTTTATGCTATACAGCAGACCGTAGGGAATACTGTAATCCCAATTAACGGGAATGGAAACCAGCCCCGGGTGAACATCGCGCCAACACTCAATAGTAAGCAGCACGTTACCCGAATCGGCGCAGCGGTTGAAAACCGATAAATCATAAAATTGCGACGTGTCCTCAATATGAATCTGCGGGTGGTTTTTCTCTAAATCATTGCGGATAAAATCGTTTACGCCCGAATCGCCGCGGCTTACCATCATAAGCGTTTCGCCGTACAGGTCCTCTATATTTATTACGTCCCTTTCGGCTAAACGGTGCCCGCGCGATACGGCAATCATCTTTTTGTACCTGCCGAGCGGTAAAAAATTGCAAAGGGAAAGCCACGCTTTTGAGTCGCACACGCCGATAAGGAAATCAAACTTTTCACCCAGCTTTTTTATTTCGGATAAAATACCCTCGTGGTTATCCTCAAACGGCACCAAATGCAGCTTGTAATTCGGGAAATCTGCGTTTACCTTGTACCATAAATCCATAAACGGCTTTGCGGGATTTAAGAGGGAGGTGCCCACGCAGAACGTGGTGTCATATTCAAGCGTGGCGGCGTTCGCCGCGGCAACCGATTTTTTTGAATAGTCCATTATAAACTTAGCGTCGCGGTATATCACCTTGCCCGCAGGGGTCAGCACTACTCCTGCGGGCGTTCTTTCTATCAATTTAAGGTTTAAATGCTCCTCTAACACATTCATCTTTTTCATAACGGCGGTAGGCGAAATAAACAGCTTATCTGCCGCTTTTGTAAAGCTGCCGCAATCAGCTACAGCTAAAAATGTATCAAGCAACGGATTATACATAGCACACCTCTATAAACTTTTGGTTTATACTATAATAACATATCGGATATTCCGCGTCAATATCTTCGGTGTTATAATAACAGCATGAAAGGTGGTTTTAATATGTCAAAGGCACTTATTGCTTTTTATTCAAGAGCTGATGAAAACTATGTAAACGGCACGCTTAAAATGCTGACTGTCGGTAATACCGAGGTTGCGGCGGGTATTATAAGGGAGCTTACCGGGGCGGATATTTTTAAGATAGAGCAGGCAAAGCCTTACTCTAAGGGATATAACGATTGTATTGAGGAGGCACGCGCTGACCAGCAGAGGGACTCGCGCCCCGAGCTTTTAGCATACCCCGAAACGCTTGACGGCTATGACGTTATATATTTGGGGTATCCTAATTATTGGAGCACAATGCCCATGGCGGTGTTTACCTTTTTAGAGCATTTCAATTTCACGGGTAAAACAATTAAACCTTTCTGCACCCACGAGGGCAGCGGAATGGGCAGCAGTGTAGCGGATATTAAAAGGCTCTGCCCGGGGGCAAGGGTTGAAAAGGGGCTTGCCATACACGGCGGCAGCACTTCAAAATCGAAAAAAATAATAGAGGAATGGGTGAAATAATTATGAAAAAGGTTACGGCAGGCAGAGAGGCGCTCGGCGAGTTTGCACCGAAATTTGCAGAGCTTAACGACGATGTACTGTTCGGGCAGGTATGGAGCAGGGAGGATAAATTATCCCTCCGTGACCGTTCGCTTGTTACGGTAACGGCACTGCTGTCTCAAGGACTTTGCGACAGCTCGTTTGAATATCATTTAAAAACCGCTAAGCAAAACGGAATTACAAAAGCCGAAATTGCGGAAATAATAACCCATGCGGCGTTTTATGCGGGCTGGCCCAAGGCGTGGGCGGCTTTCAGACTTGCTAAAAACGTGTGGAATGAGGAACCCGATGCCGAAAGCGAAAAACAGGCGCACGTAAATTCAATGATTTTCCCGATAGGCGAGCCTAATGACGCATTTGCAAAGTATTTTATAGGTCAAAGCTATTTAGCGCCCGTATCAAAAAGCCGGGTGGGTATTTTCAACGTTACGTTTGAGCCTGCCTGCCGCAATAACTGGCATATACACAAGGCCGAAAAGGGCGGCGGACAAATTTTGGTTTGCATAGCGGGTAACGGCTGGTATCAGGAATGGGGCAAAGCGCCGCAGGTTTTAAAACCGGGAGACGTAGTGAATATAGCGCCCGGCGTTAAGCACTGGCACGGCGCGCAGAAAAACAGCTGGTTTTCGCACCTTGCAGTAGAGGTGCCCGCAGAAAACGGCGGCACCGAGTGGTGCGAGCCGGTAACGGACGAAGAATATAATAAACTGGGGGAATAAATAATGTTAGGTAATTTTTCTTATTGCAATCCTACAAAGTTATATTTCGGGGATAATTCGCTCGAAAATCTTAATACGGAGCTAAAAAAGTACGGCAAAAACGTAGTGCTGGTATACGGCAGCGGCTCGGTTAAGAAAAACGGCATTTATGACGACGTTATGAAGATATTAAACGACTGCGGCAAAAGCGTTGCCGAGGTTGCGGGAGTAATGCCCAACCCCACGCTTGAAAAGCTTTACGAGGGCGTAAAAATTGCGCGCGCGCATAACGCCGACTTTATTTTAGCGGTAGGCGGCGGCTCTGTGTGCGATTATTCAAAGGCGCTGGCTGTTTCGGTCTACTGTGATGAAGACCCGTGGGAAAAGTATTACATCCGCTTTGAAGAGCCTGCTTGCAAAATAGTGCCCGTAGGCTGTGTGCTTACAATGGTGGGCACAGGCTCCGAAATGAACGCAGGCAGCGTTATAACAAACAGCGAAACAAAGCAGAAAATAGGTCACGTTTTTGCAAGCGATGAGGTTATGCCGAGATTTTCGGTTTTAAACCCCAAATTTACAATGGCTCTTCCGAAATACCAAATGGTATCGGGTATATACGATATATTCAACCATATTTGCGAGCAGTATTTCTCGGGTGAGGACGATAACACAAGCGACTATATAAGCGAGGGGCTTATGCGTTCGGTTATACACTCAAGCCTTATTGCTAACGAAAACCCGCAGGATTACGAGCCAAGAAGCAACATTATGTGGTGCGCTACATGGGCGCTGAATACCCTTGTTGCAAAGGGTAAAAGCACCGATTGGATGGTGCATATGTTAGGTCAGGCAATAGGCGGGTACACAAACGCCACCCACGGTATGACCCTTGCGGCGGTTTCACTGCCTTATTACCGCTATATTATGCCGTATGGGCTTTCAAAGTTCAAGCGCTTTGCCGTAAACGTATGGGGCGTTAATGCCGAGGGCAAAACTGACGAGCAGACAGCCTCAGAGGGGCTTTTGGCAATGGAAGACTGGATGAAGAAATTGGGGCTTGTACTGCACACGGGCGAGTTCGGTGTAACTGAAGCAGACGCGGAAAAAATAGCCGATTTGGTACTGCCCATGAACGGCGGCTACAAAGCGCTTGACCGCGAAGAAATTGTGAAAATTTTAAAGGAAAGCATTTAAGAGATGAGCCGAAAATGAGTAAAAGGTATTGATTTTATCGGGCAGCCCGCGCAAGTGCGGAAATTCCGATTTATTATGCGATGAATTTATGCGCGGAGCGCTTGACAGTGGCAGCGGGGTTGAAAAGATAAGGGTAGCGGAGAAAAGGGTTGCGCCGTGTCTCGGGTGCTGTTATTGCGCCCAAAACGGCGACCGGAAGGACGGCAAGAGGTTTTCCCCCTACGCGTCAGACAGTGATATTGCTGATTGGATAAGCTGACTATTTTCCCATAACTGTAACATTTTTAAACTCGGCGGAGAATCCGTTTGATGCGTCCTCCGCCGAAATCGGCAGTCCGGTGGCGCCTAAGTACAGGCGGCATATGCGGCTGCCTTTTTTGCTTTCGGTAAAGTATTTGTCGTCCTCAAGGCTTACCTCGCCCTTTTCGGCGGCTCGCAGCATTTCGTAAAGATATGTAAAAGCCATACCCTCAGGCATTTCGGAAATATTGTATTTATAATTAAACCCCGAATATTCAGCGGTGGCGTCGTCGCCCTTAAAGTGCAGAATAAGCCCCGAAAGCCCCTCTGGTGAGGTTATTTTAATATCTGTATCGCCGTTTTCGGCAACCGATGCCTCACCATCGTAACATTCATTATAATATTTAACCGTGCAGGAAAAAGAAATTCCCCGCACTAAGGGGGTGACGCTGCATTTCTGCCGACACCCCGAAAGAAACAGGGAAAACATAAAAATAAATAATAACAGAGATGTTTTTTTCAAGCCGAGCGCCCTTTCTTTACAGCTCCTCTGTTAAATCCGTGGGCAGCATTGCGCGCTCGCCGCGCTTTTTTGCCGCCTTATCGCCCGCCTCACCGTGAAGATAAACCGCCGCCTTTGAAGCTGCGAGCGGTTCAAGCCCTTGTGCCAGCAGGGAAACGGTAATTCCCGCAAGCACGTCACCGCTGCCGCCTGTTGACATGCCGGGGTTGCCCGTGGTGTTAAAGGCTATTTCGCCGTCAGGTGCGGCAACAACGGTATTTGCACCCTTTAAAACCAAAATACAGCCGTATTTTTTTGCAAAATCGCGGGCGTATTTCACACGGTCGCTTTCAATTTCACGCGCGGTCACGCCGCACAGCCTTGCCATTTCGCCGGGGTGCGGGGTAAGAATAACGGGAGCTTTGCATTTCTTAATAATATCTATGCAGCAGGCTACGGTATTTATTCCGTCGGCGTCAATAACCGTCGGTACGTTTGTATTGAGAATTATCTCCCTTGTAAGCCTCTTGGTATCTTCGTCATTGCCCATTCCGCAGCCTATAAGCACGGCATTGCAGCCGCTCAGCAGTGCGGGAATATCAATATTATCAGGGTTAAACCTGCCCGCCGCATTGGGCTTTACAGGCACGCACACCGCCTCGGGAACGGAAACGGTGAAAGGAACATAAATACTTTTGCATAAAACAGCCTTTAAAATGCCAACACCGCTGCGCAGCGCCCCCTTTGCCGCAAGCACGGCGGCGCCCGCAAAGCCGTAGCTGCCACAAAATGTAACTGCGGTGCCGAAGGTGCCCTTGTGGGAATTATGCCTGCGCTTTTCAAAGCTCGGCTTTTCTATTGTTTCGTACTCATACACGCTCGGCGTAACGCCTATATCCGCAACAGTCACCTCGCCGCAGTAATCAGAGCCGGGCGGCAGCAAAAAGCAGGGCTTTAAGGCTATAAACGTAACGGTTAAATCGGCATATATCGCTTTCCCGGGTACAATGCCGTTGTCGGTCATAACTCCGCTCGGAATATCCACCGAAACACGGGGGCAGGGGGCGGCATTTGCAATATTTATGATTTTTTCCACCGTCTCACTCGGCGCGCGGTTAAGCCCTATGCCGAAAAGCGCGTCTATTATAAGGTCGGATTTTTCAATATCGGTTTCGTTACCGAAAACAGCCGCGTTAAGGCGGTCATAATAATATTTCGCGTTTTCGGTTGCGGGTAAGCCCATAGGCGTTATAACGGTAACATCAGCACCGTTTTGGCTTAAAATATCGGCTATTACAAAGCCGTCGCCGCCGTTGTTGCCCTTTCCGCACAGAACGGCAACCTTTTTACCGCAAACGGAGAAACGCCGCATAATAACATCCGCCGCCGATTTTCCCGCGCGGTACATAAGCTCACGAAAAGAGAAAGCGCCGCTGTTTACGGCATCTTCCTCCGAGACCCTTATCAAGCCCTCAGTTAATACACGCATAGCGGCACCTCGTTTATTTAAAAGCACTGTTTGAAATGAATTTCGGCACAAATTTAACTATTGCCGAGCGCACGCGCTCATCGGGAGCAAAGACTAAGTAGCTTGTACCCTTGCCCTCTGTAGACGATACCATAAGGTAAGCGGCGGGGTCGTCCGCGTTGCAGGTAATGAAAAGTTCCTTTGCGTTTACGCTTGAAATTTGCGCGGGGTTAAACTTTTCAATGCGCGAAACAGTGGCAAGCTCAAAGGAAAGTATGCGCTTTCTTGAGCTTTTATTTATTATTTTATCAATATCCATAGTTCCGTTGGTTACAATATACTCATACTCAACGTTAAAGCGCACCGACAGCTTGTACGCGCCGAAAAGCGCGCCTGCGGCAAGCAGCAGCGAAAACGTACCCAAAACACCCATAAACATTATGAGCACAAAGCAAACAAGAAAAGCCGCAAGCCAAATGCCTATTATTGCGGCAAGGGCTTTTCCGTTTTTCTTCACCGCAATTATCTGTTCAAAAAAAGTATCCATTGTTATATCTCCCCGTAACTTTTAATATAATACATTATACACCAAAACGTATTGTACTTGCAATATATTTTGTTTTGTTATATAATAAATTTACCTTTTATTAACAAGTGAGGTATCTCTATGCGAATTAAGGATGGCTATAAGGTAGTAAATATGCACGGTCAGAACACCGTTGTTTATGAAAAGGACGGCTCTGACAAGCTGGAAAATACCATTGTTTTAACCGAAACGGCAATGTTTTTATGGCATATGCTTGAAAACGGTAATCCCACAAAAAAGGATATGCTGAACGCGCTGCTTGATAATTTTGAAATTTCCACCGTGCTTGCGCTCGGCGATATTGACGTGTTTTTAAGAACAATGAAGGAAAACGGTGTAATAGAAGACTGAAATGAAAAATAAAGAAAATAACAGCCAAACATTAAAGTGGGTATACCGGCGCATAAAGCGGTATATTCCGCTTACCGCCGCCGTGTCGGTTATTTCGGCGCTTTCGGCGCTCAGCTTTGTTGCGCTTGCGCTAATAACCAAAAGAGTGCTTGATGTTGCTACAAACGAGACACCCGGCAGTCTTTTGAAAAACGGCATATTGCTTTTTGCGGTGATAGCCTTTCAAATTTTGCTGAGCGCGGCGCAGTCGCTTTTAAACGCCTATTCAAACGGTAAGCAGACCATAGCTTTCAGAAATCATCTTTTCGGCGTGCTTTGCCGCAAAAAATATTCTGATATAAGCGCTTATCACTCGGGGGATATACTGAACCGCTTTACTTCGGATATTGATACGGTGGTTACAAGCTCGGTTAACATAATACCAAATGTAATATCAATGGCTACAAAGATAATTGCGGGCATAGGCACAATGCTTGTTATGAATCCGTATATAGCGGGAGCGGTGCTGTTTTGCGGCGTTACCGTTCCGGCAATAGGCAGGGCGATAAACAAAAAGTATAAATATATGCATAAGGAGTGCCAGAAAACCGAGGGCAAAACGCGCGCCTTTATGCAGGAATGCTTTGAAAATATTGTGGTAATTAAAACCTTTATAAGCGAGGTTCCGTTTATAAACAAGCTTGACAGCTATATGGATAAAAACTTCCGCCTTAAAATTAAGCGGACAAGCATATCGGTAATAGCGAATATCAGCCTGTATACATTTTTTACAGTGGGGTATTACGCCGTGCTTTTATGGGGTGCGGGCGGTTTATCTGCGGGTACTATTACATACGGCACACTTATGGCGTTTTTGCAGCTTATTTCTCAGCTGCGCGCACCGCTTCAAAACGTTTCGGGCATATTGCCGCAGTATTATTCGGCTTTGGCGTCCGCCGAGCGGCTTATGGAGCTTGAAAGCAATGAGGACGAGCCCTTACCCGCCGAAAAAGCCGAGCTTGAAAAAATAAAGAGCGATTTTCGCTCAATTGAAGTTAATAATCTTTGCTTTGGCTACGGCGGCGAGGTTATTTTAAACGATTGCAGCTTTTCTGCCGAACGCGGGCATATAACGGCTATCACGGGCGAATCGGGCAGCGGCAAAAGCACGCTTTTTAAGCTTATGCTGGGGCTTTACGAGCCGCAATCGGGCAGTATTACCGTAAACGGCAATGTCCCGCTTGACGCGTCACTCCGCGGGCTGTTCGCTTATGTTCCGCAGGGGAATATGGTGCTTTCGGGTACGGTGCGGGATAATATAACCATGTGCGACCCCGCTATTACCGATATGCAGATTGAAAAGGCGGCGCGCGCCGCCGAAATTTACGATTATATAGTATCACTGCCCGAGGGCTTTGAAACCCGGCTTGCCGAAAGGGGAGCGGGGCTTTCCGAAGGGCAGATACAGCGTATATCAATAGCCCGCGCATTACTGACGGATACGCCTGTTATTCTGCTTGATGAGGCTACAAGCGCGCTGGATGAAGAAACCGAAACGCGGGTGCTTACAAATATAAAAAGCATGACCGATAAGACCATACTTTTTATAACCCACCGTAACACAAGCCTTAAAGCGTGCGACAGAATTGTTCATGTGGAAAACAAGAATTTTTCCGTTATTAAATAATACCGAATATCTTTTAAATCACCCCGCGGTAGTAAAGACCGCGGGTGTATTTTTCGCAGGGGGCGCCGCCGTTTATATATGCGTTTATAATTTCTTCCGCCTGCGCGGCGGTTTCGTCGGTAAAATAAAGGGTCAGAAAATCAAGCGGGGCAAGCTCTGCTTTTCGGTCGGCAAGCCATACGGGCACCGAGTTCAGCATTTCGGAATAGGTTTTCCCGCACTGTATGGGAAAAACTACCCCTTTGCGGTCGGTTACCGTACCGTTGCCGCCGCACTCTTTGCAGCTTTTGCCGTTTTTAACGGGGCAGCACCTGTAAAGCATAAGCGGCAGCTTGCCGTAGGCTATAATACCTGTAGGTACGGGGGAAGAAAGTCTTGAAATATCGCTTAAAAGCATTTCGCACGAAAGCGTTATTTCATCGGCGCCCATATTGCGCGCCTCTTTTGCACTTGCCGAATTATATATGTTAAGCCCTATATCGGCAATTACCGAAAAGCCGCAGTCAAGCGCTATATTTACCGCCGCGATATTTCCGCAAAGCGCCTTTGTAAAGCCGTGCTTTTTAAACAACTCAAGGCGGTTTTTAATGTATTCCTCGTTTGCGGTTATTCGAGGCAGCTCCGCAACCGCCGAAATTCCCGTCGGTATTTCCGGCGGCTCGTTTTCTATGGGGAATATTATTTTGCTTATACCCGCAAGGCTTTCGGGTAATTGCTCACGGCGGGAAAAGCGGGCGTACAGCTTTTGCGGCTTTGCAGCCCGCTTGGTATTTTCAGCCGTATAAGCCGATATAGGCGGACATTCTCTTTTAATTTCCGCCCGTGCCGAATCTAATTTTTCGGCGGCGGCTCTGCGCAGGGAATTTATTTCGGCGGCGGGAACGAACAGCCCATTATCGCATATAACGTCAATTTTTTCGGGAAAATATGGGGTTGAGCCGAATTTATCAATCGCGGCTTTCAATCTTTCGGCGGTAACGGGTTTATTCTGCGCCGATTGCGGTATTTCGCCCTCGGCGGTTACGGTGTTTTTGCCGTCGCTTAAAGTAAGGCGCAGGGGAGTATTGCTTTTCACGGTCAGCGCCGCTGAAATTTTAACGCTTTGCCTTTCGGCGCGGTAAAGCCCGTGAAGAGAGGCAAATGCCGCGTCCGCCGCGGTAACGTCGTCCTTTGTGCGTATGCCGAACATATCTCGGTTTAAATTTCCGGTATGATAGCCGTCGGTAAAGCCCGAGCGCGAGAAGACGTTTTTCAAAAGATTTTCAATATCCTGCGGCACATAGCCCATATCGCGCGCGGCATATGCCGCGGCAGTGGCGGCGGCAACATATTCGGGGCGTTTCATTCGCCCCTCAATTTTAAATGAGTTAACGCCTATATTTTGCAGTTCCGATAAATGATTGAGCAAGGATAAATCTTTAAGGCTTAAATCGTGCCCGGTGCCGCCCTCAACGGAAAAGGGAAGACGGCAGGGCCCCGCGCATAAGCCTCTGTTTCCGCTGCGGGAGCCTAAAAACGCCGAAAGCCTGCACTGCCCCGAAACAGACATACATAAAGCGCCGTGCACAAACACCTCGGTTTCAAGCCCCAGTTCTTCCGCCCTGCGGCAGAAAATTTTAAGTTCCGAAAGCGACATTTCACGCGCGGCTACCACCCGCTTGAAGCCTGCTTTTTTAAGGTACGGCAAGGCGGAGGGCGACATAACCGACATTTGCGTAGAGGCATGGAGCGAAAGCCCGGGAACAGCAATTTTTAAAATGTGCGCCAGACCTATATCCTGAATTATAACGCCGTCAATACCCGCAAGATACGCCGCCCGCGCAAGTTCGCAGGCGGCACTGAGCTCTGAATCCTTTATTAAAATATTTAAGGTGAGATATGCCTTGACTCCGCGTATATGGCAATATTCGGCGGCGGCTTTAAGCTCGCTTACAGAAAAATTTTCCGCGTTTCTGCGCGCCGAAAAATCCTTTGCGCCGAGGTATACCGCGTCCGCTCCGCAGCGCACAGCCGCCTCAAGCATTTGAAAATTGCCGGCAGGCGACAGTATTTCACCGGTTTTTTTGTTCATTCGAATATCTCCCTTGATTGCTTTGTCTTAATATATTTTATAACATAAAGGACATTTTTTAAAGTATTTTTTTATTTGCACTTTACTTTAAGTGAAAAAATGGGTATAATTGTGTGCGTATAGTGGGAAATTCAACTTTTGTGTCTTGGAAAGAAACGGTGATTATTATGAAATATCTTGTAGTACTTTGTGACGGTATGGCGGACACGCCGAACGCTGCTTTAAACGGCAAAACGCCTATGGAATGTGCAAATAAGCCTAATATGGACAGTCTTGCGAAAGATGCCGAGGTGGGCATGTGCCGCACGGTGGCTGCGGGGCTGAAACCGGGCAGTGATGTAGCCAATCTTTCGGTTATGGGCTATGACCCCGCGGTTTGCTATACGGGCAGGTCGCCGCTTGAGGCAGCGTCTATCGGGGTTGATTTAAAGCCGACCGACGTTGCGCTGCGCTGCAATACCGTAACGCTGTCGAACGAAGAAAACTACGAAGACAAAACAATGGTGGATTACTGCGCGGGCGATATTTCAACCGAAGAAGCGCACCAAATAATAGAAACGGTTGAAAAAGAGCTGGGCAGCGATATTTATAAATTTTACGGCGGCGTAAGCTACCGCCACTGCTTAGTGGTAGATAACGGAACTACCGACCTTGGCAATATGACCCCGCCGCACGATATAAGCGGGCGGGTAATAGGCGAGTATTTAAGCAAGAGCGAAAATGCCGCGCCGCTTATTGATCTTATGAAAAAGAGTTATGAAATACTTAAAAATCACCCCGTGAACATAGAGCGCCGCAAAAAAGGCTTGCACGAAGCAAACTCCATTTGGCTCTGGGGCGAGGGCAGACGCCCGCAGCTTGAAAACTTTAAGGAGAAAAACGGCGTTTCGGGCTGCGTTGTAAGCGCGGTTGACCTGCTTAAAGGCATAGGAATATGCGCGGGTATGGAAACGCCGGAGGTTGAGGGCGCAACAGGCTATATCGACACGAATTTTGAGGGCAAGACCCAGGCGGGAATTGACGCGTTCGAGCGCGGAACTGACCTTGTTTACCTTCACTTTGAGGCGCCAGATGAGTGCGGTCACCGGGGCGAAGCGCAAAACAAGGTAAAAGCGATTGAAATGATAGACAGCAGAGTGCTTACAAAAATGCTCGACTACCTAAACGGCTGCGGAGACGATTACCGCATACTTATAATGCCCGACCACCCGACCCCGCTTGAAACAATGACACATTCTGCCGAACCCGTGCCGTTTTTGATATACGACAGCCGCAAAAAGGAAAACGGCGTTTTCTCCTTTACCGAGAAAAACGCCGCCGAAACAGGCGAATTTGTAGAGCACGGACCCGATATTATGAGCATGCTACTTGAAAAGTAAACCGGGAATATTGCGGCGGGAAAGGTAAAGCACCGTGCCGCCCGTTAAGCCGCCGCAGAAAAGCGAGGCTATAAGCATAAACGGCAGGTAATAAAACACGCCCTTGCCGAAAATAAGGGCGGCTACCGTTATTTGAACAAGGTTATGCACGGCGGCGCCGCCTATGCCGCAGCCTACCGCCGTTACCGTCTTAAAGCGCGAGAGCGCAAACGCCGCAAGGGTTGATATAACCCCTGCCGAAAGCGAGAAAAGCAGGGCGAACGGTGTGGAAAAAAGCAGGGCGGATAAAGTTACGCGGGTAATGTTTACAAGCAGCGCGCCGCGAATATCTCCACGCGCTGTAAGCAAAAGGCAAAGGCAGTTTGCAAGCCCTATTTTTATGCCCGGGGCTATAAACGAAAGGGAAAACAGGCTTTCTATATACCCGAAAATAAGGGCAAGGCATGTAAAAATTCCGTAAAGCGTTATTCTTTTTGCCATTTTTACTCCACCTCCGCAAAAACCTTGTTGGGTAAGCATATTATGCTTTCACCCTTTTTGCTTATAGGCTTATGGTTTACGCATATCTGATTTTTGCAGTCGGCAGAAGAAACCCGCACCTTGCCGTTCTTAATTTCCACGGTATTGCCTGCAAGTTTCACCGTTTTATTTTCATAAAGCGAGCCGGAATATACCGTTTTGTTATTTTCCTTAACCGTCACGGTTTTGCCGCTTTTTGGGGATAAAACAAGCGCTGACGATGCCAAAGCCAAAAGCAAAACTGACAGAATTATAATAAAATCGCCCTTTTTCAGCATTTTTCTACCTGCGTTCATAGAATATTTTCATATTTGATTTTAACATATCTTTACAAAAAAAGAAAGTTATTGTATAATAATTTTTATGAGGAAAAATATCACGTTTCCTATGCTGCTGCTTTTGCTCTTGCTTTGCGGCTGCTCACAGGATGAAAACAAGGCTTTAAACTCCGAAACACGTTTTTTACTTGACACCGCCTGCACCGTTTCCGCCGATTGCGACAACGAAACGCTGAGCGGTGCTTTCGCCGTGTGCGAGGAGCTTGAAAGACTGCTCAGCCGAACGGTAAAAGGCAGCGATGTGTACAGGCTTAACGAAACCGACGGGTTTGTTTCGGTATCGGACGATACTTTGCGCCTGCTTGAAAAATCGGTTTATTACGGAAACCTGACCGACGGGAAGTTTGATATTACTATCTGCCCGGTATCGGAATTATGGGATTTTAAAAACCAAATTGTACCGAACCGCAGTGAAATAGCCGAGGCGCTTAAAAACGTTGATTACCACAGCATTGAAATAAAGGGGAATACCGCGAATTTACACGGGAAGAAAATCGATCTCGGCGGTATTGCAAAGGGATATATTACCGATAAGGTGATTTCCTACTTTGAAAGTAAGGACGTAAAAAAAGCGCTTGTAAACTTAGGCGGCAATGTCGGTATGACGGGTAAGTTTAACATAGGCATACGCAAGCCCTTTACCGAGGAAATTTTGCTTAATGCTGAGCTTGAAAACAAAAGCGCCGTGACATCTGGAATATACGAAAGGTATATTGAAAAAAACGGGGAGATTTACCACCACGTGTTAGACCCCGCGACAGGCTACGGCGTTAAAAACGAGCTTTCAGCGGTTACGGTAATAGGCGATAATTCGGTGGATTGCGACGCGCTTTCAACCGTTTGCCTGTTGCTCGGCACCGAAAAGGGAAAAGAGATAATTGAAAACACGGCTGGCACCGAGGCGGTTTTTATTAGCCGCGAGGGCAATATAACGCTGACCGCGGGGCTTTACCGTGAAAACGATAAAATATTATTTAAGAGGTAATAACAATGGGTTTATTAAAGGCACTGTTCGGAAATTACAGTGAAAAGGAAATTAAGCGCATAAAGCCTATGCAGGAAAAGGTTTTGGCGCTGGACGAAGAATACCAAAAGCTCACCGACGATGAGCTGCGGCACAAGACCGATGAATTTAAGGAGCGCTTATCGGCGGGCGAAACGCTCGATGATATTCTGCCCGAGGCTTTTGCCGCCTGCCGCGAAGCCGCAAGCCGCGTGCTCGGTATGAAGCACTTCCCCGTGCAGGTAATAGGCGGTATTATACTGCATCAGGGCAGAATTGCCGAAATGAAAACAGGCGAAGGTAAAACCTTGGTTGCAACCCTGCCTGCTTACTTAAACGCGCTTTCAGGCAAGGGTGTGCATATTGTGACGGTTAACGATTACCTTGCAAAGCGCGACTCCGAGTGGATGGGCAAGCTTTACCGCTTTATGGGGCTTACCGTGGGGCTTATTATTCACGGAATGGATCAGGATGAGAAAAAAGCTGCATATAACGCCGACATTACCTACTGCACCAATAACGAGCTCGGGTTTGACTATCTGCGCGATAATATGGTAATTTACAAGGAGCAAAAGGTTCAGCGCGGGCACAACTTCGCAATTGTGGACGAGGTTGACTCAATACTCATAGACGAGGCGAGAACCCCGCTTATAATATCGGGTCAGAGCGATAAATCGACCGATTTGTATACACAGGCAAACCGCTTTGCCTTAACCCTTAAAATGGTAAAGGTTAAGGAAATGGACGATAAGGCGAGCGACGAAGAGACTAACTATGACGGCGATTACGTTGTGGATGAAAAGGCGCACACCGCTACCCTTACCCCCTCGGGCGTTAAAAAAGCCGAGCAGTATTTCGGCATTGAAAACCTTAACGATACCGAAAATATAGCGATAGCCCATCATATAAACCAGGCAATACGCGCCCACGGCGTTATGAAACGCGACGTTGACTACGTTGTGAAGGACGGCGAGGTTATAATCGTTGATGAATTCACGGGCCGCCTTATGTACGGCAGACGTTACAACGAGGGTCTGCACCAGGCTATTGAGGCTAAAGAGGGCGTTAAGGTTGCGCGCGAATCAAAAACCCTTGCAACCATTACCTTCCAGAACTTCTTCCGCCTTTATAACAAGCTTTCGGGTATGACGGGTACCGCTATGACAGAAGAAGCGGAGTTCCAGGAAATATACAAGCTGGACGTTATTGAAATACCCACAAACAAGCCGATTGCGCGTGTAGACGAAAACGACGTGGTTTACAAAACCGAAAAGGCTAAATTCAACGCGGTAATTGATAATATAATCGCTTGCCATGAAAAAGAGCAGCCTGTGCTGGTTGGTACGGTTACGATTGAAAAATCCGAGCTTTTGTCGGGTATGCTAAAGCGCCGCGGCATAAAGCACAACGTGCTCAATGCTAAGCACCACGAAAAAGAGGCTGAAATTATAGCCCAGGCGGGTATGCCGGGCGCGGTAACAATAGCTACCAATATGGCGGGGCGCGGTACCGATATTATGCTCGGCGGTAACGCAGAATACCTTGCGAAAGCGGCGCTGCGCCATGACGGTTTAAGCGAAGAAATGATTGCCGAGGCAACAGGCTTTGCCGAAACCGATGATGCGGATATAATTTCCGCTCGCGAGCAATACAAGGAATATTACGATAAATTCAAGGCGGAAATCGCTCCCGAGGCAGACAGGGTAAGGCAGGCGGGCGGACTTTGCATTATAGGCACCGAGCGCCACGATTCAAGACGAATCGATAACCAGCTGCGCGGACGTGCAGGCCGTCAGGGCGACCCGGGTACCACAAGATTCTACGTTTCGCTTGAAGACGACCTTATGCGCCTGTTCGGCGGCGAACGCATTTCCAATATAATGGAGACCTTGAATGTTGACGAGGACACCCCGCTTGAAAGCAAAACACTCTCCCTCACGATTGAAAGAGCGCAGAAGAAGAAAGAGGGCATGAATTTCGCAACCCGTAAGAACGTTTTGCAGTACGATGACGTAATGAACAAGCAGCGCGAGCTTATTTACAGCCAGCGCAACAAGGTGCTTGACGGCGAAAACCTTAAAGATACCGTACTGAAAATGATAGACGAAACAATTGAGGAGTACTCAAAAATTTACCTTGCCGACGAAGCTGTTCACGATAACTGGGATTTAAACGGTATGCGCGAATATTTCCTCGGTTGGGTAACCACGCCCGAGGATTTGCACTTCACGCCCGAGGAGCTTGGCAACACCACAAGGGAAGAGGTTGCCGAAAACCTAAAGGAAAAGGCGCACGCGCGCTATGAGCAGCGCGAGGAAGAATTCGGCAGCGATATTATGCGTGAAATCGAGCGCGTAATGCTGCTCAGATGCGTTGATACCAACTGGATGGATCACATTGACGCTATGGATCAATTGCGCCAGGGCATAGGTCTTCGCGCTTACGGTCAGCATGACCCGGTTGTGGAATACCGCAACGACAGCTACGATATGTTCGAGGCTATGACCAACGCAATACGCGAGCAGACCGCTAAACTTGTGCTTACGGTTCGCGTTCGCCGCAATGAAGAAGTAAAGCGCGAAAAGGTAGCGGAGGAAACAAACGCGGGCGATAAGCCCCTTACCGTAAAAGGCAAGGGCGTTGTTAGCAAAAACGCGCTTTGCCCCTGCGGCAGCGGTAAAAAATACAAGCGCTGCTGCGGCAAGGACCTTGACGATTAAATTTAAAACGGAGTGACAAAAAATGCTTGAAAATGTTGAGCCTTTGCGCGTGTTTCATTATTTTGAAAATATATGCGCCATTCCGCACGGCTCGGGAAATACCGACGGAATAAGCGAGTTTTGCGTGAATTTCGCAAGGGAGCACGGTCTTGAATATAAAAAGGACGCGCTTAACAACGTAATAATCAAAAAGGCGGCGACCGCGGGGTATGAAAACCACCCGACCGTAATTTTGCAGGGGCACCTTGATATGGTGTGCGAAAAAACCGCCGACTGCGATATTGATTTTAAAAAGGACGGCTTGCGCCTTGTGCTCACAGGCGATATGCTCTCGGCTGACGGCACTACTTTAGGCGCAGACGACGGCATAGCCGTTGCTATGATACTGGCGGTTTTAGAGGACGAAACCGCCGCACACCCGCCGCTTGAAGCGCTTTTCACCACCGATGAGGAAACGGGAATGTACGGCGCCGAGGGGGTTGATGTATCGGCGCTTTCGGGCAGCACGCTTATAAACCTTGATTCGGGCGAAGAGGGCGTTTTAACAGTAGGCTGCGCGGGCGGCGCAAAGGCTGATTTTAAAATGCCAGTAGAGTTTTGCGAAAACACAGAGCCTTGCGTTAAAATTACCGTTTCGGGGCTTTTGGGCGGTCACTCGGGAATTGATATTAACAAGGGCAGGCTTAATGCAGATACCATTATGGGGCGCTTGCTTGGCGGCTTGAACTCTGAATTTCGTATAGTTTCCCTTTGCGGCGGGTTTAAGGATAATGTTATTCCCAACGCCTGCGAGTGCGTTATAGCAACAAACAGCGAAATAGGCGATTATTTAGCCGGGTTTGCAAAAAGCAATGTGCCTGACAGTGACAAGGGGCTTAAAATCACCGCCGAAAAAGCGGAAAAGGCGGATAAATGCCTGAACGATAAATCAACCGCCGAAGTGGTGAATTTCTTATCGGGCTTTAAATCGGGTGTTGTGGCTATGAGCCAAAGTATGCCGGGCTTGGTGGAAAGCTCGCAGAACCTCGGCATTGCAAATATTTCGGGCGGGTATTTTAACGCCGTTATGTCGGTGCGCAGCAGCGTAAAGCCCGAAAAGCAGCGCTTGCTTGACGGAATACGGGAACTGGCGGCGCATTACGGCGCAGAGCTTAATATACACGGCGATTACCCCGCATGGGAGTACAGAGAAAATTCGCGCCTGCGGGATAAAATGACCGAGGTATTTGCGAAAATGTACGGCAGAAAGCCCGCCGTGGAAACCGTTCACGCGGGGCTTGAATGTGGGCTTTTGGGCGAGAAAATAGCGGGGTTTGACGCAGTGTCATTAGGACCCGATATGTGGGATATTCACACCGCTAACGAGCACCTTTCGGTGTCGTCTGCCGGGAGAGTATACGAATTTTTGCGCAATGTTTTAAAGGAGCTTTAAAAAATGAGAAACGCAACAGTTAAAAAATTACAAAACGAGCTTGAAAAGGGGAGCGCGCTGCTTATTGCAAGCGTGCCGAACAGATTTTACATTACGGGCTTTGAAACAAGCGACGGCTATGTTTTAATAACCGACAGCAAGGCGTATTTTCTTATAGATTTCCGCTATGTTGAAAAGGCAAAGGAAATTGTGAGCAGCTGCGAGGTTCACCTGTCTTCTTCTCCTTTTAAGGAAATTAAGGAATTGTGCGAGGAAAACGGCATAAAACGCCTTTATGTTGAAAACGAGTATGTTTCAATGAGCTTACTCCGTCAGCTTTCCGAAAATGTTCAGGCAGAAATACCCGAATGCGACCGCTTTGATATTTTACTTCGCGATTTGCGCGCGGTAAAGAACGAAAAGGAGCTTTCTTTAATGAAAGAGGCTCAAAGACTGACCGATGAAACCTTTAAGTACATAACCGCCCGCATTGAAGAGGGAAGAACCGAGCGCGAAATTATGCTTGATATGGAATTTTATATGCGTCGGCTCGGCAGCGAGGGCGTTTCATTTGATTTCATTGTGGTTTCGGGCAAAAATTCATCACTTCCGCACGGCGTGCCGACCGATAAAAAGGTTGAACGCGGCGATTTTATCACAATGGATTTCGGCGCCGTGGTGGGCGGCTACCGCTCGGATATGACAAGAACGGTAGCATTGGGCAGTATTGACGACGAGCAGAAAAAGGTGTATGATACCGTGCTTAAAGCACAGCTTGCGGGCATTAAAGCCGTAAAAGCGGGCGTAGTGTGCAAAGATGTTGATAAAATTTCCCGCGATATTATTTACTCTGCGGGGTATGAGGGCTGCTTCGGCCACGGGCTTGGGCACAGCGTGGGTATTGAAATTCACGAAAGACCGCTTTTCAACACACGGTGCGATACGGTGCTTAAAGCCGGCATGGTTATGACGGTTGAACCCGGAATTTACATTGAAAACAAATACGGCGTTCGCATTGAAGATATGGTATATGTTACCGAAAACGGTTGTATAGATTTAACAAACAGCCCAAAAGAGCTTATCTGCCTTTAATTTATTCTTGCATTTTAGGCTTTAATGTGGTAAACTGTCTTTTATAATATATACTGTTTTAAAAAATCAGGGAGTTGAAATCGGTTGGGTAAATACATTATAAAGCGTGTTGCGATGGGAGTTCTCAGCATATTTATAGTTGCAACGCTCACGTTTTTCCTTATGAACCTTGTCCCCGGCGGCCCGTTTGTGGCGGAAAAATCAATAAGTAAGGAGGCGCAGGCGGCGCTTGAGGCTAAATACGGTCTTGATAAACCGTTGCTTGAAAGATACGCCACCTATATGACCGACTTTGTAAAGGGCGATATGGGGCTTAGCCTTCGCCAGCGCGGACGTACCGTGTCGGATATTATCTTTTCAAAATTCCCTGTTTCGGCAAAGCTTGCGGGCTTTGCGGTAGCGGTAGCGGTGCTTGTGGGTATTCCTTTGGGATGTCTTTCTGCCTACAACCGAGGGAAATTAGGCGATAATATTATAATAGTTTTCGCAACCTGCGGCATAGCAATACCGAGCTTTATAAGCAGCGTTATTTTGTTGTATACTTTCGGCAGTAAGCTGAATTTATTGCCGACTGTCGGGCTTAACACAATGTCTTCGTATATAATGCCCGTAACCGCGCTTGCAATTTACCCCACGGCGTATATAACCCGCCTTATGCGTTCAAGCCTTTTGGACGTTATGGGGCAGGATTATATAAGAACCGCAAAGGCAAAGGGTCTTTCAAACTTTAAAATACTGTTCAAGCATGCGCTCCGCAACGCGGTTCTGCCGGTTGTAACTTATGTAGGACCTATGCTTGCAAGCCTTATGACGGGCTCGTTCGTAGTTGAAAAAATATTCACTGTTCCGGGTCTCGGCAGAGACTTTGTAAGCGCCATAAACCAGCGCGACTACACCCTTATAATGGGTACTACAATAGTGCTTGCAACCCTTATTATTACCGCGAACGTTATAGTTGATATTCTTTATAAGATAATCGACCCGCGCATTAACTTAAAGTAAGGAGCGACGAGAAGTTAAAATGAACAAAAAGTTTCCGAGTCTTCAGCTTAACCCCGAAGATTTTCTTCCCGCCACGCCTGACGAAAAAGAAAGTCTTGTAATAATGCGCGAAAGCGTAAACTTTTGGAAGGACGGTCTGCGCCGCCTTCGCAAGAACAAAATTGCAATGGTAAGCCTTGTTTTTGTTCTGCTTATAATGATATTTGCCTATGTTCTGCCCGCATTTTGGCCTTACAGCTACGAGGAGCAGATTAAATACAGCGAAAATTTAGCCCCCTTTGAGTACGGAAAGGTAGAGCAGGAAAAAATTAACGCGGGCGAGAGCGTTTTCCCGCATATCTGCGGCACCGATAAATTGGGGCGTGACTTTGCCGTGCGCCTTATGATGGGCACCAGAGTCAGCGTTACGGTAGGCCTTATCTGCGCGGCGCTCGTGCTGCTTGTGGGCGCCACCTACGGCGCGATAGCCGGATTTTTGGGCGGCTGGGTAGATAATATTATGATGCGTATAACCGATATTCTCTACACAATACCCGATGTTTTGCTTATAATTGTGCTTTCAATGGTTTTAAGACCTCGACTTGAGCAGCTTGCCAATGTTGCCGGATTTAACTGGATTCAGCTTATAGGGCCTAACCTTATAGCCATGTTTTTAGTTTTCGTTCTGCTTTACTGGGTAGGTATGGCGCGCATTACGCGTTCGCAGGTTTTGGTTTTAAAGGAATCAGAATATGTTACCGCCGCAAGGGCGCTCGGCGCTAACGGCTCAAGGATTATAAGAAAGCACCTGCTTACAAACTGCATAGGTACGCTTATTGTTACCACCACCTTGCAGATTCCGTCCGCTATATTTACCGAAAGCTATTTAAGCTTTTTAGGTCTCGGCGTTGCGGCGCCTATGCCGTCGCTCGGCTCTTTGGCGACTGACGCGGTTAAGGGTATGAACACATACCCGCACCTGCTGTTTTTGCCGGCGGTTATCATCAGTGTTACCATCCTTGCGTTCAATCTTTTGGGCGACGGTCTGCGCGACGCGTTTGACCCCAAGCTTAAAAATTAAGGGAGGGTGAGAGCATTGAGTGAAAAGCTTTTGGAAATAAAGGACGAAAGACTCTCGTTCTTCACCCCCGCAGGTGAAGTTAAGGCGCTTAACGGCGTTTCCTTCTCAATGGAGGAAGGCGAGGTTCTCGGAATAGTGGGCGAGTCGGGCTCGGGCAAATCCGTAACGGCTTACTCAATAATGGGGCTTACCGCATACCCCGGTAAATTGGTCGGCGGTACGGTTCACTTTAACGGGCATGAAATTGAAAAAATGACCGAAAAGGAGTTCCGCAAAATCCGCGGAAACGAGGTTTCCATTATATTCCAAGACCCTATGACAAGCCTTAACCCCGTTTATACAATAGGGAATCAGATTGTGGAAGTTATACTTCTGCACACAAATAAAACCAAAAAAGAGGCTTACGAAAGGGCGAGGGAGCTTTTGGAGCTTGTGGGAATAAACGAGCCCACAAAGCGCCTTAAGCAGTACCCGCATGAGCTGTCGGGCGGTATGCGCCAGCGCGTTATGATTGCCATTGCGCTTGCCTGCGAACCTAAGCTGCTTATAGCCGACGAGCCTACAACCGCGCTTGACGTTACCATACAGGCGCAGATATTGGAGCTTATGCAGGAGCTGCGCAAAAAGCTCGGTATGAGCATTATTATGATTACTCATGACCTCGGCGTGGTTGCGAGCATGTGCGAAAAAATAGCCGTTATGTACGCCGGTCATATTGTTGAGTACGGCACGGCGGATGAAATTTTCTACAACCCGAGTCACGAATACACAAAGGGTCTTATTAAATCAATTCCGAAATTAAACGCGGAAAAAATAGAAAGGCTCGTTCCCATTGAGGGTCAGCCGGTTGACCTGCTCAACCCCCCTGCGGGATGTCCCTTTGCGCCGCGCTGCTCTGAATGTATGAAAATCTGCCTTAATAAAATGCCCCCGAAAACCGAACTCAGCGATACTCATTACAGCTATTGCTGGCTTTTGCAGAAAGAGGCGCTGAAAGGAGAGGAAAACTGTGAGTGAGAGAGAAAAACTGGTTGAAGTACAGCACTTGCAGCAGTACTTTCCCGCAAGAAGCGGCGGCAAAAAGCAGGTCGTTCAGGCGGTAGACGATGTTTCGTTCTATATCTGCCGCGGCGAGACCTTGGGTCTTGTGGGCGAATCGGGCTGCGGCAAAACAACGGTCGGCAGAACGCTTTTGCGCTTATATGAGCCGACGGACGGTAAAATTATTTATGACGGCAAGGTTATTTTCGATAAGGAAAAGAAAATAAAGGCTGATATGTTGCCCTACCGCCGCAAAATGCAAATGGTGTTCCAAGACCCATATGCAAGCCTTGACCCCAGAATGACTATCGGCGATATAGTAGGGGAGTCAATTGATATTCACAAGCTCGCCGCCAATAAGCAGGAGCGGCACGACCGCATTATTTCCCTGCTTGAGCGTGTGGGGCTTAACAGCGAGCACGCAAACCGCTACCCGCACGAGTTTTCGGGCGGTCAGCGCCAGAGGGTGGGCATTGCCCGTGCACTGGCTGTAAACCCCGAGTTTATAGTTTGCGACGAGCCTGTTTCAGCGCTTGACGTTTCAATTCAGGCACAGGTGGTAAATATGTTTGAGGACCTGCAAAAGGACTTAAACCTTACCTACCTGTTTATAGCGCACGATTTAAGCGTTGTAAGGCATATTTCAAACCGTATAGGCGTTATGTATCTCGGTAAACTGGTTGAACTGGCGGACAGTTATGAACTTATATCCCACAGCGTTCACCCCTATACCAAGAGCCTTATTTCCGCTATACCCGAGGCTGACCCAATTGCTGCGCGCGCCTCGAAGCGTATTCCCTTGCAGGGGGATGTTCCGTCGCCCCTTAACCCGCCGAGCGGCTGCCGCTTTAGAACGCGCTGCCCCTATGCGGATGAAAAGTGCGCCGAAGTCTGCCCCGAATTTAAAGAGGTAAGCCCGGGGCATTACGCTGCCTGCCACCACCTTGATAAGGTGAATTAACACGGTATTTATTGCGTTCAGGCGCAATGGATATAATAAAGCGGCTAAAGCCGTAAAATTTAAGAAAGAGGAGATCAAAAATGAAATTCAAGAAAATGCTGGCTATTTTCTTGTCTGCCGCTCTTTTTGTAACAGCCTTTGCCGGCTGCGGTAAGAAGAAGGCAGATGGCATCACTGTTCAAATCGGTCCGAACCCCGAAACGCTCGACCCGGCTCTTAACAGTGCTGTTGACGGCGGTAATATGCTTATTACCCTGTTTGAAACCCTGCTCATTATTGATCAGGACAACAAGGTTCAGCCCGGACAGGCTGAAAAGTACGAGGTTAGCCCTGACGGTCTTACCTGGACCTTCACTATGCGTGACGGCCTTAAATGGTCAGACGGTACCGAGCTTAACGCTAAGGACTTTGAGTACACCTTTAAGCGTATAGCCGATACCAATGTTGCGGCTCCGTATGCCGAAACCGTTATCGGTATGATCGAAGGCTACAAAGACGCTATTGACAGCAAGAACCCCGAAAAGCTCAATGTTAAGGCGAGCGAAGACGGTAAGACTCTTACAGTTAAGCTTGCTTACCCCTGCTCTTATTTTGATAAGATCGTTGCTTTCGGTACAATGAGCCCCGTTCAGAAGGCTACCGTTGAAAAGAACGGTGACTCCTGGGCTACAAAACCCGAAACCTATGTCTGCAACGGTCCGTACACCATTACCGAGTGGACGCCCAGCGAGAAGATCGTTTGCAAGAAGAATGAGAATTACAAGGGCGGCTGGGATTCAAGCAAGATTGTAAACGATAAGCTCACATTCTTATTGCTTGAAGATTCAAGCGCTTCCTATACTGCTTACACCGGCGGCACCGCACAGCTTATAAAGGATGTTCCGACCGAGGAAATCCCGACCCTTAAGAAGGATAAGAAGGATGAGTTCAATGTTGATCCTATTCTCGGTACCTATTACCTGAGCATGAACCTCAACAAGGCTCCCTTCAACAACAAGAACGTTCGTAAGGCTTTAAGCCTTGCTATCGACCGTGACTATGTTGCCAACACTGTAATGCAGGGCACATATACACCGGCTTACAACTATGTAGGTACCGGTGTTGACGATGTTGATACCGGCAAGTTCCTTGAGAACTCAAAGGCTGCAAACGGCGGCAAGACCTATATCAGCGAGGATTACAAGGCTAACCTTGAAGAAGCTAAAAAGGCTCTTGCAGAGGCAGGCTATCCCGAAGGCAAGGGCTTCCCGACCATCACCTATTCTACCAACGATGCAGGCTACCATAAGGCTGTTGCTGAGTATTTGCAGCAGGTTTATAAGGATCTCGGCATCACTATGAATATTGACATTGTTGACTGGTCGTCCTTCACACCCAAGCGCCGCGCCGGTGAGTACGAAATGGCTCGTAACGGTTGGGTTATGGACTACAATGACGCATCCAACATGATCGAGCTGTTTGTTTCCTCCAACGGCAACAACGACGGTAAGTACAACAACCCGGCGTTTGATAAGGCTATGAACGACTCTAAGGTTGCCGATAAGACTGCTCACTTTGCCGCTCTCCACGAGGCAGAGAAGATCGTAAGCGAAGATTACGGATTTATCCCGGTTGCTTACTACAACGACTTCTGGCTCCAGAGCACCAGCCTCAAGGGCACATGGCACAGCCCGTACGGCTACTGGTACCTCCAGTACGCTTACCTCGCGGACTAATTTGAACCTGCAAAAACCTCTTGCCTCGTGCAAGAGGTTTTTTGTCTCTCGATAAATTCTAAACTCTATTTTTGCGGCGGTTCCGCCGCATTTCGTTTTTCCGCTGACAGGTGCGGCGGAAAAACACCTTTTAAGCGAAAAATAGCTTAAAAAGCTATTTTTCAAGAGCACTGGGGTGGTATTGGCGGGGATAGAGTGCAGTCCGAAAATCCTTGATTTTCGAGCGAGCGGAATTCCCGTCCAAGAGCGTGGCGACTTTTTCGACACGCTCAAACCTCTTGCCTCGTGCAAGAGGTTTTTTGTTGCAAAATTTTATAATCGGTGGTAAAATAGAACCTGAAAAGGGGAATTAAAATGAACGCTACAGACAGATTTATAAATTACGTTAAATTTGAGACCACATCGGATGAGGAAAGTAAAACCTGCCCCTCAACGGATTGCCAGCTTGTGTTTGCCGATCATCTTGTAAATGAGCTTAAGGGTATAGGCGTTACCGACGCCGAAAGAGATAAAAACGGATATGTTTACGGTCATATTCCCGCAGCGCCCGGTTGTGAGAATTTACCTAAAATAGGGCTTATTGCACATATGGACACCTCGCCCGATGTAAGCGGAAAAAATGTCAACCCGCAAATTGTAGTATTTGACGGCACAAACGCGCCTATGGTTGATAGTAAATACATAGGCGAGGAGCTTATTATTACCGATGGTACAACGCTTTTAGGCTCTGACGATAAGGCGGGCGTTGCCGAAATTATAGCCGCGTGCGAAAAAATAATTTCGGATAAAACCGTGAATCACGGAAAAATAAGCATTTGCTTTACACCTGATGAGGAAATCGGCAGGGGAGCAGATAAATTTGATTTTGAGCGCTTCGACGCGGACTTTGCCTACACGGTGGACGGCGAGGAGCTGGGCGGTATTCAGGCTGAAAACTTTAACGCCGCAACGGCGGAGCTTACTGTGCACGGCGTAAACACTCACCCCGGCTCAGCTAAAAATAAAATGCGTAACGCCATACTTTACCTTAACGAGTTTATAAACCTGCTGCCGCAGGCAGAAACACCGGCGCATACCGAGGGGTATGAGGGCTTTTATCATATAAATGGTATTGCAGGCTCTGAAACCGAGGCTCGGCTTTCAATGATTATAAGAGATTTTGATAAACAAAGCTTTGAAAAACGCAAGCAGTTTGTTCTGAACGCGGCGGAATACCTCAATAAAAAATATGGCGACGGCACGTTTGAAATAGCTGTAACCGACAGCTACTATAATATGTCGGAGGTTATTTCAAAATACCCCGAAACGGTAGAACGCGCCGAAAAAGCTATGCGCGCGGCGGGTATTGAGCCCGTAATAGAGCCGATACGCGGCGGAACAGACGGCGCGCGGCTTTCGTTTGAGGGTCTGCCGTGCCCGAATCTTTCAACCGGCGGTATGAATTTACACAGCATTTACGAGGCCATTCCGGTAAGAGGTCTTGAAAAAATGACCGAAGTGATTATAAATATTATAAAAGCTGATTAAAACCGCATTTGCCGAAAAGTTTTGAGTGTTAAATACTTGACAAATATGCTTTTTTGCTATATTATTATTTGAGGCAAATACTTGTTTGGAGGTAACTGTTATGTCAATTTTGATAACCGGCGGCGCCGGGTTTATCGGCAGCCATACCTGCGTTGAAATGCTTAACGCCGGGTACGATGTTGTTGTTGTGGATAACCTTGATAACAGCAGCAGCGAGTCTCTTTCCCGTGTGGAAAAGATAACGGGTAAAAAGGTTAAGTTCTATAAGGAAGATGTTCGTGACAGGGCAGCCCTTCGCAAAATTTTCACAGAAAACGATATTGAGGCGGTAATCCATTTTGCCGGACTTAAAGCAGTAGGCGAATCGGTGCGCGAGCCGATTATGTATTACGATAATAACCTTATAAATACCTTGGTTTTAATTGAAACCATGAACGAGTTTGGCGTAAAGAAAATTGTATTTTCTTCATCTGCCACCGTTTACGGCGTTGCTACAGAAATGCCGCTGGTTGAGGGTATGCCGCTCGGTGCTATAAACCCCTATGGCAGAACGAAGCTGTTTATTGAGCATATTCTTTCAGATTTATATGCCGCCGATAAGGACTGGTGCGTAGCGCTGCTGCGTTACTTTAACCCCATAGGCGCACACAAGAGCGGACTTATAGGCGAGGACCCCAAGGGTATACCGAATAACCTTATGCCTTATATTTCGCAGGTTGCGGTAGGCAAGCTTGAAAAGCTGCACGTTTTCGGTAACGACTATAAAACGGTGGACGGCACGGGCGTGCGCGATTATATACACGTTGTGGATCTTGCTCTCGGTCACGTTAAGGCGATAGACTGGGCGCTTAAAAATAAGGGCTGCGAGGCGTTTAACCTCGGCACCGGAAACGGCACGAGCGTTTTGCAGCTGCGTGACGCATTTGTAAAGGCAACCGGCGTTGACGTGCCTTATGTTATAGACCCGCGTCGTCCCGGCGACCCCGATGAGGTTTATGCAAACGCTGATAAGGCTAAAAACGTTCTCGGCTGGACCGCGAAATACGGCATTGAAGAAATGTGCGAGGACACCTGGCGTTGGCAGAAAAATAACCCCAATGGCTTTGAAAAATAAAAATAAAGGACGGCACCGCCGTCCTTTTATATCCGCCTGTGGCGCAGCTGGATAACGCAGCAGATTCCGATTCTGAAGAACGGGGGTTCGAATCCCTTCGGGCGGGCCATGATTGTGCGACTATAAAGCACAAAAGCCCAAAACCCTTGAAAAATCAAGGGTTTTTCGCTGTTTTAGGGGCAATTTTTAAAAGATAATTTTAGGGCACAAAATTGAATAGAATGTTCGACTAAAAGGTCTTGAACCGGGGAAGCACATATTTCTCGAAATCAGCCCTCATTTTTTATATGAGAGTTAATTGCTGCCTCACCACCCGGACTTGAACTAAAGTCATATATATAGACCGTAATTTCTTTATTACATATAAAGATTTTACGGTCTTTTTTTATGCCTGCTTTTCCTCCTTACAGACGAATACATAACCGAATTAAACATCGGTAAAAAAGAACAAGGAGGTTACAAAGTGAACTGTAAAGTAATTGCAATCGAAAATCAGAAAGGAGGTACGGGCAAATCAACTACCGCATTGAATCTCGGCATCGGGCTTAGAATGCAAGGCAAAAAGGTTTTGCTTATTGACGCCGACCCACAAGGATCGCTCTCTATCAGTCTCGGAATCAAAAGACCGGATGAGTTAGATGTTTCCCTTGCAACCTTAATGAGTAAGGTAATCGACAACAAACCGTTTGATGATGACTACGGTATCATTCACTGTTCGGAAGGAATTGACCTTATGCCCTGTAATGTGGAACTGTCCGGCATTGAAAGTTATCTCTTTACGGTAATGAGCCGCGAGTGCATTATGAGAAGCTATGTCAATCAGGTTAAAAAGAATTATGATTACATTCTTATTGACTGCACCCCGTCGCTCGGACTTCTGCCAATCAACGCTTTTGTTGCGGCGGACAGTATTATCGTACCGAGTCAGCCGAGAATTTTGTCTACCAAAGGTCTTGACCTGTTATTGCGTACTTATTCGCAGGTAAAGCGCGGTATCAATCCCGACCTTAAAATCGACGGTATCCTCTTTACAATGGTGGACGCACGAACCGTAAACGATAGGTCGGTAATTGAGTCAATGCGCGAGACTTTCGGAATGAAAATCAATGTGTTTGACACCTTTA
>ERZ827490.1111-NODE-1111-length-36881-cov-4.711481_pt1 | contig 36881 bp, 43 predicted proteins | sample MGYA00519770_ERZ827490 | MGnify/ENA primary metagenome ERZ827490 (study PRJEB31778, sample SAMEA3449324) | human gut metagenome | biome: human gut; feature: human-associated habitat; material: faeces | place: United Kingdom | collected 2010/2012 ...
GGCAGGGTGGAGGCGCCGCCCTCAAAAAGCGTTTCTCACAGATATTTAATTTGCGGCGCGCTCTCAGGCGGCAGCGTTATAGAAAACGTTGCGTTTTCAGAGGATATTAAGGCAACTCTTAATTGCCTTGGCGCATTGGGCGCCGAATATGAAATTGACGGAAGCACGGTTAAAATAGGCGGAATATCGCCCGATAAAGCTGTTAAGTGCGCAGAGCTTTTCTGCAATGAATCGGGCAGTACGTTAAGGTTTTTAATTCCGCTTTGTCTTCTTTTCGGGCAGAAAATTACCCTTAAAGGCACCGAAAGGCTTATGAGCCGCTCGCTTGCGGTTTATAAGGAAATGTGCCTATCGCAGGGCATTGAGTTTACGGAGGATAAGGAAAGCGTTACGGTATGCGGCAAGCTGACGGCGGGTAAATATTCGGTACGCGGCGATGTTTCAAGCCAGTTTATCTCGGGGCTTATGTTCGCCCTGCCGCTGCTTGGCAGTGACAGTATAATTGATATAACGGGCGCGCTTGAAAGCGGCTCATACCTCGGTATGACGGTAAAGGCGCTTGCCGAATTTGGTGTGAGAATAAGCCGGACAGACGAGCACACCATATTTATAAAGGGCAGCCAGACCTACAAGCCGCGCACACTGCGTGTTGAGGGCGATTACTCCAACGCCGCGTTTTTTGAGGCGTTCAACTCGGTAGGCGGCAATGTGGCGGTTGCAGGGCTTAAAAAGGACACCAGCCAAGGCGACGTGGTTTACAGAAAGCTTTTCGGTAAATTGGTGCGTGGCTGCCCCGAAATAGATATTTCCGATTGCCCCGATTTAGCGCCCGTTTTAATGGCGGTTGCAGCGGCAAACAACGGCGTAAGGCTTACAGGCACTCACCGCCTTAAAATAAAGGAAAGCGACAGGGGCGCCGCTATGGCGGAGGAGCTTGCTAAGTTCGGGTGCAATACCGAGGTATGGGAAAATGAGATAACGGTGCACCCGCGCGCGCTTAAAACGCCCGAGCTGCCGCTTTCGGGGCATAACGATCACAGAATAGTAATGGCGCTTTCCCTTCTTTGCAGCATAACGGGCGGCAGCATTTACGGGGCAGAAGCGGTAAATAAAAGTTTTCCCGATTATTTCCGTAAACTTGCTTCCCTCGGCATAAAGGTTGAAGAAAAATGAAGTTAAGTAAAGATACAAATATTTTAATAGTAGGCTTAGGGTTACTTGGCGGCAGCTACGCCGAAGCGCTTACAAAGGGCGGTTATACCGTAAACGCCGTAACCAAAGAGCAATCGTCGGTTGATTTAGCCCTAAAAAAAGGTATAATAAAATACGGCACAACAAAGCTTGATGAAAGCATTATTTCTGCCGCAGATTTGGTTATATTCGCGCTGTATCCTCACGTTTTCACCGAATGGATAGAAAAAAATCAGCATTTGCTGAAATCGGGAGCGGTTATAACCGACGTTACGGGGGTTAAGGGTTGCATTGTTTATAAAATTCAGGAAATGCTGCGCCCCGATGTAGAGTTCATAGCCGCGCACCCCATGGCGGGGCGCGAGGTGTGCGGGGTGGAAAACAGCGATTCGGGCATTTTTAAGGGTGCTAACTACATAGTGGTTCCCACTGAGAAAAACACCGCGGGCGCAATAGAGCTTTGCCGCGATTTGGGCGAAAAATTAGGTTTTCACCGCGTGGCGGAATTATCTCCCGAAAAGCATGACGAAATGATAGCGTTTCTTTCCCAGCTTACCCACTGCATAGCGGTAACTCTTATGTGCTGCAACAACACGCCCGACCTTGAATATTACACGGGCGACTCTTTCCGCGATTTAACGCGCATAGCGCGGATAAACGACGAAATGTGGAGCGAGCTGTTTTTGGATAACAAAGATATGCTGCTTGCTGAAATGCGCAGCTTTAAGCAAAGCTTTGAGGAGCTTTACAAAAAAATAGAAACGGGCGACCGAGACGGAATACGCGAAATGATGCGGCTTTCCACCGAGCGCAGAAAGCGCTTTAACAAGCATTTATAAGGGGAAAAAGACTATGAATATGAAATTTTTAAGAAAGCTGCCCATACCGCAGCAGATAAAGGCGCGCTACCCCGTATCTGAGCAGGACGCGGCGGTGAAGGCTGCGCGCGACGAGGAGCTTAAAAACATTTTTGCGGGGAAATCGGATAAATTTATTTTGGTAATAGGTCCCTGCTCGGCAGACAGCCGCGAGCCTGTGCTCGATTATATTTCACGGCTTAAAAAGGTGCAGGACGAGGTAAAGGATAAAATACTTATAGTGCCGCGCATTTACACCAACAAGCCGCGCACAACTGGCGACGGCTATAAGGGTATGCTGCACCAGCCGAACCCCGATGAAACGCCCGATATGCTAAAAGGCATTGTCGCGATAAGAGACTTACATATGGCGGCGCTGCATGATTACGGCTTTTCCTGCGCGGACGAAATGCTCTACCCCGATAACCACCGTTATTTATCCGACCTGCTTTCCTATGTCGCAATAGGCGCGCGCTCGGTTGAAAACCAGCAGCACAGGCTTACCGCCAGCGGGCTTGATATACCCGTGGGTATGAAAAACCCCACAAGCGGCGACCTTAGCATTATGATGAACTCAATAACCGCCGCGCAGCACAGCCACACTTTTATATACCGCGGGTGGGAGGTTGTAAGCGAGGGCAACCCCTACGCACATTCCATTTTACGCGGATATATTGATTTTGCGGGCAAAAACGTATCCAATTACCACTATGAAGACCTTGTAAAGCTGCATGAGCTGTATGCCGAAACATCCCTTGTAAACCCTGCCGCAATAGTTGATACCAACCATGCAAACTCGGGCAAACAGTATTTAGAGCAGATAAGAATTGCAAAGGACGTAGTTTACAGCTGCAACCACAATAAGGATATACGCTCAATGGTAAAGGGGCTTATGATTGAAAGCTACATTGAGGACGGCGCGCAGAAAATAGGCGAGCATATTTACGGTAAATCAATAACCGACCCCTGCCTCGGTTGGGTAAAATCCGAAAAACTTATTTATATGATAGCGGATAAGCTGCATTGATATGAAATTTATTTTGTTTCATCTAATTACATTCATACCTTTTTAATCTAAAAGTTTTGTATCTGCATAGCTTGTTGCAGTAAGGGAATCCATTGGGAAGTTTGTCCCTTTGGCTGTTTAGGAGGGTCTGGGAACCCAATCTGAAGGGTTCCCAGCGGTTCTTTTCCATATTTATGTCCGTACAGAAATATGGTGCCTGCGCGGCATGAGCGCATAATTTGTAATTATTATAAAAAATTACGGTTTGCACCTGCCGCAAGGCTTATACCCCTCGCTCACCGCTTCCTCGCGGGTTTTAAACGATACTTTATTTTCGTCCTTAAGCTTTTTGGCATACGAGCAGTCGGGCGTATGGAATTTTTTAGAATTTGAATTTCCTATGTACGCCGTAGCTGCGGTTTCGTTGGGCTTAGGCTTTGCGGGCACAGTGCTGTCGGCTGATATTTCATCGGGCATAGAGCCGCTGCCGCCCGGGCGGTAGCCGTTTACGGTATCATCGGTCGGGTAATTTACGGTTATTTCGGCGTGGGAATCGTTATTCTTAACATTTGAGGTGTTGCACCCGCAAAGAATAACGGGTATAATAAGCAGTGCAAGCAATTTTCTTTTCATAAACAAAATTTCCCCTTATTTTTTTGTACGGAGGCTTTTAATGGACGACCGTGACGATATTTCAAGACTTTCGCGGCTGAAAAAACGCGCTAATCGGCTGCCGCTGCTGCCGGGCGTTTATATAATGAAAAATAAGAACGATGAAATTATATACATCGGTAAAGCAAAGGCGCTTAAAAACCGCGTTACGCAGTATTTCGGCGGCGGCTCGGGGCACACCGCAAAGGTGCGCAAAATGGTCTCAAATGTCGATCACTTTGAGTATATAGTGTGCGACAGCGAGTTTGAAGCGCTTATTCTTGAAAACTCGCTTATAAAGCAAAATCAGCCGAAATACAACATACTTTTAAAGGACGATAAGGGCTACTCATACGTTAAAATAACAAACGATAAATGGAAAAAGATAACCTTTTCGCGCGCAACCGATAAAAAAGGGGAGTATATAGGACCTTATTCGTCGCTTTATGTAGTTAAGGAAACGGTGGACGAGGCGCGAAAAATTTTTAAACTGCCCGATTGCAGCAGGAGCTTTGATAAACCCTCAAAGCCCTGCCTTAATTACCATATCGGCATATGCGACGCGCCCTGCCGCGGAAAAATAAGCCTTGATAATTACCTTGAAAACGTAAACGCGGCGGTGGATTTTATAAAGCACGGCGGAGCGGACAGTGAAACCGAGGCGGAACTAAACGAAAAAATGCTTGCCGCTGCCGAAAGGCTGGATTTTGAAACTGCGGCAAAGCTGCGCGACCGTATAAACGCAATGAAACGGATAAGGGAAAAGCAAAAGGTGGTTCGCGCGACCTATAAAAGTGAGGATGTTATCGCGTCCGCCCTGCTCGGCGAAACTGCGGCGGTAAGTGTGTTTATTTTCAGAAACTACCGCCTTTGCGATAAGCAGGTGTTTTTATTTGACGGAATATCCGACAGGGAAAGCCTTTACGAGGAATTTTTGCAGCGCTACTATCTTGAAAAGGAAGATATACCCGCGCGCGTGTTAATAGATATTTCGGCGGATTTTTCCGCCACCGGGCGCTGGCTTACCGAAAAATCGGGGCATAGCGTGAGCTTTATAAACCCAAAGCTCGGCGAGCAAAAGGCGCTGCTTGATATGTGCCTTAACAACGCGGCTGAAACGCTCTCGCAAAAAGCGGAAAGAACAGGGCGCGAAATGTCGGTGCTGGATGAGCTGGCGCGCCTTTTGGGGCTGCCCTCTGCGCCGCGGTATATTGAGGCTTACGATATTTCAAACACGGCGGGCAGCGAAAACGTTGCCGGAATGATTGTGTATAAGGACGGCAGACCTTTTAAGCCCGCGTATAAGCGCTTTAAAATAAAGAGCTTTTTGGGGCAGGATGACTTCCGCTCTATGGCGGAGGTGCTTGACCGCCGCTTTACCGAGTATGAAAAGGGCGAGGACGAGGGTTTTGCGGTATTGCCCGATTTAATATTGCTTGACGGCGGCTTAGGGCAGATGTCCGCAGTGCGCCCCGTGCTTGAAAAGCACGGAATTACCGTTCCGCTTTTCGGTATGGTAAAGGACTCAAAGCACCGCACCCGCGCCATAGCCGCCGAGGGCGGGGATATAAGCATTAAATCAAACCGCGCGGCGTTTACCTTTATTACAGGCATACAGGATGAGGTCCACCGCTTTGCGATAGGCTACCATAAGAAGCGAAGAAGTAAAAGTATGCTGGCAAGCGAGCTTACCGAAATTGAGGGTATAGGCAAAGCCCGCGCCGCCGCGCTGCTGAAGCACTTTAAAACGGTTAAGGCGATAAAGGCGGCAACTGCGGATGAATTGGCGGCAGCCCCCGGAATGACCAAAGCGGCGGCGGACGCCGTGTATAAACATTTTCATGAGGAATTATAAATGGGAAAAACACTTGAAAAGCATACCGAAATTGAGCGGAGCATAATAAAAAAATTCCGCAAGACGATATGGAATAATTTTATAGGCGCGGTAAAGGAATACGAGCTTATTGCCCCGGGCGATAAAATAGCCGTTTGTATTTCGGGCGGAAAGGATTCAATGCTGCTTGCAAAATGCGTTCAGCAGCTGCAGCGCCACAGCGAAATACCCTTTGATGCAGAGTATATTGTAATGGACCCCGGCTATAACGCCGAAAACCGCGCGCTTATAGAGCACAACGCGAAATTGATGGATATACCGATATATATTTTTGAAAGCGATATTTTCTCTGTCACCGAGCGTGCGGGCGGCTCGCCCTGCTACCTTTGCGCCAGAATGAGGCGCGGCTGCCTTTACAGTAAGGCAAAGGAGCTCGGCTGCAACAAAATAGCGCTGGGGCATCATTTTAACGACGTTATTGAAACGGTGCTTATGAGCATGATGTATTCATCCGAAATAAAGACCATGCCGCCGAAATTACACAGCACCAATTTTGAGGGTATGGAGCTTATACGCCCGCTTTATAAGGTAAAGGAAAAGGATATTATTGCTTTTTCAAATTATAACGGGCTTAAATTTCTGCAATGCGCCTGCAAATTTACCGAGAACAGCGCCCACAACGAGGGGCTTTCAAAGCGCAAGGAAATAAAGGCGCTTATAGAGGATATTAAAAAGGTAAACCCGAATGTGGACGATAACATTTTCCGCAGTATACATAACGTAAATATGGCTACCATACCCGGCTGGCGCGACCGCGATTCGGGCACATTACACAGCTTTACCGAAAACTATTAGACCGATAATTTAGTCTCGCGGGCGTAAAAGAATATATACTGCTGCGCAATGCCTGCGTAGGGCTTGGCCTCATCAGGCAGTTCGCCCCCGAAAAGCGCCTGCATGGCGCGCTTTATCCACACGTCCTTGGGGAATGCGTCAATATGGCAGAGCGAGAAAAGCAGTGCGCAATCGGCAACCTTGGGTCCTACGCCCTTTATTTTCATAAGCTCGTCGCGGGCGGCGTTGGTTGATAACGCTTTAAGCCTTTCAAGGTCAATTTCACCTGACGATATTTTCTGTGCTGCGTCAAGTATATATTTCGCTCTGAAACCGCTGCGCAGCACCTCTAAATCCTCAAGCGTACATTCCGCTATTCTTTCGGCGGTGGGGAAAGCGCGGTAGTCGCCTTTATCCTCGCCGAAGTTATCGCACAGGCGGCTTATAATGCCCTTAATGCGCTTTATATTGTTGTTTTGGGATATTATAAAGGAGCAAAGCGTTTCCCACGGCTCTTGGTTTAAAATTCTTATGCCGAAGGAATACTCCGCCGCGCTTTTCAGTATCTCGTTTTTACTTAAATTTTTATTTACCGCGCGATAATCCCTGTCAAGGTCAAAATACTTTCGCCATATGCTTTCAAAGTCGCGTTCGGTCGTGTTAAAAAGCACCAGTGTGCCGTCTGCTTCTTTGCAAAGCTCTAAATATTTCCCGTAGGCTACGCCGTGCCATACGCCGTTTTCCTTTTCCTCCCAGCGGAAAGCCTGACCGCAGTCAAGCGTGTGCGGCAGGTCAATGCCGTCGGGCACGGTTATGTAAGCGTTGTTGTTTTTATACTTTACAGTAAACATATAATCACCGAAATAGATTATACTCTTTTTCGACAATAATATCAATAAAAAACAGGAGAAAAAATTATGAGAGACGATATTTGCACCATACCGGTAAGCGAGGTTTTCGAGCATAACGACGGCTGCCCCATATGCCGTATGCGCGATACTATTGAGGAACGAATGACCGATTATATTTTAGGCGACGCCATGATGGAGCCTGACGTAAGAATCGAGACCAACAAAACAGGCTTTTGCGAGCACCACTATAACAATATGATGTCGCGCAGGGGGCGCCTGCAATTGGCACTTATGCTCCAGACCCACATTAACGAGATAAACGGCGAAATTTTCAAGAAAAAGCTTTTCAATACCGACAGTAAAAAAACAGGAAACGCCAAAAACATAACCGACTCCTGCTTTATCTGCTCAAAAATAGAGTGGGGGCTTTCCCGAATGATTGAAACAATTTACCGCTGCTACGAAACGCAAAAGGATTTCCGCGATATGTTCAATTCGCAAAGTATGTTTTGCCTTCCGCATTATGAGCGGCTGCTCGGCGGCGCCTCAAAGCGCAATATGAAATCATATTATCCGGAATTTTCCGAAAACCTTAACCGCATAACCGGCGAATACTCAAAATCGCTTTATGACGATTTGTCAAAATATTGCACAATGTATGATTACCGCAGCCGCGACGGTGAGACCGATTGGGGAAACAGCCGCGACGCGGTGGAGCGCACGGTCGCGTTTTTAAACGGGAGAATTTATAAAGAGGAATAAGAGCTTACTTTATATTAAAGTACAGGTGGGGGATAATATGTTCAAATAAGGACACCGTCTTGTATAAAATGCAGCAAAGAATGTGTTACGACACGCCGTGCAACAAGACTATATTCGGATTTGATTTATATAGTAGTGGTATTCATTTTAGGGAAGCCGACAAGGTTGTGAGAGGATTTTATCTTGCGGAAACGTAAGATAATCATTACAGGGGCAACCCAATACGCGTTTGTTTTTTTCGGAAAATTTACGGAGGAAGATGAAACGCAGTTTTTTGATGTATATATTTATCCCAGAATTGGTGAAATAATATTTTTGATTGGTGCTTTTTTCGGTGCGTTGTTGTACGGCAATGCAATAACTTCGGTATTTGCAACAGTGGTTGTATGCATCTTCGGAAAGTGCTATTACGATATGATCGGACAGTGTAAAAGAATGTTCAGTGAAATAATAGGTTGATTTTTTATTATCTGTTTTGTAGAGCGGGTTGCAATTTTACATCTAATTAACATAAAACCTTATATTTGCAACCGCGGTGGATAACTCACCCCGTTTTATGCCCACTTAATCCACTTTTCCACCGAGTTATCCACTTTTTTATGTCAACTTGAATATTTTCCCATATTTTAGTCCACAATATTTACAGCTTGAAAAGAGGGGCGAAAATATGGTAAAAGGTGTAAGCAAAACGGTAATTGTTGTAAATAATACGGGCAGTAAGCTCTTTGAAAAAATTGTGTTTTACGTCACGCCGGAGTACGGCACTTTAAGCGCAAAGCAGCTTAAAAAAGCGGCGAGCAGCTTTTCGTTTCACTATGACGACAGCTGCCGCCCTAAAACCGTAAGAAACAGGATGAAGCGCAAAAGGCAGATACGCCTTTTAATAGCTGCCGCGGCGACTGTGGTTATAGGCGCGGTGGTTTTAGCCATAATTTTGTAAATAAACTATTAAAAATGCGGGAAGACGTTTTGTCCTCTTGCATTTATTTTTTTTATAGTTTATAATAGATATTAACTAAAAAGAGGTGCTGAAATGAAGGAAAATTTTAAAACCGGCGCAAAGCTTTTTTTAAAGCTAATAGTCGTTAATATTATGTGCTTTTTCGTGGTTATGTCGTTCAGCGTGCTGGCAACGGCGGCGTTTACCAAAAACGTGGGGTATAAGGCTTACGGTACTTCAAGCGATTCGAGCGAGCCGCAGGAGCTTTATACATATTATTATGCCGACGGGGACGACACGAAAAAAGCGGAATACGAGGGCAGGGGCTTCACCGTAAGTGAATCCAAGATTCGCTCGGAAATGACAAAGGGCGGAACTGCGGCGTTTCTTGCGGTATCGCAGATATTTTGTATTTTAATACTTTTTTCATTTATTTACCCGAATATCTGGCATATCGGCACGACCGACAGCAACCTTGTGAAATTCAAGCATAAGGCGGAGGATAAGCTGAAAGGGCTTAAAATCGGGCTTATAGCGGTTGTTCCGGAATATTTGTTTTTACTCTTTGTGATTATTGCAAAGGCAGGTGTATCGCCTAAATTTCCGGTGGTGCTGCTTAAATTTTTAAACGCAGCGTTTTATTCGCTCACACAGGTAATCTGCGGCAGCGCCGTTCACGTTTCCGAGCTTTCGGTTATAAGGCTTATACTTTTGCTTTTACTGCCGCTTGTAATACCGGCGGTAAGCTGTGTTTCATACATTTTGGGCTATAAGAATTTCTCTTTGGGAGAAAAACTTATCTACAAGAAAAAATAAGATAGGGGAAAATTAAATGGCAGGCTTTTTCGGCTTATTCAATTATGAAAAGGAAGGACCGGGAATTTCAAAAAACGCGCCCAAGAAAAAGGGCTTTATAGTTTTTTTTGAAACCTTTTTCCGCAATTTCTGGAAATTCATAGTAATAAATCTGGTTTACGGGCTTATATCACTCCCGGTTTTAACAAACGGGCTGGCGTCCGCCGGGCTTACCAATGTAACGCGCAATATCGCGCGGGATAAGCATTCGTTCGGCGTGAGCGACTTGTGGGATACGGTTAAGAAAAACTGGAAACAGGCGCTGCCGGCGGGCATAATAAAGCTCGTGATTTATATTGTTCTCGGGTTTGACGTTTATTTCTTCTATTTCGGCAGCAAGGGCATAATGTCAACAATAGGTCTCGGCATATCGCTTTGTATGCTATTTATATTCACGGTGATGGATTACTTTGTATGGACGCTTATAATCACCTTTAAGTTTTCATTAAAGCAGATTTACCGCAACAGCTTTAAATTTGTTTTTATAAATATGAAAATGAATTTAGTCTGCTTTTTCTCAATTCTGCTGGTTTACGCCGCGAATGTGGGAATACTTTTCCTTGCGTCGGGTTATTACATTGTGGCGCTTACCTTTGAAATATTGCTTTACATTCTTTTGTTCCCGTCGTTCAGGTTTTTGCTGGTTCAGTTCTGCACATTCCCCTCAATTAAAAAGTGCATAATCGACCCGTATTACCGCGACCACCCGGATGAGGATTTGGATAAACGCCGCGATCTTGGTATTGAGGTTAAGGAAAAGAAACCCGAAAAAACCGAGGACGGGGAAGAAAGCGACGAAGAACCCGAAAATGTTTTTGAAGACTAATTTTAAAGGCTTGCTCATATACTCAAAACAGGGAGTGAGAGTGTATGAATTGCAAAATTGCGGATCTTCGCAACAAACAGGTGGTTTGCGTTAAAAACGGCTGTGTTTTAGGCTATGTTTACGATGTGGAGTTCAACACGGCAAACGGCTCTTTAAGCGCGCTTGTAATACCGGGCAGACCGCGCGCCTTGGGGCTTTTCGGGCATGATGAGGATATAATAATCCCCTGGTCGGAAATTGAGGTTATAGGGCAGGAAACAATACTTGTAAACACCGATTCCGAGCGGTATATTTCCAAACCGCAAAAAGGTTTTTTCGGCTGAAATATTTGTTAAATTATTTATATGAAAAATGCGCAAAATAATTCAGGGAAGTGATTTTTCTTGAAAATTTTGCGCGTTTTTTTTAAGTGTGTTTTTATACTCGCGCTGCTGCTTGATATTGCGGTTTTCGGCGCGGTTATATATCTTAACGGAAGCATAAGCGATGATTATAAAATAAAAAAAGGGGACGGGCTTACCTTTAATACCACCGTTCCGATTACCGCCGAGTACGAGGGCTTAAAGCTATCGCAAACCGGCAAGACCGAAAAAATAGGCGAGGAATTTGACGTTAAGCTGAAAGCGTTCGGAATAATTCCGTTCACCACCGTTAACGTTGAGGTGGTGGACGAGCTGCACGTTTCGGTTTTGGGCACGCCGTTCGGTATGAAACTTTATACCGACGGGGTACTGGTAATTGATATTACAACGGTTGAAACCGCGTCGGGCAGCGTATGCCCAGGGGAAAACGCAGGGGTGAAAAAGGGCGATTATATCCTCTCGGCAGACGGCAAGCAGGTGCTTACAAACGAAGAATTAAGCGCCGCCGTGGCGGCATCCGGCGGAAACAGAATAAAACTTGTAATAAAGCGCGGCGGCGCGCAAAAAACGGTGTATGTAACGCCGGCGCTTTCAAAAGAAACAGACAGCTACCGCATAGGGCTTTGGGTGCGAGACAGCTCCGCGGGAATAGGCACGCTCACATTTTACAGCCCCGCAACAGGCGTGGTTTGCGGGCTGGGTCACGGCGTGTGCGATGAAGACACGGGCGACCTTTTGGAGCTTAAAAACGGCGAGCTTGTATCCGCCGAGATAATATCGGTTGAAAAGGGGAGCAGCGGCAGCCCCGGGCAGCTGAAGGGGAGATTTACCTACAGCACAATAGGCAAGTTCGACTGTAATTCCGAAAAAGGCGTTTACAGCGTTTTAAAGGGCAAATTAGGCTTTTCACGCCTTACCGAAACAGCGCTGAAGCAGGAGGTAAAGGACGGCGAGGCGCAAATTCTCTGCACGGTAGGGGGCAAGGAGCCTAAGTTCTACTCCTGCCGCGTTAAAAAGCGCAGCTCGGCGTACCTTTCCGCCACGCAGAATATGACGGTGACCGTAACCGACCCCGAGCTTTTAAATATTACGGGCGGAATTGTGCAGGGCATGAGCGGCAGCCCTATTTTGCAAAACGGAAAGCTTATAGGCGCGGTGACACACGTTTTAATAGACGACCCGACGACGGGTTACGCTATTTTCGCAGAAAATATGCTGAAAGAGGCGGAAAACACCACCGGAAATACAAGGCAGAAAAAGGCGTCCTGATAAATAAAATCAATAATGAATATATTATCTTTCCTTACAAATAATAACAACACGATTAAAAAAAGGAGATTTTAATATATGAAAGCCACAGGAATTGTAAGAAGAATTGATGACCTCGGCAGAGTTGTTATTCCAAAGGAAATTCGCCGCACAATGCGTATTCGCGAGGGCGACCCGCTGGAAATTTACACGAATGCCAGCGGGGAGGTTATTTTTAAAAAATACTCACCGATAGGCGAATTATCAAGCGTTGCCACGCAGTATGCCGAAGCGCTTAACGACGCTACCGACCTGAATGTTCTCATATGTGACCGCGACCACTGCATAGCGGCGGCGGGTGTTTCAAAAAAGGAAGTGCTTGAACGCAGGGTTACGCAAACGGTTGAGGATATAATGGAGGGCAGACGGGTAGAGGTTTTCATAAAAGGGGAACACAGCCCGGCTATTGAGGGCATAGACCAAAAAATCGCGGTGGCGGCGCCGATACTCATTTCGGGTGACGTCAGCGGCGCGGTGGTGCTGTCATCGGATAAGGGCAAAATACCGAGCGACAGCGATATAAAGCTGGCTTCGGTTGCGGCATCGTTTTTGGGAAAACAGCTGGAACAGTGAAAAAATACGGCTCACGGTAAAGCATTACCCGGAGCCGTATTTTTTTGTTTCGGTACTTGTTTTTTGCTGAATAATATGGTATAATCAGGTAAAAATTATAATGGGGGAGAAGTTGGATTTGAATACAGGAATTACAAGAGAAACGGCTGTCGGGCTGCTCCTCAAATACAATAAAGAGAAGTTTCACATACAGCACGCTGTTACGGTTGAAAACGTTATGAAGGACTATGCCGAAAAGCTCGGCTACGCAGATGAAGCCGCAGAGTGGGGAATAGTCGGGCTTTTGCACGATGTGGATTTTGAAAAATATCCCGAGCAGCACTGCATAAAGGCACCTGAGCTTTTGCGCGAGGTAAACGCGAGCGATGAGCTTATACATGCCGTATGTTCCCACGGATACGGAATTACGGTTGACATAAAACCCGAGCACGAAATGGAAAGGGTACTTTTTGCCTGCGATGAGCTTACAGGACTTATAGGTGCGGCGGCGCTTATGCGACCATCAAAGAGCGTTTCGGATATGGAGCTTAAAAGCCTGAAAAAGAAATTTAAGGATAAAAAATTTGCCGCGGGATGTTCAAGAGAAATTATTTCAAAGGGTGCTGAAATGCTGGGTTGGGAGCTTGATAAGCTGCTCGGTGACACCCTTGAAATAATGCGGAGTGCGGAAAAGGCTATTGCAAACGATTATAAAGAGCTTACGGGTGAAGAATTATGAGAAAAACGAAAATAGTATGTACGTTGGGTCCTGCCTGCTCGGATAAGCAGACGCTTATTGAGATGTGCAAGGCGGGTATGAATGTTGCGCGGCTTAATTTTTCGCACAACACGCACGCCGACCACGAAAAGCGAATTGCGCTTATTAAAGAGGTGCGCGAAGAGCTGGGGCTGCCCATAGCGATAATGCTTGACACAAAAGGACCTGAATACCGCATTAAAACCTTTAAAAACGGCAAGATAACGCTTAAAGAGGGCGATACCTTTACCTTTACCGCCGATGAGGTTGAGGGGGACGAAACCCGCGTTTCGGTGAATTATAAGGGACTGCCGCACGATCTTGAAAAGGGAGATATTATTCTTCTGAACAACGGACTTTTATCCTTTGAAGTGACCGATAAAACCGATACCGACGTTCTTTGCCGCGTGGTAATCGGCGGCGAGCTTTCAGACAGGAAAAGCATGAGCTTCCCCAACAAAACGCTGAAACAGAAATATTTAAGCAATCAGGATAAGCAGGATATTAAGTTCGGAATAGAGCACGACATTGACTTTATCGCCTGTTCGTTTGTTTCCTGCAGGCAGGATCTTCTGGACGTTAAAAATTACCTTTCGGAATTGGGCGCCTCGGGTATCGACCTTATTGCGAAAATTGAAAACCGCTCGGGCGTTGATAATATTGAAGAAATAAGCGGCGAGTGCGACGGAATAATGGTGGCGCGCGGCGATATGGGGGTTGAAATCCCCTTTGAGGAGCTGCCCGCGATACAGAAAAAGATTATTACCAAATGCCGCATGCTCGGCAAACGCGTTATTACGGCTACTGAAATGCTGGAATCTATGATATACAATGTGCGCCCGACGCGCGCGGAAATATCCGACGTTGCTAATGCGGTTTATGACGGTACAAGCGCGATTATGCTCTCGGGCGAGACCGCCGCGGGCAAATACCCCGTTCAGGCGGTAAGAACAATGGCGCGGATTGCCGAAAACACCGAAAAAAATATACACTACGAAAAGCGCTTTTTATCGTCCGAATTCAAAATAAAGAACACTGTTGACGCAATTTCACACGCAACCTGCGGCATGGCGATTGATATTGACGCCAAAGCGATAGCGGTTTGCAGCCTTTCGGGTATGACCGCGAGAATGGTTTCGCGTTTCCGCCCGCCTGTTGATATTGTGGGTCTTACCACAAGCGAAAAAACCTGGCATAAGCTCTCGCTTTCGTGGGGGGTTACCCCACAGATGTGCGAAAATTACCCCTCTACCGATGTTCTGTTCTATAACGCGCAAAAGCTTACAAAACAGGTTTTGGGACTTTGCGACGGAGATAAAATAGTTATTACCGGCGGCGTTACAAACGGTAAATCGGGCAATACCAACCTTATTAAGGTTGAAAGAGTTTAAAATAAAATTTTTTAACGAAGCGGCAAAACCGCTCCGTTAAGGGGAGATAAATATGATAAAGCATATTATTTTATGGCAATTATCCGATGAGCTTACGGCAGAGGAAAAGCTTAAAACCGCCCTTGCCGCAAAGAAAAATCTTGAAGGACTTAAAGGGGAAATAGAGGGTCTTGAAGATATTGAGGTAATAACCGGAAAATTGAACGGCTCAAATGCTGATATGATGCTCGACAGCACCTTCACAACCGAAAAAGCGCTTGCCTATTATTCGGTAAATCCGCTTCATGTTGCGGTTGCGGATACATATGTCCGCCCGTATATAAAGTCGCGCAGCTGTATGAATTTTGAAGTATAAAATAGCATTTAGTTTATTACAAAAAACGGCTCACTGGAAACCGCCGTTGCAGTTGTTGGTGTTGCCGCCGCTATATATTATGGTGGACCCGTGGCACTTTCTGCTTTGGCCGCACTGACTTCCGCGTGGGCTAGCAGCGGAGCTCAGCTACCAGCATAAACTATTAATAATTTTGTGAGGTATATTATGTTTTCAAAAACAGTTGGCACTGTTACTTTTCATTTTGAACCCCTGTTAATTTTCGGTGGATTGATATTGCTTATTTTATTTGCACATTTAATCCGCTCTATCGTTACGGAGTTAGGGTTTCGGGATATCACAAAGAAACTCGTTACAGGTGACTACGATGGCATCATAAAAAGCGGTGAGAAATTGTTGCAGATGTATCAAAAATATAATGCGAGACTCTCTACCAGACAGATTATATCAAAGATAGAGTATCTGAATTTTTCTCTTGCAATTTCATATTTTGCCAGGTCTGATGACGATCAGTTTCTATCGCATATCAATGAAATGAATTCAAGTTTCGATATTAAAGAGTTTTGGTTATCATTATTCTATTTAAGAAAAAATGACTTCGAAACTGCATCTGCGCATTATGTCCAGATTGCATCCGATGATAGCACACAAGTATACAAAACGTTTTTAAGCTCTTTCGAAGCTTACAAACAAGGTGATATTGACACTGCAAAATCAAAAATAATTGGGGTAATCGACCAACTGAAACATCCTATACTAAAGCAAATTGCCGACTCAATAATAAAAAACTAGTTTGTTTCAGCCGCACTTTCGTGTGCGGCTGTTTTTATTAGTGCCTTTAGGCTGGTTTGCTCAAAGAGCAAACCAAACAACCACCCGCTATGCGGGTGTGCGTAAAAAGTTATACAAAAAAATTCCCCTAAGTAGTACAATAAGGTTGTTCAAGTCTTAGAGTACTGTGAAAGGAGAATTTTAATGGCTAACAGCACAAATAGTTTATCACATACAAAATGGTTATGCAAGTATCATATAGTAATTGTTCCAAAATACCGAAGAAAAATAATATATAATCAATACCGAAAAGATTTGCAAGAAATTATTAGAACACTAATCAAATACAAAGGCGTGGAAATAATAGAAGGACATATGATGCCAGACCATGTACATCTTTTGATAAGCATACCGCCTAAAACGAGCGTAGCAAGTTTCATGGGATACTTGAAAGGAAAAAGTGCGCTGATGATGTTCGACAAACACGCAAATTTAAAGTATAAATTTGGCAACCGACACTTTTGGGCAGAAGGATATTATGTTTTAACGGTAGGCTTAAATGAGAGCACAATAAAGAAATATATATAAGACCAAGAGAAAGCAGATATTGCTTTAGACAAGTTAAGCGTAAAAGAATACGCAGACCCATTTAGTTAACCCCTTTAGGGGTAGCCAAAGAGGCAAAGACTCTAAGGCTTGAACAAAGAGAAAGCCCGCGCCTTGAGACGCGGGTCGGCATTATGGGCTTTTAGCCCTTGTGCAAACCACCCGTTTGGCGGCTGATTTAAAATGTTACATAATTTTTCCATAATGCACCTCTTATATATAATATGTGTAATTCTAATTTTTGTCATACGGAATACCGATTTAATTACATATAATAATTCGGGGTGAAGAAAATGAAAAATAAAAAAGAAAAAAGCAAGCCGGTTATAGATGTATCGTCTGTTCCGATTACCGGAATGCCCGAAACCGCGTTCGATATGGTAAACCGCTACGGCACATACAATATACAGTCTACCGCCGATACCGAAAATATGTATCCCACCGTTGCGCACGGCTTTAATGAGGGGATTATTGAGACCGATTGCGATGAAAATACGGACGGTGATAAGAAAAAGAAGTAAAAACTTGACAAATGCTCCGAAAAGCTTTATAATTTCAGTATGACTTAACTTTTTTGGAGGAATTAAAAAATATGATTAGTGCCGGAGATTTCAGAAACGGAGTAACCTTTGAGGAAGACGGCAACGTTCTTCAGGTAATTGAATTTCAGCATGTAAAGCCGGGTAAGGGCGCCGCATTCGTAAGAACAAAGGTTAAAAACGTTATTACCGGATCGGTTGTTGAAAAGAGTTATAACCCTACCGCAAAATTCCCGACTGCCTTTGTTGAGAGAAAGGATATGGAATATTCCTATTCCGACGGTGATCTTTACTACTTTATGGATCAGGAAAGCTATGAGCTGGTTCCGATAAACGGCAGCGAGCTGGGCGATAACTTTAAGTTTGTAAAAGAAAATATGGTTTGCAAAATCCTTTCCTATAAGGGTAAGGTTTTCGGTGTAGAGCCGCCCACATTCGTTGAGCTTCAGGTATCCGCTACCGATCCCGGATTTAAGGGCGATACCGCTACCAACGCCACCAAGCCCGCAACGCTTGAAACAGGCGCTGAAATTCGCGTTCCGCTCTTTATAAACGAGGGCGATATGATAAGAATTGATACCCGCACAGGCGAGTATATGGAACGCGCATAATTTAAAAACGGAGGTTTGCAAAATGGATATTTGTGAGAAAGTAGCTTACATTAAAGGTCTTGCTGAGGGTCTCGCACTTGACGACAGCACCAAGGAGGGCAAGGTTCTTGCCGCTATTATTGATGTGCTGGGCGATATTACAAACGAGATTTGCGAAATAGAGGACGGCTGCGACGAGCTTATGGAGCAGCTTGACGCTGTTGACGAGGATCTTTCCAATGTTGAGGATGTTGTTTACGGCGACGACGATTGCGACTGCTGCGATGACGACTGTGATTGCTGCGACGACGAGGATCTTTATGAAATAGAGTGCCCAGCCTGCCACGATACGGTTTATCTTGATGAGGATATGCTCGAAGAAGACGGGATAACCTGCCCGAACTGCGGAACAGAGCTTGAATTTGATTTTGACGGCTGCGACTGCGGCTGCTGCCACGGTGAAGACGATACCGACGCAGACGAGAAAGAATAACTTTTTAAAGCGGAATTCGGAATGTGTAATGCGGAATTTTAAAATGAGTAGGTCTTAATTCCGAATTTATATCTCTGAAAACTGCAAAGCTCCCTTATATCGGGAGCTTTTTTGATAAATAAAGACCGAGGTTTTATATATGCTCGAAACGGAATTTAAGCTTGAATACGAAATTGAAGAATTGCCGGCAGACGGCGGCGTGCCCGTTATAGTGGTGGCGGCAGGCTCGTCAACGCGTATGAACGGCATAAACAAGCAAACCGCGCTGCTTTGCGGTGTTCCTTTAATAATAAGGACTCTTATGCAGTTTGAAAAGTGCAGCAAAATATCAAATATTATTCTCGTTGTAAAGCCGGATGAGCTTTTCAGTATGCAGCAGTTAGCAGACGGGTATAGCATAAAAAAGCTATCTGATATTGTATGCGGCGGGGAAAGCCGCCAGCAATCGGTTAAAAACGGATTGGAGCGCCTGCCCGAAAATGCCGAAACCGTGCTTATTCATGACGGCGCGCGCCCGTTTGTGACGGATGAAATTATATGCAGCGTTATATCCGCCCTCAGTACCCATAACGCCGTAACCTGCGCCGTTAAGCTGAAAGATACGGTAAAGCGGGTTGACGAAAACGGAAACGTGCTGTCAACGCCTGACAGAAATACGCTTGTAGCTGTGCAGACTCCGCAGGGCGTGAATGTTTCCGATTACCGCGCGGCGCTTGAAAGCTCGGTGGATCTCGGCAGGTTTACTGATGATATGTCGGTTATGGAGGCGGCGGGGCATAAGCCGTTTACCGTGCCCGGTAGCTATGAAAACATAAAGGTAACCACGCCCGAAGATATAGCGCTTGCGGAATATCTTATTTTAAAGGATGAAAAGGAATGAGAATAGGTCACGGCTATGATGTCCACCGCTTTGCGGAAAACAGGCGGCTTGTTATAGGCGGTGTGGAAATTCCGTTTGAAATGGGGCTTTTGGGGCACTCTGACGCGGACGTGCTGCTCCATGCCGTTTGCGACGCGCTGCTCGGCGCGGCAGCGCTGTGGGATATAGGCAAGCATTTCCCGGATACCGACCCCGCGTTTTGTAATATTGACAGCCGCATACTGCTTAGAAAAACCGCGGAGCTGCTGCGTGAGCGCGGCTTTGTGCCGGTTAATATAGATGCAACGGTTATAGCTCAAAAGCCAAAGCTTGCGGCTTTTATTCCCGAAATGGTGAAAAATATAGCGGCTGACTGCGGCATTGACCCCGATTGCGTTAATGTTAAGGCTACAACCGAGGAGGGCTTGGGCTTTACGGGTAAAATGGAGGGCATATCGGCGCACGCCGTTTGCCTTATTGAGCGAATATAGGCACTGACCCCCGCATATTATTTACGGGGGAGTAAATATGAAGCTTTTTATAACCTTTTCAAAAAGAAGTCTCGCGGCGGTGCTGCTTTCACTTATAGCGGCGCTTGTCGTTTTAAGTAGGGTCACGGCGCTGTCGGGCGGCGGTATTAACGGCTCTACAAACGCCGAACGGGTGGATTATATGAACAGCCTCGGCTGCAATGTAGAGGAAACGGCGATTTCCTCAAAGGAAACGGTAATTCCACAAAGCTTCGGCAAGGTGTATGAAAGGTATAATTCATTGCAGAAAAAAGCCGGATTTGACCTTGCGCCTTTTCACGGCAGGGAAGCGTGTGTTTACACATACCGACTGGCAGATGAACCGAATACGGTTGTAAATCTTATTGTTGCAAACGGCTGCATTATCGGCGGTGATATTTCATCAACCGCGCTTGACGGATTTATGCTGCCGCTTTCGAGTGAGAGTGTAAAGAAAATTGAGACTTGATAAATTTATTTCTTCACAGCTTAATATTTCCCGCAAGGACGCCCGCACCGCGATTTTAAGGGGCAGGGCGGCGGTAGGCGGCGCAACGGCTAAAGCCGTGGATTTTAAAATAGACGAAAACGCTGATACAGTCACCCTTGACGGACAGGCGTTAAGCTATAAAAAGTATATTTATATTGTTATGAATAAGCCGCGTGGGGTGCTTTCGGCAAGCGAAGACACGCGGCAGCGGACGGTTATTGATTTGATTCCCGAAGACCTGCGGCGGAACGGACTTTTTCCCGTGGGGAGACTGGATAAGGACACTACAGGATTGCTCATTATAACTGACAACGGGGATTTTGCCCACAGGGTTTTATCGCCAAAGAAAGAAATTTTTAAAACCTATATTGCGGTATTGGATGGCGATATAACCCCCGATATGCCGGAAAAATTTTTAAACGGGGTGATTTTATCAGACGGAACAAGGTGCCGCAAAGCATTTTTAAAGCGTGTGGATAAAAACACCGCGGAAATTAAAATCTGCGAGGGAAAATATCACCAGATAAAAAGAATGTTCGGCACGGTAGGACTCGGAGTAAACGCGCTTAAAAGAACGGCGGTGGGTAATTTCCGTTTACCGGAAAATTTGCCCGAGGGTGCGTGTTCAGAGACCGATTTGGAAATGCTTGGAAGTATATTTTCCGACGAATAACGCCCGAATATGCATGTTAAACAAAACATTTCTTTTAACATTGGATATATTTTGCATAGCATTTTTTAAGGCATTTTGGTATAATAACAAAGTAAACTCAAGCAATTTTTTTAGGAGGCTGCAATATGGCAAGTTTGTCTTTGCGTAACGTATACAAAAGATACCCGGGCGGCGTTACGGCTGTTTCGGATTTTAACCTGGAGATTAAGGATAAAGAGTTTATAATTCTCGTTGGTCCTTCAGGTTGCGGTAAGTCCACTACCCTGAGAATGGTAGCAGGTCTTGAGGAAATTTCCGACGGTGAAATCTACATCGGTGACAAGCTTGTTAACGACGTTGCTCCGAAGGATCGCGATATAGCGATGGTTTTCCAGAACTACGCGCTTTATCCTCATATGACTGTTTTCGACAATATGGCTTTCGGTCTTAAGCTTCGCAAAACCCCGAAGGATGAGATTAAGCGCCGCGTTGAAGAGGCTGCCCGTATTCTTGATATTTCACACCTGTTAGAGCGTAAGCCGAAGGCTTTGTCCGGTGGTCAGCGTCAGCGTGTTGCTTTGGGACGTGCAATAGTTCGTGAGCCTAAGGTATTCCTGCTTGACGAACCGCTTTCCAACTTGGATGCTAAGCTCCGTGCACAGATGCGTACCGAAATTTCTAAGCTTCACCAGCGTTTGGGTACTACGTTTATTTACGTTACCCACGACCAGACCGAGGCTATGACAATGGGTACCCGCATTGTTGTTATGAAGAGCGGTCTTATTCAGCAGGTTGATACCCCGAATAACCTTTACCTCTATCCCTGCAACCTTTTCGTTGCCGGATTTATCGGTTCTCCGCAGATGAACTTTATCGAGTCTAAGCTCCTTAAAGAGGGCGAGGATTATCTCGTAGAGTTTGGCTCTGAAGATACAAAGACCCGCGCCGGTGTTAAGTATAAAATTAAACTCCCGGCTTCTAAGAATAAGGATAACTGCCTTGAGGCTTATGTCGGCAAGGAAGTTATTATGGGTATTCGTCCTGAGAACGTTCACAACGAGGAAGACCTCATAGCTATCCATAAGGACGGCTTAGTAGAGGCTGACGTTGAGGTTACCGAGCTTATGGGTGCCGAGACTTACCTCTATATGAACTGCGAGGGTCAGTCGATTAACGCTCGCGTTAGCCCGACAAATACCGCTCGCCCCGGCGATAAGATTACAATTGCATTTGAAACCGCTAAGATTCACCTGTTCGATAAGGACACCGAGCTTACAATCTGCAATTGATTTTAAAATGATTAAGCAAACAGGCAACCGAAAATCGGTTGCCTGTTTTTTGTGATTATTAAATTTAGCTGTTAAATCACGGCTTTAGTGTGCTGTCAATTCATAGGCTCCAATATACCCTTCAGTCAGCCATACGGCTGACAGCATCTCGGCTGCCGCCTCGGTCGGTGCTTCTTCTTTGCAGAGGTGTCCACAGGACACCCGCACCCTCGTCAGAGGGAGCCTATTTTGTTTCCTTTTAGCCTATAATTCCTATTATAAATATTGCAAGTATAAGTATGGGCAGTACGATAATAAAGTACCATTTCATCCATTTAGCAACCTTTAAGCCCTTGCCGGTATTCGCTTCTTTTCTGTAATTATCAAAGCCCCAGCCGAATTTTGTAACGCAGAAAAGCAGGTAAACCAGCGACCCCAAGGGCAGCAGAATATTGCTTACAATAAAATCCTCGGTGTCAAGAATATCCCTGCCGCCTATAAGGTGAACATTGCTCCATAAATTATAGCCCAAAACGGAGGGAATACTTGCTATAAGAATTACAACGCCGTTTATCAGAGCGGCTTTTTTTCTGCTCCAGCCGAGCGTATCCATACAGGAGGACATTATGTTTTCAAACACTGCTATAACGGTTGAGAACGAGGCGAATGTCATGAACAGGAAGAAAAGTGCGCCCCAAATTCTGCCGCCTGACATATTAACAAATACATTAGGCAGTGTAACAAAAATAAGCCCGGGCCCCTGATTTACTTCAATTCCGTAGCTGAAGCAGGCGGGGAAGATTATAAGTCCTGCGGAAATCGCCACAAAGGTATCAAGCCCGCAAATGCGCGCGCCCTCGCCCATCAGCGAGTGCTCCTTGCCCATATAGCTGCCGAAAATCTCCATTGCCGCAATTCCAAGGCTTAAAGTAAAGAATGATTGATTCATAGCCGCGGCTATAACATTGCCCAGCCCTACTGATTTAACGTTTTCTATGTTCGGCACAAGGTAAAATTTAAGCCCTTCACCCGCGCCCGAGAGGGTAAAGCTATGTATTGCCAAAATGAGTATAAGCACGAAAAGCGCGCTCATCATAACCTTGCTTACTCTTTCAAGCCCCTTTTGTACGCCAATGCTGCAAATAAGTATTCCGGCAATAACTGTTATAGCCATCCAAAATCCCATTTCACCGGGGCTTGCCAGCATATCGTTGAAAACCTTGCCCGCGTCCTCATATCTGTAAGAACTTAATACCGATTCAGGCGTGCTGCCTGAGGGGAAGGTGCCGATTAAAAACTTAAAGAAATAGTTCAGCATCCAACCTGAAACGGTAGTGTAGTACATCATAAGCACATAGCAGCCTATTATTGCAAACCAACCGTGAATGTGCCACTTGTGCCCGGGCTTTTCAAGCGCCTTGTAAGCCAACACCGCGCTTTTGCGGCTTGCTCTGCCCACAGCCAGCTCCATTGTTAAAACCGGCAGACCCATTATAACCAGCATCAAAAGATAAATAAGAACAAAAATTCCGCCGCCGTTTTGCCCCACAATAAACGGGAAACGCCAAACGTTGCCTATGCCTATTGCGCAGCCCGCACTGACGAGCAGAAAACCGAGCCGCGATTTGAAAGATTCTCTCTCCATTACATAAACCCCTTTTTAATTTTTAATAAAAATATTATATATGAGCGGGTGTAAAATGTCAATAATTCAATTTTTTGTGAATCTTTTGCCGTCCAAAGGCTCCCTTCTTTTGCGTAAGCAAATAGAGGTGGTTGCTCTCCGCAGTGTGGCTGGGCTGCTTTGCCTCCCTCTGACGAGGGTGCCTAAATCGGATTGAAATTTATTATGTTTTTACCTTATTATTGCAATAATAAATTTTTCTTTAAGTCGGCAAGGTCGGCGATAAACGTTCCCATTAAATCCTTGCCGATGCGCGTGTCTAAAAGCGGCATATCAATAACGCAAATATAGGCGCCTATTTCCTTGGTGAGTATTCGCCACTGGTTTTGAATTTCCTCGTAATTGCGACCTAAGCGGTCAATGCTTAGTATTCGGTCATAAAAAATCATCCCCCTGCCTATATAATACAGGGAGATGACTTGATATTAAAATGTAAACATTATAATATGAGGATATTTTAAATACTATCTTTAATCAGAGCATTTTGCGCTCGTGCCGCGCAGGGCACCCTATTTCTGTGCGGACAGAAATAGGGGAAAGAGCCGTCGGGAACCCTGTTGATTGGGTTCCCAAACCCTCCTGAACAACCAAAGGGGCAAACTCCCCTTTGGATACCCCTACTGCGTAAAGCAAAAGTATGTGTGGTAATTTTACTTTTTTATTCCAATCTACGCCGATGTTACGGTGTAGGCTCGCTGAAAAGCCCAATATGCGGCGGGTAATAGCTCCAGCGCACAAACAGCACTGTAAACACGCCCGCAAGAATTGCCGAAATATAAATTGCAGCCTTGCTTTGCAGGCAGCCGTACTTAATAATTGCGTATTTTATAAGCAGCATTACAAGCACACCTATAAAGAACGAAAGCACGTTTAAAAACGGTATATCATAGCCGATAATTCCGGTATAGGTGTAAAAGAACATAACTATTGAAAGCATACCGCCGAAAATGCCCGCAACAGCCGCGGGAATATAATTCCGGGGTTTGTTTTTCATTATAAAGTATTCTATAACCGAATAAATAAGAGCAGGGAAGAAGATTAGCTTTAAATGCTCCCATGTGCTTTCGTTTACGGGAAAGAAAAAGCCGATAAAATGATTGTCGCCCGTCCAATCGTACACAAAGTGCCACAGTGTGCCCACAGTGCCTACAATAATAAACTCAAGCACGGCGTTTAATTTTTTCATATAATTATCACCCATAACATATTATGAGGATAATTATGCCGATTATTCCCACAACAAAGAAAGGCTTACTTGTGTTAAATTTCGGGCGGCGCGGAGTGCGGATATTGAGTTGCAATTCGGTTTTCCGGCTTTGTATCAAAAAGGTAAAGAACCAATAAAAAGAGCCATTCAAGCGGTTTCATTATTATATATACTATGTCGGCAGCAAGCGGGGTTTTAATATGCTTTGCTATCGGGTAGCCCGTTTTATCGTAAAAATTACGAATTGCGCGGTGTAAATGCGGAGCACGCTCGGATAGCAGCTGTTCAAAAGCGTTTGCAATGCAAAGCTGCCTGTTAACCGTTATTTCGTGACCGTGCCTTTTGCCTGTTCTCAAAGGCTTTACTAATTTTTTGTGCCCCTCGGCTGCTACGGTGCATAGGTAATGACCGTCTCTCGGCAGGTTTTCGGGCGCGATTTTCTGCGACATTGTCCAGTCGGCTGTTTCGGTCCAGAGCTTTATTGCACTGTCAGGCTCCTGACCGAAAAGCAGCAGAATTACCGTAATAATGCCGAGCAGGGGAATAAGCAACAGCAGTGCCAGTACAGGCAGGCTTGATTTATTATGCAAAAATGCGGAGATACGCGGCATTTTGGTTCGCTCTTCCGTTTCTTCCGACGTTTTATCGGCAGAAAGCACTTCGCAGGCTATTACGCGGAAAAAAAGAATTATATAGTTTATAGGAAATAAAAAGAGGAAAAATGACGCGCCGGTAATTTGTACACACCACAAGACGCAAAGCGCGCAGCCGATATACATTGAAGAAATGCAGAGCGCCGAAAAAAGCGGCGGGCGTTTATTCTGCGGAATAAATCTCAGGCAGATATGACCGATAACAGCAACGGAGAAAAGGACTGCAAGTGTGGGCGTATGCTCGGGCGATATAGGCGAATGTCTTTGATTGTCGTAAAGCTGAACAAACCAATCCTTGAAAAGTATATTTTTTAAGGGGGCAAATGTAACGGTATAATAAACTCCCGCAGCAATTGAGAGCAATTCCCAAAGGCTCATAAAAGTACTTTTATATGTCAGCCGTTTTTTGTTTGTGAGCAGTAAAATATTTTCCGCAGTGAGCACAAAAGGCAGAAATACAATTGAAATTACAAGAAAAGCGGAAAGTTCAAAATCATCGCGAGGACCGTAAATGAGCTGATAAATAACAGTACAAATTAAGGCGACCGCGCCGCAAAACAGCAAGGTTGTGAAAACAGGATATTTGAGAAAACGGTGCCAAAGCTTTTTGATATGGCGCATTACGAATACCCCTTTATTTTTCTGTTTTTACTATAAACGAAAAATCTATATATCCGTCCCCGGGGACGGTGTAAACATCGCTTAAAGCGGAAGAGTATGCAACGGTGGTATTTTGGAACAAAAGCGGGATAATGTGCGTGCCGCGAAGTAATTCTGCCTGCACCGCGTCGGGGGTTTTGCCCTTTGCGGAAATGCCGAATTTCTCGGCAAATTCCGAAAGGCTTTCGCTGTCGGCACGAATGGGGAACACGGCTATGGGTAAATCGCGGTTTTTAAGCTGCGGGGTCAGCTTTTCGGCGCTACTTGCCGTCTCTATATTTATAAACGCGCCGAGTTTGTTTTGCCAGTGCCCCACAATATCGGTTATGATAGATTTTATATTGCCGTCATCGTAAAAATAGAGCTTTATATCCGACGGGAATTTTTTATCGGGCAGATTTTTAAGCTCCGCCGAGTAAAGTGCTTTCGCACCGTCATAATTATAGGAAAGCATACCCGCTGAGGTTTTTTCACCCGAAATAACACCCGGGAAAAGGGATGCGGCAGCGGAATAGCCCGGCTTTAAATCGGCTGAATATACCTGCTCGCCTATAAGCAAAGCAAGGCTTTTGCGCAGATTTTCCGAAAGGGAGTTGTCCATAGTCATAACCCAGCATATATTCTGATAATCGGTTATTTTAAGCCCTGCCGATTCAGCGCCTTTTGACAGTGCGGAATCTATAAATGTAATATCCACATTGTTATCCAGCAGCCGCTCATAGGGCGTTTTATCCTTAGCGCGGGTTATATAAACCGCCGCGTTTTTGGCTTTAAAGGTGCCCTTGTAGTTATCAAAGGAATAAAGCCGTATTCCGAAAGAGTCCTCGCCGTCGTTCCAGCGCCCGAGTCTGTAGCTGCCGCAGGATATAACGGTATCAAGCGTCAGCCCGTATTTGCCGCCCGATTCATTGAAAAACTTTTCATTGCAGGGCATAGCAACGCTTGTGGTAAGGCTTTCTTCAAAGCCAGGGTCATCGTATGCCAGCTCAATTACAACCGTGTGCTCGTCGGGAGCGGATATGCCGAGGGTATCGGCGCTTTTTTTGCCGTTATAAATATCCTGCGCGTTTTTTACGGCGAAAAGCCGCGAGGCATAGGGTGCGGCGGTTACGGGGGTTACCGCGCGGCGCAGCCCGAAAACAAAATCGGCTGCGGTAAGCGGCTCTTTATTGCTCCATACGGCGTTTTCGCGCAGCTTAAAGGTGTATTTAAGCCCGTTTTTTTCAAAGCTTTTCGCCGCGCCGCAAACAACGGCGCCGCTTGAATTTTTTCTGAGCAGCCCCTCGTAAATATTTTTAACGATTGACAGCTCCGAATCGGTTGAGGCGGTTTGCGCGTCAAGCGTAAAGGGGCGCTCGGGCAGTTCGTAATAAATAATTGCGTTTTGGTAGCTATCTTTGCAGCCGACCGATGTTATAAGTAAAGCAAGCGCCGAAAACAGCGCGAAAAATTTAAAACAGCATTTCATTTAAATAACCTTCTGAATATTTTCTATGGGTATTTTACCACAAAAAAAGCTTATTTGCAATAACAACAAAAAACGGGCAAAAAAATTTGTTAAAAAATTGTCGAAAGGGGCTTTTCAAATGAAAAAATATATGTTATACTACATAAGTATATGTAGATTCATATATATGAATTGTGCATACAATTATTCGAAGGAGGATTCGTTTAATGCAAAAAAAGATCAGTAAGCTTCCCTTTAAGGGAACAGCTGAACAGGAAAAAAAGCTGCGCGAAATAATTGACGCCAATAAGCACGATAAAAGTCTTTTGATGGCAGTTATGCAGCAGGCGCAGGACGTTTACGGCTACCTGCCTATGGAAGTTCAGGAAATGATAGCCGAGGGAATGGACGTGCCGCTTGAAAAGGTTTACGGTGTTTCCACATTTTACGCGCAGTTTTCGCTGTCGCCTAAGGGTGAGTACAACATATCCGTATGTCTTGGCACCGCGTGCTATGTTAAGGGCTCTGGGGATATTTTCAACAAGCTGAGCGAAAGACTCGGAATCGGTGCGGACGAATGTACCGAGGACGGCAGATTTTCGCTTACCGCTTGCCGCTGTATAGGCGCTTGCGGCTTGGCGCCGGTGCTTACTGTTAATGATGAGGTTTACGGCAGACTGACCGTAGACGATGTTGACGGCATACTTGAAAAATACGGCTTCGGTAAATAAATCCTGAAAGGATACTCCGCATATGAAGATCGGTACTATAAAAGATTTGCTGGGCGCACAGGTCATCTGCTGCGAGGAGGGGCTTTCACGCCACGTTTATTCCGCCTGCGGCAGCGATATGATGAGCGATGTGCTGGCATATGTAAAGGATCAGGCGGTGCTGCTTACGGGGCTTGTTAATTTACAGGTTGTAAGAACCGCCGAAATGATGGATATGAACTGCATAGTGTTTGTGCGCTCCAAAATGCCCACTGCCGAAATGATTGAGCTGGCTAAGGATTGCGGTATGGTAATTCTTGCTACCGATAAAAGAATGTACGAGGCTTGCGGTATTCTTTACAGCAACGGTCTTGTAGGGAACAGGGTTAAAAATGCCTGAGGCTTTGAAATTCCACTTTGACGTTGACGGTGAGGATTTTACATCGGCAGGTAAGGCCTCGGTTCAGGTCAAGAAGAATTTAAGGCAATTAGGGCTGCCGCCCGAAATAATACGCAGGGTCTCCATTGCAATGTACGAGGGCGAAATAAATATGGTAATTCACGCGGGCGGCGGCGAAGCCGACGTTACCGTGAGTGAGGACTGTATTGAAATATTCCTGCATGACAAAGGACCGGGAATTAAGGATATTGAGCGGGCTATGCAGGAGGGGTACTCCACAGCGTCCGACCAAATCCGTTCCTTAGGCTTCGGCGCGGGAATGGGGCTGCCCAATATGAAACGCTATACCGACAGTATGGAGATAAACTCCACGGTGGGCGTGGGTACGGACATTACAATGAAGGTTATGCTTTGAAAAAATATTTTCGGCAGGTGCTCAAATGAACAGATATGAACATTCGGTTTACCTTGACGAAAAAAAGTGCAGCGGCTGCACCGCGTGCTTAAAGCACTGCCCCACAGAGGCAATAAGAATACGCGGCGGTCACGCCTCAATTGACCCCGACCGCTGTATAGACTGCGGCGAATGTATAAGGGTATGCCCGCATAACGCGAAAAAGGCGGTTTGCGAAAAGCTTTCGGCAATGGATAAATTCAAGTGGAAAATCGCATTGCCCGCGCCCTCGCTTTACGGTCAGTTCGATAATTTAGAGGACGTTGACTATGTGCTTGACGGTCTTATAAAAATCGGGTTTGACGATGTGTTTGAGGTTTCCGCCGCGGCGGAATTAGTCAGCGCGTACACAAGGCTTTACCTTAAAACCGAGGGGGTTAAAAAACCCGCTATAAGCTCGGCGTGCCCCGTGGTAATAAGGCTTATAGGCTTGCGCTTTCCGTCCCTTACCGATAATATTATACATATGCTGCCGCCAATGGAAATTGCGGCAATGCTTGCCCGCAAAAAGGCAAAGCGGGAGCACCCCGAATTAGCGGACGGGGAAATAGGCGTTTGCTTTATTTCGCCCTGCCCCGCAAAGGTAAGCTATGTAAAAAACGGGTTTGCAGGCTATAAAAGTCAGGTTGATACGGTGGTATCAATCAACGATATTTACTTTCAGCTTATAGCCAAAATGCAGCCGAAGGCGGATATAAAGTCGCTTTCAAACTCGGGTATGATTGGCATTGGCTGGGCAAGCACTGGGGGAGAGGCTACCGCAATATTCAACGAAAGCTACTTAGCGGCGGACGGAATTGAAAATGTGATACGGGTGCTCGATCAGGTGGAAAACGGCAATATACCGCCGCTTGAATTTATTGAGCTTAACGCGTGTTCGGGCGGCTGCGTAGGCGGGGTTATGACAATGCAAAACCCTTTTATAGCAAAAGCGCGGCTGCAAACGTTAAGAAGATATTTGCCAGTTTCGCAAAACTTTCTTTCAAAGGAAGAAAGCTATATTCCCGAAAGCTACATTTTCAACGAAATACCTACCTATCACCCGATTTCCAGACTCAGCGACAGTATGGCGGAGTCAATGCGGATGATGGCGGATATTCAAAAGCTGCGCGATACCTTACCCGGTATTGATTGCGGCGCGTGCGGAGCACCTAACTGCCGCGCGTTTGCAGAGGACACGGTAAGAAACAGATCCTGCGGGGCAAAATGTCCCTTATACAAGGAGGGCGACGGTAAATGACGGTAGAAGACCTTTTGAAAAACGGTTTTGGCGCGATTGCAACCCCCGAAACGGACAGAGAAATAACCGGCGTTTATATAGGCGACCTTTTAAGCTGGGTAATGGGCAGGGCACAATCGGGCGACGCGTGGATAACCATAATGTCCAACGCCAATATTGTGGCGGTAGCAGCCCTTGCGGACACTGCCTGCATAATAGCGGCGGAGGGCGTGGAAATACCCGCAGACGTTTGTAAAACGGCGGAAGAAAAGGGAGTTAATATACTTTCCTTTCCCGGCTCTGCATATGATGCCGCGGTAACGCTTCACTCGCTTTTATGAGGTATTATTACGACCTGCACATTCATTCCTGTTTATCCCCCTGCGGGGATAATGATATGACGCCCGACAGCATTGCGGGAATGGGGGAGCTGAACGGACTCGATATTATGGCGCTTACCGACCATAATACCCTAAAAAACTGCCCTGCGTTTTTCAAAGCGGCTTACAGGCACGGAATAATTCCCGTGGCGGGAACAGAACTTACAACGGCAGAGGATATTCACGCGGTTTGTCTGTTTGCCACACTTTCGGGCGCTATGGAATTTGAAAAGGTGCTTGAAGATAGAAGAATAAAAATCAAAAACCGCCCCGATATTTTCGGGGAGCAGCGCATTACCGATGAAAACGATAATATCACTGGTTATGACGATTATCTGCTTATAAACGCTACTTCTTTTTCGCTTGAAGAAGTGCCGCAGGCAGTGGAAAAATACGGCGGCGTGTGCTTTCCGGCACATATCGACAGGCAGTCAAACGGCTTGCTTGCAGTGCTGGGCTTTTTCCCCGAAAAACCGTACTTTCCTTTTGCGGAGGTAAACGACGGGGAAAAGGCAGCGGAATATGCCGAGAAATACGGCAAAAAAATTATAACAAGCTCCGACGCTCACTATTTATGGAATATAAATGAGCGCGGCGCTTACATAGAGCTTGGCTGCGGCAGGGAAAACGCCGCACAGGCGCTTATAAACTATTTGCGGGGTGCGGTATGAAAGAAATATCGCTTAATATACTTGATATAGCCGAAAATTCGGTGAAGGCTAGGGCAACGCTTACGGAAATTACCGTGAACGAAACCGACGATACGCTGACGCTTAAAATTTCGGATAACGGCTGCGGAATGACGGCGGAAACGCTGAAAGCCGTAACCGACCCGTTTTACACCACGCGCACCACGCGCAAGGTGGGAATGGGGCTGCCGCTTTTAAAAATGGAAGCGGAGCAGACGGGAGGCACTTTCGGTATCTCATCAAAAGCCGAAAGCGAATACCCCGAAGACCACGGAACCGAAGTCACGGCGGTTTTCAATAAAAAGCATATTGATTATACGCCGCTCGGAGACGTTGTTTCAAGTATTGTGACCTTAATACAGGGTCACCCCGATACCGATTTTCTGTTTACGCACACCTATGGGGACAAAAGCGTGACCCTTGATACAAGGGAGCTGCGCGCGGTTCTTGAGGAAGTGCCGCTTAACAGTTATGAGGTGCTAAAATTCATAGAAGAAACCTTAAGAAAGGAAGAAAACATATGAAATCATTGGCTGAATTACAGGCAATAAAGGAAAAAATGCGCGATAAGGTCATTCTTCGCGAGGGCGTTAACAGCGTTCGCGTAGTTGTTGGAATGGCTACCTGCGGTATTGCGGCAGGCGCGCGCCCCGTTTTGAACGCTTTGGTTGAGGGCGTAAACAAAGAGGGACTTACGGAAAAGGTGACCGTTTCACAGACAGGCTGCATAGGCATTTGCCAGTTAGAGCCTATTGTAGAGGTCTTTGAGCCGGGCAAGGAAAAAATAACCTATGTTAAAATGACTCCCGAAAAGGCAGCGCGCGTAATTGAGGAGCATCTTAAAAACGGTAACGTCGTAAACGAATATACGATAGCCGCTCATAAGTAATAATTTGGAGGTAAAAAAATGATTCGTGCACATGTGTTGATCTGCGGCGGTACCGGCTGTACCTCTTCGGGAAGCCACGATATTCAAAAGGCGTTTGCCGAGAATATTGAAAGCTGCGGACTTGCGGACGAGGTAAAGCTCGTACAGACAGGCTGTTTCGGTCTTTGCGCTTTGGGACCGGTTGTTATCGTTTATCCTGACGGTACTTTTTACAGCAGAGTAACCCCCGAGGACGTTAAGGAAATTGTTGAGGAACACCTGCTTAAAGGACGTATTGTTGAGCGCTTGGTTTATAACGATACAGGCAACGTGGCTGATGAAATTGAGGGTAACGTGTCCCTCGGTGATACCGCTTTCTATAAATCGCAGAACCGCGTGGTTCTTCGTAACTGCGGCGTTATAAACCCCGAAAATATTGACGAATACATAGCTATGGACGGCTACGCTGCTCTCGGTAAGGTTTTAACCGAAATGACCCCCGAGGACGTTATTAAGTGCGTTACCGATTCGGGTCTTCGCGGCAGAGGCGGCGGCGGCTTCCCCACGGGCAGAAAGTGGGCTTTGTGCGCGCCGAATAAGGCTCCGCAGAAGTATGTAGTATGTAATGCGGACGAGGGCGACCCCGGTGCGTTTATGGACCGTTCGGTATTAGAGGGCGACCCGCACTCTGTAATTGAGGCTATGGCTATTGCGGGCTACGCAATAGGCGCTACAGAAGGGTATGTTTACGTTCGTGCAGAGTACCCGATAGCCGTTCACCGCTTGCAGATAGCTATTGACCAGGCGCGTGAATACGGACTTTTGGGTAAGGATATTTTCGGCTCGGGTTTTGATTTTGATTTGCATATCCGCCTTGGTGCCGGCGCGTTCGTTTGCGGCGAGGAAACCGCGCTTATGACCTCTATTGAGGGTAACCGCGGCGAGCCGAGACCCCGCCCGCCGTATCCTGCGGTTAAGGGTCTTTACAACTCACCCACTGTTGAAAACAACGTTGAAACCTTTGCAAACATTCCGCAGATTATTCTTCGCGGCGCCGAGTGGTTTGCTTCAATGGGAACAGAGCGTTCTAAGGGTACTAAGGTATTCGCTTTAGGCGGTAAGATAAAGCACACGGGTCTTGTTGAAATTCCTATGGGTACGACTCTTCGCCACATAATTGAAGATATAGGCGGCGGTATTCCGAACGGCAAGAAATTCAAAGCCGCGCAGACAGGCGGACCTTCGGGCGGTTGTATTCCCGCAAGCCTTATTGATACCGAGGTTGATTACGATAACTTAACCGCTATCGGCTGTATGATGGGTTCGGGCGGACTTATTGTTATGGACGAAGACACCTGTATGGTTGATATGGCTAAATTCTTCCTTGAATTTACGGTTGATGAGTCCTGCGGTAAGTGCACACCCTGCCGCGTAGGTACAAAGAGACTGCTTGAACTCCTTGATAAAATCACCAAGGGCAACGGCACGCTTGAAGACCTTGACAGAATGGAAGAGCTTTGCCACTACATTAAGCAGAACTCCCTTTGCGGTCTCGGTCAGACTGCGCCTAACCCCGTGCTTGCAACCCTTAAATTCTTCCGTGACGAATATGTGGCTCACGTTACCGATAAGGTATGTCCTGCCGGCGTATGTAAGGATCTTGTTTCTTACTCAATTATTGCCGATAAATGTAAGGGCTGCACAAAGTGCGCCCGTAACTGCCCTGTGGGCGCTATCAGCGGTACTATTAAAAATCCGCACGAAATCAATCAGACCGCTTGTATCAAGTGCGGCGCTTGTATTGCTAACTGCCCGTTCGGCGCAATAATTAAAAAGTAAGAAAGGAGCCTTAAATAATGGATATGTTAAATGTTAAAATAAACGGTATTTCGGTAAGCGTAGAAAAAGGCTCTACCATATTGGACGCCGCGCGAGCTGCGGGCGTTGAAATTCCCACACTTTGCTTTATGAAGGAGAAAAACGAGATAGGCGCCTGCCGTATCTGCGTGGTTGAGGCTAACGAGGGCAGGGGCTTCCGCATTGTTACCGCCTGCGTTTACCCTGTAAGCGAGGGTATGGAGGTTCTTACCAACACCGAAAAAATTCAGAAAGCAAGAAGAACCACCTTAGAGCTTATTCTCTCTACCCACGAGAAAAAGTGCCTTTCCTGCGTTCGCTCCACAAACTGCGAGCTGCAAAAGCTCTGCCGCGATTACGGCGTAGAGGAGTCTGCCTTTGAGGGCTTTAAGCCGACTTACGAGCTTGATACTTCAACTCCTCACCTTGTAAGGGATAACAACAAGTGCGTGCTTTGCCGCCGCTGCGTTGCCGCCTGCAATGAGCAGTATGTAGGCGTTATAGGCGCTAACAACCGCGGTATTGATACGGCAATAGGCACTCCGTTTGAGGTGGGTCTTTCAAATGTTCCGTGTATCTCCTGCGGTCAGTGCACCGTTGTATGTCCTACCGGCGCATTGGTTGAAAAGGACGATACCGATAAAATCTGGGCGGCGCTTGCCGACCCCGATAAGCACGTTGTGGTACAGACCGCTCCGTCTATCCGCGCTACTTTGGGCGAATGTTTCGGTATGCCCATAGGCACCAACGTTGAGGGCAAAATGGTTGCGGCTCTGCGTCGTCTCGGTTTCGATAAGATTTTCGATACCGATTTTGCCGCCGACCTTACAATAGTGGAAGAGGCTAACGAGCTTGTTGAGCGCATAAAAAATAACGGCACATTACCGATGATAACCTCCTGCTCGCCCGGTTGGGTCAAGTTCTGCGAGTATTATTATCCCGATATGTTAGAGCATCTTTCTACCTGCAAATCACCGCAGCAAATGGCGGGAGCGGTTATTAAGACCTACTATGCCGATAAAATGGGTATTGACCCGAAAGACATAGTTTCCGTTTCGGTAATGCCCTGCACGGCTAAGAAATTTGAAATCGGCAGGGAAGACCAGAGCGCGGCGGGCGTGCCCGATGTTGATATTGCCATTACCACCCGTGAGCTTTCGCGTATGATAATGCGCGCGGGTATCAGCTTCACAAATCTGCCCGATGAAGAGTTTGACTCTCCGCTAGGTGAAGACACGGGCGCGGCGGTTATATTCGGCGCTACGGGCGGCGTTATGGAGGCGGCGCTCAGAACCGCTAACGACTGGCTTACCGGCAAAGATAACACCGATATCGACTTTACAGCGGTGCGCGGCACACAGGGTCTTAAACAGGCAACTGTGAATATTAACGGCAGTGATATAAAGGTTGCCGTAGCCTCGGGCGCAGCGGCTGCCAAGTGCGTTATGGACAGAATGAAGAACGGCAACCCCGACGGCTGGGCGTTTGTTGAAATAATGGGCTGCCCCGGCGGCTGCGTAAACGGCGGCGGTCAGCCGATTCAGCCGCAGTATGTAAGAGATACTGTTGACTTAAAGGCTGTAAGAGCTAAAGCGCTTTACGATCAGGACGCTTCAATGGCGCTGCGTAAATCGCACGAATCCCCCGTTGTAAAGGCGCTTTACAGCGAGTGGTACGACGGCTTCGGCGGTCATAAGGCTCACCACGACCTGCACACAAGCTACGTTCCGAGAAAGAAATATTCTAAATAATACAAAAAAGGGGCTGCCGCAAGAGCGAAAGAATCGCGGGCGGCAGCCCTTAATGTTTATAAACTGTTAAAAAGTCGAAAGCTTTTTTGGTTTTTTTGAACATTGTATCCGGGCTTCAGCTGCCCGTTTCGCATATGATCCTCTTTCATACGCATAAAGGTTGCGTCTGTATCGGTCTTGGAATAGCTTTTTCTCTTGCCGCATATTCCTAAAGCCTCGCGGTATTTTTCTAATCTTTCAAGATGATCCGTAAGCCGTTCGCAGTCCCTTTGCAATTCGGTCTTTCTTTTGCCGCTCCCGTGCACAAATTCTATCCCATACATACGGGCAAAATTTTCAAGGTACCCAATTACCTCTTCTAATTCGGCGCTTTCGGAAAGTCCGTATTTTAAAGCAATACCCGGCAATTCCCGGTCTATACGGTCATACAGACGGTTCATATTCTTCTGTACCGCATTTGCCCATACGAAGGTATATCGGTTGGCATTTGCCTCTATCTTGGTACCGTCCACAAATACATTTTTAAATTCTGCTTCGCCAAGCTCAGATAGCTTTAATACTAATTGGTAAAACAGATTTTCCATAACCGCCGACAGTCTTTCATTTTGAAAATGTGCGATTGTTGCGTGGTCGGGTACCGGTGAATTCTGTAATATCCACATAAAACGGATGTCGTTTCGGCAGGCTTTTTCTATCTCCCGGCTTGAATAAATCCCGTTCATATATGCAAATACAAGCAACATAGTGTGACAAGACCCGAACCTGCCGCGGTTTCGCTCGCCGCCTTTTAGATTGCGGCTTTGCGTTCATTTTT